>ENA-OOKA01000038-OOKA01000038.1-human-skin-metagenome-genome-assembly--contig:-NODE-38-length-50142-cov-6.573043_pt1 | contig 50142 bp, 46 predicted proteins | sample MGYA00248825_ERZ500995 | MGnify/ENA primary metagenome ERZ500995 (study PRJEB25958, sample SAMN03398540) | human skin metagenome | study: EMG produced TPA metagenomics assembly of the Human Skin...
CTCGTCGGCTACACCCTCGACTTTATGCGCCGCGACGCGGACGGGTTCCGTCCCGCTATTGAATTCCTCCTCGCGGAAAGCGCCCGGATCGCCGCCGAGCAAGGGCTTGGCTGGGTCTCCCTCTCTGGAGCCCCGCTGGCCCGAACCGATGCGCCGGAATCGCTCGTGGAAAAAATTCTGGATAAAGCCGGTGCGACGATCGAGCCGCTCTACGGCTTCCGCTCGCTCGCCGCCTCGAAGCACAAGTTCCACCCCGCCCACCGCGGCTGGTACCTGGCGTACGACGACGAGCTGGCGCTGGCCAACATCGCGCTGGCCGTGGTCAGTTGCTACCTGCCAAACATGCGCGCCGGGGACGTCGTCTCCGGGTCGGAGCTGCGGGGCAGATCGCCGAGGAACGTCGCGGTCTCGAAGTGCTTCGCATCGGCCGGGTTGTGGATGACGATCGGGTTGGCGGTCGTGGGACGACGCACGCCTGCGGGGCTGACGGTGCGGCCGATGAGCGAGTTGACCAGTGTCGACTTCCCCGCCCCCGTCGAACCGCCGACGGCGATGAGGAAAGGAGCCGGCGCGCGGTTGATCCGCGGGAGGATGAAATCGCCCATCTCCGAGCTCAGGGATCCAAGCAGTCGGCGGCCGTCTGCCGCGTCGTCGGTCTGCAGGGTGAACCGGGTCTCGGAGATCTTCTTCGCGATATCGCTCAGTGCTCCGCCCACCGGTGGCGTCACGGCATTTCCGCTGTCTGTCATCACGCATCCACTTTCCACGTTTTCACAGCTGAGCACCACCAGGCACGCCGTGACGGGGTTCAATTGCCTGCGCACTGCGCCCCCGGCGGGGCTCGAACCCGCGACCTACCGCTTAGAAGGCGGTTGCTCTATCCGACTGAGCTACGGAGGCCCACACATCGTAACCGATGGGCAGCGGGCAGACGAAAGCAGCCCCGCACCGACCAGTCCGGCCATGTGGCCGGGGTCGGAGCGGGGCCGTCGGAGACGACCGGGGTCAGTGGGTGCTGCCGGCCTTCTCAAGCGCCTTGCGGACCGTGATGATCGCGAGGATGACGACGCCCGTGAGCGCGAGGATGACCGCGGCGGCTTCGACGCCGAACGCGACCTCGGCCGCGACGGGGAAGAATCCTGCGATCATGAACCCGAGCAGGGCGATCATGGTCAGAGCAGTGGCAGTGGTGAAATACGCGGATCCATTCTTCATGGGTCATCCTCCTTCGTCCTTGAGTCGAGGATAGACCCATTTGAGATCTGCGTCACTGCTTTTCTGCGTCAGCCGTCGTTTCTCCGCCGCGCGTCGATCGCCTGCTCGAGGCGGTCGACCTTTCCCTCGATCTCTCCCTCGTGCCCGGGACGGATATCGGCCTTGATGACGAGCGAGATCCGGGACCCGAACGGCGCGACCGCCTCGGTGGCTCGACGGACGACGTCGAAGACCTCGTCCCACGACCCTTCGATCTCGGTGAACATGCTCGTTGTACGGTTCGGCAGCCCGGAGTCGCGGACGACTTCGACCGCCGCGGCCACGGCCTCATGGACCGAGCCGTCGGGGCCTTCGCCGCCGCTGGGGGCGACAGAGAATGCGAGCAGCATGGCGGTTCCTCCTCCCCTGGACTCAGCCCTGTTCGGGAACGGTGATGATGAGCGAATCACCCTGGCCGCCGCCACCGCAGAGGGCAGCGACACCCGTGCCGCCGCCTCGGCGCTGGAGTTCGAGGGCAAGGGTGAGGACGATGCGGGCACCGGAGGCCCCGATCGGATGACCGAGTGCGATCGCTCCCCCGTTGACGTTGACCTTCTCCGGATCGATGCCGAGGTCCTTCGTGCTCGCGAGGCCGACGGCGGCGAACGCTTCGTTGATCTCGTAGAGGTCGAAGGAGTCAGCGGCCACGCCTTCGGACTCGGCGGCCTTGCGGATCGCCTGCGAGGGCTGGTGCTGGAGGGTCGAGTCGGGTCCTGCCGTCCAGCCGTGGGCGCGGATCTCAGCGAGGATCGGCGCACCGAGCTCCTCAGCCTTCTCCCGAGACATGACGACGACAGCGGCCGCGCCGTCGGAGATCTGCGAGGCGTTGCCCGCGGTAATCGCCCCGTCCTTGCGGAAGGCCGGGCGCAGCTTCGCCATCGATTCGACCGTCGTGTCCGGGCGCACGCCCTCGTCGGTGTCGACGGTGACGTCGCCCTTGCGGGTGCGGATAGTCACGGGCACGACCTCGTCCTCGAACGCGCCCTTCTCCCAGCCGGCGGCAGCCCGCTGATGCGACTGCGCGGCGAAGGCGTCCTGCTCCTCACGGGAGAACTCGGACTCGCCCTTGTTGGCCTCTTCGGTCAGTCCGCCCATGGCCTGGTCGGTGAAGGCGTCCCACAGACCGTCGTAGTCCATGTGGTCCTTGGCGACGACGTCACCGTACTTGTACCCGGCGCGGGACTTCTCGAGCAGGTGCGGGGCGAGCGTCATCGACTCCTGCCCGCCGGCGACGACGACGTCGTACTCGCCGGCGCGCACGAGCTGTGCGGCCTGGGTGATCGCGTTGATGCCGGAGAGGCAGAGCTTGTTGATCGTGATCGCGGGAACGCTCATGGGGATCCCCGCCTCGGCGGCGGCCTGTCGGGCCGGACCCTGACCGAGGCCGGCCTGGAGCACCTGGCCCATGATGACGTAGTCGACCTGGTCTCCGGAGATGCCCGCCTTCTCGAGGGCTCCCTTGATCGCTGCGGCACCGAGGTTCACCGCCGTCTGCGTTCCGAGCGCTCCCTGGAGCCGCCCGAACGGGGTGCGGGCACCGGAGACGATCACTGCTTCAGTCATGTTTCCTCCTCGAAGGACTGTGGCTCCGCGAACAGCGGGACGCGTGCAGCGGAGAGCTGTTGAGTACAGGGTAGTCGAGGCCGATGTGGCCTCCGTCACCGGGGTCGCCGAGGCGGTCGCCCGCAGGGGGATTCGGACCCAACACTCATCTTGAGTCCGATAGAGTAGGGACCGCGCAGGCATGACCAGATCCCCTTGACATGACAGGAGTCAGCTTCAGTGACGCCCACCGAAGAATTCCGCACAGCGATGCGCGGGTACGAGAAGAGCGAAGTCGATTCCCGACTGCAGCAGCTGCGCACGGAGATCGAATCCGTGCGGAAGGCGCTGTCGGATGCGCGCAGTCAGGTCATCAACGCCGATCGCGCGAAGCTCCAGATCGCCGGCGAGCTGTCCGAGGCGAAGGCTCAGCTGAAGAAGGCCGCCAATGAGAACGCCGAGGCGGCCGGTCCCCCCGGAAGCCGCATCGACCACCTCCTCAAGATCGCCGAGTCCCAGGCCCGGGAGACCCTCGCCCAGGCGAACTCGGATGCGGAGACGATCCGGAACAAGGCCCGCGCCGAGGCGGCGTCTGCTCGTGCGCGCATGCACACCGAGAGCAATGACACCCTCAACAACGCCCGGTCCGAGGCCGACGCGATCATCAGCTCCGCCGAGCTGCGCGCCGAGGAGGCCGTGAAGTCCGCAGAGAAGCGCGCGGCCGAGCTCAAGGCCACCGCCGAACGCGAGGCGGCGCAGTCGAAGGAGGCCAACGACGCCGCGTCGAAGGAGGCCCGCGAAAGCCTCGAGCACGAACTCGCGGAGCTGCGCGCCGCCGCCGAGAAGGAGGCGACCGACCTCCGCGCCGAGGCGAAGACCCAGGCCGATGAGACGATCGCCGCAGCCCAGGCTCAGGCCGACGAACTGCTCGCGGCCGCGAAGTCCCGCGACGAGGCCTCGAAGAAGTCCGCGAACGACCTCGACGTCGAACTCGCCACGAAGCGTCAGGAGGCAGAAGCCGAGCGCAAGAAGCGCTACGACGCCGCCCAGGCGGAGAACCGGAAGCTCATCGACGAGGCGCAGGCGCGCGCGGCGAAGGCCGACGCGGATGCCAAGGCCGCCGCGGAGCGCGCCGAGACGACCCGCGCCGAGGCCGTGACGAAGGCCGATGAGATCATCGCCGACGGCAAGGCCCGCGCACAGACGCTCATCTCCGAGGCTCGGGCCACCGCCGAGGCGACGATCGAGGAATCGGCCGCCGAAGCCAAGCGCAACGTCCAGTCCGCGCAGTCCCAGGTCGACCTGCTCACCAAGCAGCGCAAGACGATCACAGCTCAGCTCGACCAGCTCCGTTCGCTCTTCGCGATGCCCGGTGTGATGGGCGGCGACGCCGTCGATCCCGCGAAGGCGGAAGCGGCCACGCACGCGACCGAGCAGATCGCCGATGGGGAGGCTCTCGCCGACCTCATCGCCGCCGATTCCGCCGAGGAGGCGGCCGAGAAGTCGGCTGCCGACGGCGGGAAGTCCGGTGCCTCGAAGACGGGAGCCGCCGAGGCGGACGCCCAGACGGCGCAGGGCACAGGTTCCCAGAACTCCGGTGCGAAGTCGGCGGATGCCGCTGCAGAGCAGTCGGAGAACGCGGAGGATTCGGTGGAGACCGAGGCGTCCGAGACTGTCTCCGAGGATCTGCCCAACGGCGCGACCGACGCCGAGACGATCGCGATCGATGCGCAGGTCTCGGGTTCGCCGAAGTCCGGCGGCTCCGGTCAGGGTGGAAACCGTCCGGCCAACTCCAAGGCCGCACGGTCGCGTAACTCACTGCGCTGACGATGCTCAGGCGCTGAGCGCATTCGGCCGCGCACGACTTGCTGTACCGCCGGACGCGCTCCGCTGATGAGGCCCTCACCGACTGAAGAGAACGGGGTCCGCTCACCAGAGCGGGCCCCGTTCCGTGTCAGCCGAGTTCTGTGTCAGCGGAGTTCCGTGTCAGCGGAGTTGCGTGTCAGCGGAACCGCTCGAAGCACCTCGAGTGCCAGTGCCGACGAGAGTCGACGCCGATGTCGACGCCGTGGGAGGCCTCCTGACGCCAGGCGACGATGTGCGCGGTGGCCGCAGAGACCTGCTGTCCGCAGCCCGGGCACACGTAGACCTTGCCGCTGGAGTTGGCGGCCACACGCTGGATCGACCAGGTTCCGTCGGGCAGGTCGCGGCTCACCCGCAGACCGCCCACGGACTCGGTGAGGTCGCGCGCGGGTGCGCTCCATTTGTTCCTGCGACGCGAGGAGTTCGAACGTGGCATGGGGCGATTCTCTCACGTAGTCTGGGACGCGTGCGTCTCGTGATAGCTGAATGCTCTGTCGATTATGCCGGTCGTCTGACCGCGCATCTGCCCCTGGCCACCCGTCTCATCATGCTCAAGTCCGACGGGTCGATCCTCATCCACTCCGACGGCGGGTCGTACAAGCCGCTCAACTGGATGACCCCCCCGTGCGCCGTCCAGGTGGCCGAGCCGACCGACGAGCAGGCCGAAGCAGGTCTGAGCGAGATCTGGACGGTCTCGCAGACGAAGACCGGCGACCGACTCGTCATCTCGATCACTGAGGTGCTCTCGGACACGAGCCACGACCTCGGCGTCGATCCCGGTCTCGTCAAGGACGGAGTCGAAGCGCATCTCCAGGAACTCCTCGCCGAACACATCCATACTCTCGGCACGGGATACAGCCTCGTCCGCCGCGAATTCATGACGGCGATCGGTCCGGTCGACATCCTCGCCCGCGATGCGACCCAGAAGTCGGTGGCCGTTGAGATCAAACGGCGGGGCGACATCGACGGCGTCGAACAGCTCACCCGCTACCTCGAACTGATGAACCGAGATCCGCTCCTCTCCCCCGTCACCGGCGTCTTCGCCGCGCAGGAGATCAAACCGCAGGCACGCACTCTAGCTGAGGACCGCGGCATCCGCTGCGTCGTCCTCGACTACGATGCGCTGCGCGGGATGGACGATCCGGAGACCCGCCTCTTCTGAACACGCGTCTCCTCTCCCGGCCCGCGCCATCGCTCGGTCAAGGCGCAGCGCGGATAGCCGGCCGAGCATCGCCTGCTATCCGCGCTGCCCCTTGACTGACGACTGGATCGCCCTCACTGCGCGCCTTGCATCGGGCCTGCGAGTCGGTCTCGAGCGGCGATCTCCGTCTCGCGGATCCGCACCGCCTCTTTGATCCTGAGGAAGAGGTCTGCGCTGAAGAGATCGGCCCATCGAATGCGGAAGACCATCCACCCCTTGTTCCGCAGAGCGTATTCCCGCTTCCGTTCGCGTTCGAAGGCTCGGTGCGGATCACCGTCATCGATGTAGTACTTGCCGGCGCCATCGAACTCGGCAATGACCTTGACCGCCTCGTTGCCGAAGTCGGACCGAGCGAGGAAGCGACCATCGGCGTCGCAGACGACGAGTTGCGGCTCGAACCCCGGTATCGAATACTCGACGAATCGAACGGCGCAGATCGACTCCGCCACCGTTTCACGCCGTCCGTCGATGTTCTCCAGCACCGCTGTGATCCGCGACTGGCGGGTCCGCACAGGATGCGCCGCCTGGTGCGCTCGGAACTCCTCGAGAGTCACCCGCCCCAAGTGCACCGCGGCATCCGCAACAGCCACGGCGAACGCCAACGGACAATCCCTGGCGACATCGAGGAGCGTCTGCACCACCGTCGTCACCGGAATCCCTTCGACGATTTCCATGGTGTCGGGCTGCAGGGCCCGTCGACGGACCACGAGATCCCTCTGGCGGACCGAGCTGCGCGGGCTCGCGACCTCGACGTACACCTCACCCTTATCGACATACGGCACGGGCAGGCCGTGGACGAGCAGTGCACTGCGATGGGAGAACACTGCGTCGTGCGGCAGATCGGGGACGAATGACCGGACGAGAATCCTCAGATCCTCTCCGCGCTTGAGCATCCCCGCGGTCTCATGGGGCAACGCGGTCTCCTCCGCCTCCGCGATCGCTGCGACGAAGGCGTGCGACGGATTGTCGCACGCACGCGTGACAACGTATCGTCCCCGCCGGAGTCGCCGCAGGCAGCAATCGACGGCAGATCTGATCTGATGGCTGTTCCAGCCTGCCGCCACCAGATCCGAAGTCTCCAAGCACGCAAACATGCAATCGAGGATGGACGAGAAGGCATCCGGACCGCAAGAGGCTCAAAACGCCCTGTGGATAACCACTGAGCATCGAACGCACCTGTGGACAGTCAACCGGCACGAGTACGCCGGTGGTGTCGGTCCAGGCGCAGCGCGGATAGCCAGTCGTGCAACACCGGCGATCCGCGCTGAGCCTGGAGTGAGCGTGCGGAAGTGCTGGGAGTGTCGAAAAGTGCTGAAGGGCTTGAACGACGGGCGACCGAGCGAGTGGGCGCTCAGTCGAAGCTGTGACAGGCGGCCCGTTCGCGGGCGCTCAGTCGCCGCCACGTCAGTCGCCGCCACGTGAGTCGCTGCCCCGGGTGACCCCGCTCAGTCGAAGCTGAGACCGTCGGCGCGGGTGACGCGCTCGACGTCGGCGCCGAGCGCCCGGAGCTTGTCGACGAAGCCCTCGTAGCCGCGGTCGATGTGGTCGACGCCGGAGACCTCGGTGACGCCGGAGGCCCTGAGCCCGGCGAGGACGAGCCCGGCACCGGCGCGGATGTCCGAGGCCTCCACCTCGGCGCCGGAGAGCTCCTCGACCCCCGTGACCAGGGCGTGGTTGCCGTCGATCCGGACCTTCGCACCGAGGCGGGCGACCTCCTGGACGAAACGCCACCGGGCCTCGAAGAGGTTCTCCGAGAGCAGGCCGACGCCGTCGGAGACGGAGTTGAGCGCGATGACGAAGGGTTGGAGGTCGGTCGGGAAGCCGGGGAACGGCATCGTCGCGACCCTGATCGCGTGCGGACGCTGCGGCCCGACGACGCGGAACGCGCGCCCGAGCGTCCCGTCGCCGAGTTCGACCTCGCCGAGGTCGTCGACCGTCGCGCCGGCATCGCGGAGTTTGATGGCGACATTGGGCATGATCTCGAGTCCGACACCCCGCACGACGACGTCGCCGGCGCTCAGCGCGGCGGCGAAGGCGTAGGTTCCGGCGACGATCCGGTCCCCGACCGTGCGGTGGTCGACGGGGTGCAGCTCGTCGACACCGGTGATGGTGAGCTCCGCCGTCCCGATGCCCTCGATCCGGGCACCCATCTGGACGAGCATGAGGCAGATGTCGACGATCTCCGGTTCCTTCGCGGCGTTCGCGACCGTCGTCGTCCCCTGCGCCAGGGTTGCCGCCATGACGAGGTTCTCGGTGGCACCCACCGACGGGAAGTCGAGCGCGATGTCCGTGCCGGTCAGCCCCGTCGGGGCCTCGGCGACGAAGTAGCCGTGGTCGAGGCGGACCTGGGCGCCGAGCGCCTCGAGCCCGGCCTGGTGCATGTCGAGACCGCGCGAGCCGATCGCATCGCCGCCGGGCAGGGCGACGTGGGCGGCGCGCATCCGCGCGGTCAGCGGGCCGAGGACGGAGATCGAGGCCCGCATCGCGCGGACGAGTTCGTAGTCGGCCTGGATCCCCACCGCGGCGGGGACGTCGATGCTCACGGTGCCGGCGTCGGCATCGTAGTCGACGGTGCAGCCGAGGCGGCTGAGGAGTTCGACCATGATCCTCACGTCGAGGATCGCGGGAACGTTGGTGATCGTCGTGCGTCCCACAGCGAGCAGGCTCGCCGCCATGAGCTTGAGGACGCTGTTCTTCGCGCCCCTGACGTCGACGGTGCCGCGCAGCTGCGTCGGACCGGTCAGGCGGAGGACTTCCATCAGGTGAACCGTCCCATCGTCGGATTGAAGCCGGGCGGCGAGGACTCGAGCCACGAGGCCATCGTCGACAGGGACTCGGTGTCCATCGCCAGGGAGACCGAGCGCGGTCTCCCGTTCGCCTTCCCGTAGGAGCAGTCGACGACGACGGCATCGGGAAGGACGGAGTACTGCTCCCCCGACGTCGGTTTGCGTCGGACGAGGATGTCGAGATCGGCGCGCGGCAGTCTCACGGCCGCGCGCCGGTTGAGGGCGAACACGGGATACCAGTCCAGAGAGGACACGGCGAACACCGCGACGCCCAAACGCCAACGTGGGCGGGAACTGGATTCCTCGCCCACGTTGATGGAGCAGTCGAACGCACCTGACAGCTTGGAGATCGACCTGCGCCTGATCGTCACGACGACGATGAGGGCAAGCGCCAGTCCCACCAACGAGAGCAGAACGATCAGCAGGACAGAAGGGTTCACGTTTGCCAAGTGTAATTGACTGTTCAGAGAAGTTCGGCCTGATCAGCCGCGATGATGACGCGATTGTTCTCGACCGAGAGGAAGCCCCCGTCGGCCTGGACCCGGATCGTCTGATCCGAGGTCGTGAGAATCCTCGCCTCACCATCGGCCACGACACCGAGAACGGGTTCGTGACCAGGCAGGATGCCGATCTCGCCTTCCAGGGTGCGGGCGACGACGCGCTTGGCCTCGCCGACCCAAACCTCCTGGTCGGCTGCGACGACGTTGACATCGAGGACAGCCATGGCTTACTTCTTCTGCATTTCTTCGTAGTTGCGCATGACATCGTCCATGCCGCCGACGTTGAAGAAGCACTGCTCCGGGATGTAGTCGACCTCGCCGGAGACGATCTTCGCGAAGCCCGCGACGGTGTCGGCGACGGGAACGGTCGAACCCGGGACACCGGTGAACTTCTCAGCGGTGTACGTGTTCTGCGACAGGAACTGCTCGATGCGACGCGCACGGTGGACGACGAGCTTGTCCTCTTCCGAGAGCTCGTCGACGCCGAGGATGGCGATGATGTCCTGCAGCTCCTTGTTCTTCTGCAGGATCGCCTTGACCTCGTTGGCCACGCGGTAGTGCTCCTCACCCACGACGAGCGGGTCGAGGATGCGCGAGGACGAGGTCAGCGGATCGATCGCGGGGTAGAGACCGCGCGAGGCGATGTCGCGGTTGAGCTCGGTCGTCGCATCGAGGTGGGCGAAGGTCGTCGCCGGAGCCGGGTCGGTGTAGTCGTCGGCCGGGACGTAGATCGCCTGCATCGAGGTGATCGAGTGACCGCGCGTCGAGGTGATGCGCTCCTGGAGCACACCCATCTCGTCGGCGAGGTTGGGCTGGTAGCCCACGGCCGAGGGCATGCGACCCAGCAGGGTCGAGACCTCGGAGCCGGCCTGGGTGAAGCGGAAGATGTTGTCGATGAACAGGAGGACGTCCTGGTTCTCGACATCGCGGAAGTACTCCGCCATCGTCAGCCCGGCCAGCGCGACGCGCAGACGCGTGCCCGGCGGCTCGTCCATCTGACCGAAGACGAGAGCGGTGTCACCGAAGACGCCGGCTTCGTCCATCTCGAAGATGAGGTCGTTGCCCTCACGGGTGCGCTCACCGACACCGGCGAACACCGAGGTGCCCGAGTGATTGTGCGCGATGCGGTAGATCATCTCCTGGATGAGGACGGTCTTGCCCACACCCGCGCCGCCGAAGAGGCCGATCTTCCCACCCTGGACGTACGGGGTGAGCAGGTCGATGCTCTTGATGCCGGTCTCGAGGACCTCCTGCTTCGACTCGAGTTCGTCGAAGGCCGGAGCCGGACGGTGGATCGGCCAGCGCTCCTTGATGTCGAGCGTCTCACCCTCGGCGAGGTTGAGGCAGTCGCCGGTCGTGTTCCACACATGTCCCTTGGTGACGTCGCCGACGGGCACCGTGATCGGCGAACCGGTGTCGGTGACCTCCTGGCCGCGGACGAGTCCGTCGGTCGGCTGCAGGGAGACGGCGCGAACGATGCCGTTGCCGAGGTGGAGGCTGGTCTCGAAGGTGAGCTTGCGCGTTCCCTCGGCGAGTTCCACGGTCGTGGTCAGGGCGTTGTAGATCTCCGGCACGGAATCGAGCGGGAACTCGACGTCGACGACCGGGCCGATGACCCGGGAAATGCGACCGAGGGCTGTGCCCTGTGCCGGGGAGTTATCCGTAACTGTGGCAGTCATGGTCTCTTTCTTCTCTGCTCGTACCGGTCAGTCGCCGGCTGCCGATGCCGCAAGGGCGTCGGCCCCACCGACGATCTCGGTGAGTTCCTGGGTGATTTCCGCCTGACGGGCCGTGTTGGCCAGCCGGGTGTAGGTCTTGATGAGGTCGTCGGCGTTGTCCGTCGCCGTCTTCATCGCCGCCTGACGCGATGCCTGCTCCGAGGCCGAGGCCGAGAGCAGCGCCGAGAGGATCCGCGAGTCGATGTACCGCGGCAGGAGGGCGTCGAGGACGGCCTCCGCGCTCGGCTCGAACTCGTAGAGCGGCATGCTGCCCGCACCTGAGGATCCCGACGCAGTCGCCGAGGTGGTCGCCTCGTCGGCGTCGACGACCTCGAGGGGCAGCAGACGCCGGTACTCCGGGTCGTGCTTGACCGAGGAGACGAACCGCGTGAAGACCATGTAGATCTCCTGCACTCCGCCGTTGTCGGCATCCGCCTCGAACGCCTTGAGCAGCGCTTCGCCGATCCTCCGGGCGTCTTCGGCGGTCGGGTTCTCGGAGAACCCGGTCCAGGCCTCGACGATCGGACGATCACGGAACGTGTAGTAGCTCTCAGCCTTGCCGCCGACCGTGAAGAGTGCGACCTCTTTGCCCTCCTGGCCCAACAGCCGCACGAGCTCTTCGGCCTCACGGATGAGGTTGGCGGAATAGGCTCCGGCGAAGCCCCGGTCCGGACCGATGACGAGCACCGCCGCGCGGGTGACATGGTCCGGTTCCGTCGTGAGCACATGATCGACGTCGGACTCGCTGGCGACAGCCGAGACGGCGCGGGTCAGCGCGTTGGCATACGGGCTGGCCGCCTGCGAACGCGCGATCGCCTTCTGGATCCGGGACGCGGCGATGAGCTCCATGGCCTTGAAGATCTTCCTCAAGGACTGAGTCGAGCGGATCTTCTGTTTGAAGACCCTCTGCTGGGCTCCCATCAGTTCTTCCTTTCGCCGTTACAGACGCGCCTCAACGCTTCTGCCGAACGATCTGCTCCTGCTCGACCTCATCGGACGAGGCCACGGACGAGTCCTCGGTGCCCGCGCGCGAACCCTGGTTCTCGTCGGCGACCCAGTTCTCGTTGAACTCCTTGAGCGCCTTCTCGAGCTGCTCACGGACATCGTCCTCGAGCTTCTTGGTCTCGCGGATGACGGTGAGGATCTCGGTCTTGCGTTCGAGGGTGTCGAGCAGTTCGGCCTCCCAGCGCAGGACGTCGTCGACGGCGATATCGTCGAGGTAGCCGTTGGTGCCGGCGAAGATCGACACGGTCTGCTTCTCGAACGGCATCGGCGAGTACTGGGGCTGCTTGAGCAGCTCCATGAGCCGAGCGCCGCGGGCGAGGTCGCGCTTGGTCGCATCGTCGAGGTCGGAGGCGAACATCGCGAACGCCTCGAGCGAACGGTACTGCGCGAGCGAGAGCTTGAGCGTACCGGAGACGCTCTTGAGCGCCTTGGTCTGCGCGGCACCGCCGACTCGGGAGACCGAGACGCCGACGTCGACAGCGGGACGCTGACCGGAGTTGAACAGATCCGACTGGAGGAAGATCTGTCCGTCGGTGATCGAGATGACGTTGGTCGGGATGAACGCGCCGACGTCGTTGGCCTTGGTCTCGATGATCGGCAGACCGGTCATCGATCCGGCACCAAGGGCGTCGGAGAGCTTCGCACAGCGCTCGAGGAGGCGCGAGTGAAGGTAGAAGACGTCACCCGGGTAGGCTTCGCGGCCCGGCGGGCGGCGGAGCAGGAGGGAGACGGCGCGGTAGGCCTCGGCCTGCTTCGAGAGGTCGTCGAAGACGATGAGGACGTGCTTGCCGTTGTACATCCAGTGCTGGCCGATGGCCGAACCGGAGTAGGGGGCGAGGTACTTGAAGCCGGCCGGGTCGGACGCCGGAGCGGAGACGATCGTCGTGTACTCGAGCGCGCCGTTCTCTTCGAGAGCGCGGCGGACGTTGGCGACGGTCGAGCCCTTCTGGCCGACGGCGACGTAGATGCAGCGGACCTGCTGCGAGGGGTCGCCGGTGGCCCAGGCGTCACGCTGGTTGATGATCGTGTCGATCGCCAGAGCGGTCTTACCGGTCTTGCGGTCGCCGATGATGAGCTGACGCTGACCGCGGCCGATCGGGATCATGGCGTCGACGGCCTTGTATCCGGTCTGGAGCGGCTGGCGGACTTCCTGGCGGTCCATGACGCCCGGCGCCTGGAGCTCGAGCTCACGACGTCCTTCGGTCTCGACCTCACCGAGGCCGTCGAGCGGACGACCGAGCGGGTCGACGACGCGGCCGAGGTAGCCGTCGCCGACGGGGATCGAGAGGACCTCACCGGTGCGGTAGACGTCCTGCTCCTCGGCGATGCCTGCGAAGTCGCCGAGGACGACGACGCCGATCTCGCGCTCGTCGAGGTTCTGGGCCAGACCCAGAGTGCCGTCTTCGAACCGGAGGAGCTCGTTGGCCATGGTGCCCGGCAGACCCGAGACGTGGGCGATGCCGTCACCAGCGGTGACGACCTTGCCGACCTCGGTCTTCTCCGAGCTCTCGGGGTTGTACGACTCAACGAACTTCCCCAGAGCGTCCCGGATCTCCTCCGGGCGAATTGTCAGTTCCGCCATTGTGGTTTCCCTGCTTCCTTTACTCAGAACGTGTGTCCGGCGACCGGGGGGCCGCCTGTGCCGCCGGATCTGCCGGCTGGCGAATCAGCTTGCGAGTTTGCGCTGGACCTCTGCGAGGCGATCCGCAATGGTCGAATTCATCACCTCGTCGCCCACCTGCACCCGAACGCCCCCGATGACCTCGGGATCGACCTGGACGTTGAGGACGAGTTCGCGACCGTAGTTCTTCGCCAGAGCAGCGGCGAGACGCTCGGTCTGCTGCTGGCTCAGCGGCGCGGCCACGGTGACCTCGGCGACGGAACGCTGCTGGCGAGCGGCGAGGATGTCGCTGAAGTGGTCGAGCGCGATCGCCACGCGAAGTCCGCGAGGGTGCACCGCAGCGTGGTCGACGAGGGTGACCGTGTCGGGCTCGGCCCGACCTGCGAGCAGATCGGCCACGAGGGCGCGCTTCGCGTCGGCACCGGCATCGGAGTCGAGTGCGCGGGCGAGCTCATGGTCGGACTCGAGGAGTCGGGCGAAGCGGAAGAGCTCCTCTTCGACCTGACCGAGCTGGCCGACCTCCTGCGCAGCCGCGGCGATCGCCGTGACGCCGGCGACCTCGAGGCTGGTGACGAAGTCCTGCGTGCGCGCCCAGCGCTGAGACACGGCCACCGAGGCGATGCGCAGCGCCGCCTCGGGGATCTGAGCGCCGAACACGGCCTGCAGCAGACCCTGCTTCTTCTCCGCGGGCTCCGAGGAGTCCGCGAGTGCCTTGCGCAGGCCGAGGTTGTCGGCGAGGACGCCGACGACGCCGAGCAGCGACTGCCCGATCTCGCGTGCGTTGCCGCCCGAGATCTCAGCGTTCGCCGCTTCGAGAACGGCCTGCAGGGAGACTCTGCTCGACTGGAGCATCACGCCCCCTTGACCGGCTGGCCGGACGACTGCGTTTCGAGATCGGCGATGAAGCGATCGACGACGCCAGCGGAGCGCTGGTCATCGGTGAGCGATTCGCCGACGATGCGCGATGCGAGATCCGTGGCGAGCGTACCCACCTCGGAGCGCAGCTGCACCATGGCCGACTGGCGTTCGGCATCGATCTGCGTCTGTGCCTGCGCGATGATGCGGTCAGCCTCGCTGTGAGCCTGGGCCTTCATCTCGGCGATGATCTGGGCGCCCTCTTCCTGAGCCTCGGCGCGCAGCCGTGCGGCTTCCGCACGACCGTCGGCGAGCTGCTTCTGATATTCGGCCAGAGCCTGATCGGCTTCGGCCTGCACCTTCTCAGCCTTCTCAATGCCACCCTGGATGCGCGCAGCGCGCTCGTCGAGGGTCTTGTTGAAGGCGGGGAGGACGTACTTCCAGACAACCAGGAAGACGATCAGCAGACAGACGGCACTCCAGACGATGTCATACAGCGCGGGGAGAAGCGGATTCTCAGACGCTGCAACGATTTGTACCGGAGTCATCGTTTAGTCCTCTTCGGATCTGTCGGATCAGGGCAGGAAGAACGGGGTGGCGATGCCGATGAGGGCCAGCGCCTCGATCAGGGCGATACCGAGGAACATGTTTCCGCGGAGCGTGCCAGCCATCTCGGGCTGGCGAGCGGTTCCCTCGATGGTCTTGCCGATGACGATGCCGACGCCGATACCGGGGCCGATGGCGGCGAGGCCGTATCCGACGGTGGCGATACTGCCGTTGACTTCAGCGAGCATATCCATAGGATGCTTTTCCTTTCATATGGCGGTCGGGGGGTTGGCCCGACCTTGTAACACCTGGGTTACAGACTCAGAGGGACGACTCAGTGGTCGTCCGAGATGGCGGCGTTGATGTACACGCACGAGAGCAGGGCGAAGATGTAGGCCTGGAGGACGACGACCAGCATCTCGAGGAGGAAGACGAAGAATCCGCCGGCGAAGGTGAGGATCGCGAAGAACTGGAAGCCGTTGCTCGCGTCGAAGAGGAAGAAGCTCGTCGCGGAGAAGCAGAGGACGAGGAGGAGGTGGCCGACCATCATGTTCGCGAAGAGTCGGATCGCGAGCGTGAACGGCTGCGTGACGAACTTCGTGATGAACTCGATCGGGATGAGGAGGATGTGCATCGGCCACGGAACGCCCGGAAGGATGAGCGCGTCCTTGAGGTAGCCGCCGAGGCCCTTCTGCGCGATGCCCGCCCAGTGGTAGGTGATGTAGACGACCGCGGTGAGCACGATCGGCAGACCGATGACGCCGGAGGCGGGCATGTTGAGGAACGGAATGAGCTTCGTGACGTTCCAGAAGAGGACGCCGAAGAAGATCGCCACGATGAGCGGCATGAACTTCTTCGCCTTCTCCTTGCCCATCGTGTCCTCGGCGATGCCGACGGTGACGAACTCCATCGCGAGCTCCATGGCCGACTGGAAGCGGCCCGGGATGAGCTTCATCCGCTTCGCCCAGATCGCGAGGACGACGACGACGGCGATCGTCGCAAGGATGCGGATGAGCATCACGCGGTTCATCTCGAACGGCGTACCGACGAAGGCGAACGGTGCGGGAAAGAACTCCGCCATGGAAGGGGCCTTGAAACCGCCTTCAGCGGCTTGGATCATTGTCTGCGCGGCGTTGAGTGTACCCACGTTTATGTTTCTCTCCCATGGTCATTGGCCCAAGATGGCCTGGCCTTCGGCTGCGCGATGAGTGCGCGGCGAGCGGTTCAGGAGCGACATGGAGCGACACGGCTCCAGCACCGGAACTACTCTACCAATGGTAGAGAGCGCCGACAAATCCATGGATCTGCGCTGTGCGAACCCTGGCAGCCCCCTGTCGCCGGTGTTCAGCGGCCCGTGCCCGCCTCGGGATCGACGTAGGGCACACGGCCTCTGACGACAGTGAGCGCTTCGACGAGCGAGGATCCGATGACGGCGACGACGATCGTCGCGAACGCCACCGTGCCGTCGAGCCACGCCGCGTCCTTGAGCCGCCAGATGACGATCATGAAGACGAACGCCTTGAAGAGGAAGCCCATGCCGAGGAAGCCGGCAATCGCGGTCAGGCCCATATTGCGCCCGACGTACATGATGACGAGGGTGACGATGATGAAGATCGCTGCCAGTCCCCCGCCGACCGCTCCCCCGGCGAAGCCGCGGGGTCCGGCGACGAGCCATCCGATGCCCATGCCGCCTGCCGCGACGACGGCGACGAGGATCGCCCCGCGGATGAGCATCGTCCTCCACACGCGGGTCCAGGCGGCCTGGACCGCGGTCTCCTCTGCAGGCTGTCGATCGGTCACGAGATCTCCTCTCGGGCATGGCGGCGGATCCGCAGCGGGTAGAACGTGAAGACGAGGGTAATGGCGAAGAGCGTGCCGATGATCGCGATGACGAGCAGCGCCGGCATGAGGAGGAGCATGACCGAGCCGAAGGCGATGAGCGCCGTCCACGTGTAGAGGATGAGGACGGCCCGGGCGTGTGAGTGGCCGAGCCGGAGCATCCGGTGGTGGAGGTGCTTGGCATCGGCGGAGAACGGCGACTGTCCTGCCATGAGCCTGCGCACGACGGCGAGGCCGAGGTCGAGCAGCGGCAGGAACATCACGGCGACGGGAAGGATGATCGGCAGGTACGTCGCGAACACGCGCTCCTGGCCGATGAGCGCGGGATCGACCTGACCGGTGACCCGGATCGTCGAGGCGGCCAGCAGGAGTCCGATGAGCATCGAGCCCGAATCGCCCATGAAGATGCGGGCGGGATTGAAGTTGTGCGGGAGGAAACCGAGGCACGCACCGACGAGGATGGCGATGATGAGCGAGGCGAGGTTCGCGTACGAGTCCGGCGAGGCGTCGGTGGCCAGCCAGTACGAGTAGATGAAGAACGCGCTGCCGCCGATCGCGACGACGCCCGCGGCGAGACCGTCGAGGCCGTCGACGAAGTTCACGGCGTTGATCGTCACGAGGACGACGAGGATGGTGATGATGATCGACATCCGTGGAGAGCCGATGATCACTCCACCGAAGGGGATCGAGAGCAGGGCGACGCCGTTGATCGCCATGAAGCCGGCGGCCAGCGCCTGCCCGGCGAGCTTCGTGATCCAGTGCAGATCCCAGATGTCGTCGATGACGCCAAGGATGCACAGCAGCGCCGCGGCGCCTGCCACGCCGATGATCGGCCCCATGTCCACGAAGATCCGGGCGAGGAACGGAGTCTGGGAGGCGAACACGAGGCCGACGACGACAGCACCGAACATCGCGACCCCGCCCAGCCTCGGCGTGGGAACGGAGTGGACGTCGCGTTCGCGCAGGGGCGAGAAGATCAGTCCTCGTTCGGCGACTCTCCGGACCATGGGCGTGAGCAGGTACGCCACCAGTGCGGAGACGACGAGGATGAAGAGGTAGGCGCGCACTCAGCCGTCCAGGTCAGCAAGGTCGGGGACGATCTCGCGCAGCTCCTCGGCGCTGATCGGTCCCCGGCGGACGATGCGGGGGACGTCCCCGGAGAGGTCGACGATCGTCGACGACTGGCCGGAGGTGCGCTCTCCCCCGTCGAGGTAGATCTCGACGTCGGTGCCGAGCATGTCCTGGGCCTCGTCGGCGGTCGTCGCCGCGGGTCTGCCGGAGAGGTTCGCGCTCGAGACCGCGAGCGGACCGGTGCGCGAGAGCAGGGCGAGGGCGTGCTCGTCGTCGGGCATGCGCACGGCGACGGTGCCGTGGGTCTCCCCGAGATCCCAGTCGAGGGACGGCTGAGCCGCGGCGATGATCGTCAGCGGTCCCGGCCAGAACCGCGCGGTGAGCGCGAGCACGGTCTCATCGACGCCGTCGACGAGTCCGAACACCGTCTCCGACCTCGGCACGAGCACCGGAGGCGGCATGTCCCGTCCGCGTCCCTTCGCGGCGAGCAGGGCCGCGACGGCGGAGGCGTTGAAGGCATCGGCTGCGATCCCGTAGACCGTGTCGGTGGGGATGACGAGGAGGTTCCCCGCCTCGACCACGCGGGCGCACTCGTCGAGGACGAGGTCGCGGATGTCGGCCTGGGTGACGTCGAATCGACGGGACACTCATTCTCCGTTTCTCATCGGGGACGCCGCGGAGTCGCGACGGGCCACCGTATAGCGGTCGCGTCCAGTGTAGTCCGGGAACGTGGCCGCCCCGCTCAGCCCCGGCGTGCCGGCGACGATCTCACGCACCCCGGCCCCCTGGTCCTCGGCGTGCTCCATGACGAAGAGACCGCCCGGCCGCAGCAGCACCACCGCCTGCGCGATGAGGAGGGCGGGCAGCTCGAGTCCCGAGGCGCCCCCGTAGAGAGCGGCCGCGGGATCGTGATCGCGGACCTCGGGATCGCGGGGAACGGCGGCGTCGGGGACATACGGCGGGTTCGTCACGACGACGTCGACGGTGCCGGCGAGTTCCGGGTGATCGACTGCCACCGTCGTCGCGTCCCCGGCGAGGAGGTCGACGGTCGAGGTGCCGAGGTCGAGGTCGACGCGATTCGACTGCGACCACGACAGCGCGGAAGCCTCACGTTCGATGCCGATGACGCGGACCCCGGGGTGTTCGAGCGCGACGGAGAGGGCGATCGCTCCCGAGCCCGAGCAGAGGTCGACGACGAGCGGGGGTGCCCCACCGTCGCCGTGCGCGAGGTGATCGAGGACCTCGGTGACGAGGAGTTCGGTCTCCGGTCGGGGGACGAAGACGCCGGGACCGACCCGCAGGCTCAGGCGGCGGAAGTGGGCGACTCCGGTGAGGTGCTGGAGCGGGATGCGGCGCGCGCGTTCGGCGACGAGGCGGGCGAAACCGGCGGCGACCTCGGCCGGCACGGCGTCTGAGAAGAGGCGCCTGCGGGAGAGGTCTGTCTCGTCGATCTCCCACGCATGGGCGAGCAGCGCGGCGGCATCGGCGTCCGGCGAGGGGACGCCGGCCTCGGTGAGGACGCGCACTCCTGCCCTGAGCAGGGTGGGAACGTCCTGTTCGACCGCGCGGGTGCTCGGGTCCAGCTCAGTCTCCCAGGGCATCGAGTCGTGCGGCTCGGTCGGCGTCGCGGTTCGAGCCGACGACGGGGTCGAGGTCGCCGGCGAGGACCTGATCGAGGTTGTACGCCTTGAAGCCGGTGCGGTGGTCGGTGATGCGGTTCTCCGGGAAGTTGTACGTCCGGATCCGCTCGGAGCGGTCGACGGTGCGCACCTGCGAACGGCGGATGTCAGCGGCCTCCGCCGCCGCCTCCTCGGCCTGCTTGGCCAGGATCCGGGCGCGCAGCATCCGCAGGGCCGCCTCCTTGTTCTGCAGCTGCGACTTCTCGTTCTGGCAGCTCGCGGTGATGCCCGTGGGCAGGTGGGTGATGCGCACGGCCGAATCGGTCGTGTTCACCGACTGCCCGCCCGGTCCCGAGGACCGGTAGACGTCGATGCGCAGCTCGTTCTCCTCGAGGCGGACCTCTTCGGGCTCGTCGACCTCGGGGAAGACGAGGACTCCCGCCGCCGAGGTGTGGATGCGTCCCTGGGACTCCGTGACGGGCACGCGCTGGACGCGGTGGACGCCGCCTTCGAACTTCAGCCACCCGTAGGCGCCGTCGTCGCCGGCCTTGACGGCGAGGGTGACGTCCTTGTAGCCGCCGAGGTCGGAATGCGTGGCGGTGAGGATCTGCGAGGACCAGCCGTGGGAGTCGATCCAGCGCTGGTACATCCGCAGCAGGTCCCCGGCGAAGAGCGCGGACTCGTCGCCGCCCTCCCCCGCCTTGATCTCGACGATCGCGTCACGGGCGTCGTCGGGGTCGCGGGGAACGAGGAGATCGCGGAGTTCGGCCTCGGCCTCGGCCTGCTCGGTGCGCAGGCGCTCGGCCTCGGCGGCAAGGTCGGGATCCTCGGCGCTGAGCTCCTCGGCGGCGGCGAGGTCGTCGCCGAGGGCATCGACGCGCTTGGCGGCGGCGACGATGCGGTCGAGTTCTGAGTACCTGCGGGTGAGCTTCCGGGCCCGGCCGGCATCAGCGTGCACGGCCGGGTCGGAGAGCTCCTCGGACAGCCTCGCATGCTCGTCGACGAGCATGCTCACACTGGCCCTGAGGCTGTCAGTCATCTCAGTGTTCGTCGGTCGAGGACTTCGGCAGCGGCGTCGTCTTCTGCACCTGCATGAGGAACTCGGCGTTCGAGCCGGTCTCCTTGAGCTTGGACATGAGGAGTTCGACGGCCTGCTGCTGCTCGAGACCCGAGAGGAGGCGGCGCAGGCGCCACATCACCTTGGTCTCCTCCGGCGTCATGAGCATCTCCTCGCGACGCGTCGACGAGGCGTTGACGTCGACGGCCGGGAAGATGCGCTTGTCCGCGAGCTGGCGGGACAGACGCAGCTCCATGTTGCCGGTGCCCTTGAACTCCTCGAAGATCACCTCGTCCATCTTCGAGCCCGTCTCGACGAGCGCGGTGGCGAGGATCGTCAGGGAGCCGCCGCCCTCGATGTTGCGGGCGGCGCCGAAGAACTTCTTCGGCGGGTAGAGCGCGTTCGCGTCGACACCACCGGAGAGGATGCGGCCCGAGGCCGGCTGCGCGATGTTGTACGCCCGGCCCAGGCGCGTGATGTTGTCGAGGAGGACGACGACGTCGGAGCCCATCTCGACGAGGCGCTTGGCGCGCTCGATGGCGAGTTCGGCGATCGTCGTGTGGTCGTCGGCGGGACGGTCGAAGGTCGAGGCGATGACCTCGCCCTTGACGGCGCGCTGCATGTCCGTGACCTCTTCGGGGCGTTCGTCGACGAGGACGACCATGAGGTGGACTTCCGGATTGTTCTCCGTGATCGCGTTGGCGACCTGCTGCATGATCGTCGTCTTGCCGGCCTTGGGCGGGGCGACGATGAGGCCGCGCTGGCCCTTGCCGATCGGCGTGACGAGATCGATGAGGCGCGTCGACTGGAGCTTCGAGGTGGTCTCGAGGCGCAGACGCTCCTGCGGGTAGAGGGGCGTGAGCTTCGAGAACTCGACGCGGCCCTTCGCATCGTCGACGCTCAGTCCGTTGACCGAGTCGAGGCGGACGAGGGCGTCGAACTTCTCACGCTTGCCCCCGCGCTCGTTCTCCCGCGGCTGACGGATCGCGCCGGCGACGGCGTCGCCCTTGCGCAGACCGTTCTTGCGCACCATCGAGGCCGAGACGTAGACGTCGTTGGGCCCGGGCAGGTAGCCCGAGGTGCGGAGGAAGGCGTAGTTGTCGTGGACGTCGAGGATGCCGCCGACGGGGATGAGGACGTCGTCGCTGCGGATCTCCGGCTCGTCGCCGCCGCGTCCGCGGCGCTTGCGGTCCCGTCCCCGACCGCGGCGGCCACCGCGCTCGTCATCGTCGCGGTTGCGACGGTCGTTGTCGCGACGGTCGTTGTCACGACGGTCGTTGCGATTGCCGCGGTCGTCGCCACGGTCATCGCCCTCGCCCTGACGGCCGCGACGGTCATTGCCGCCCCGCTCGCCCTTGCGGTCGTTGTCACGGTCTCCCTTGCGGTCCTCGCCCCGCCGGTCGTTGTCCCGGCGGTCGTTGTCGCGGTCGCCCTTGCGGTCGTCGCCGCGGCGGTCGTCGTCACCGCGGCGGCCTCGACGGTTTCCGCGCTCAGCGGAATCGTCACGCGCCTCGGCGGACTGCGTCTCGGCCTCGGCGTCACCGCCGCGGGAGCGCGAACGGCTCCGGCGGCTGCGCTGGCGGTCCTGACCCTGCTCGTCGCCCTCGGGCGCCTGGGTCTCGGTCTCGGTGCGGGCCTCGGGGGCGGTCGCCTCGGCGGACTGCGCGTCCTCGGTCTGCTGATCCGCGCGAGAGGCGGAGGCGGCGCTGCGGCGCGCGGGACGGCGGGAGCGCTTGGCGTCCTCGGTGGTCACGGCCGGAGCCGAGTCGGCGGCGGGCGCGTTCGAGCCGCCCTGGTTGTTGATGGCGTCGATGAGTTCGCCCTTGCGAAGTCGACGGTATCCTTTGATTCCCATTCCGGCTGCCATCTCCTGCAGCTGGGGAAGGCGCAGAGCGGTCAGACTGCCGGTGCGCGGTGTGGAATCCGGGGTTGTGGTTTCAGACACGAAGGTCCTTCTCCCTCATTCGGCCGTGCGGCAAGAGCCGTAGTCCCACGGCGACGGAAACACCCTTGACGGTGCATTGTGAAAGTCGTCCTGCTAAAGACTGAGCAGGAGATGTTCCAGAAGAATCGATGTGGAGTCCGCGGCGACTGCCACGGAAGTCCGCTCATCGGAGGAACACCGTTCAGTGTACCCGCAGCGAGCCGATGTTGCGAATCCCGTCTCACGCGAGTTCTGTGTCGTGTCTCACACGACGTCGGCGATGCGGCAGCCCTCCTCATCGATGTCGACGGTGAGGATGCGCACGCCGGGCGGGACCGCCTCGGCGGGAACGGATTCGGTGAGCGCGAGCACTGTCGGCCCGGCTCCGGAGATCACCGCGGGGATCCCGCGGGAGCGCAGGGCGTCGACGAGGTCCATCGAGCCCGGGTAGGCCGATCGGCGGGCCTCCTGGTGGAGGCGATCGGCGGTCGCGTCGAACAGGGCGTCCCGGTCCTCGGTGAGCGCATGGACGAGCAGGCCCGTGCGCGCAGCGTTCTCCGCGGCGACGGCATGGTCGACGACCGCGGGGATGGCGCCGCGGGCGGTGAGCGTGTCCAGCCGCTCCTCGGGCACGAGAACTGTGACCGCAGACAGCGTGCGCACGGGGACGTTCCATGCCCGCGCGGGATCCGAGAGGGAGATCGTCAGTCCCCCGAAGATCGCCGGTGCCGCGTTGTCGGGATGCCCCTCGATCACGGCGGCGCGCTCGAGGATCTCCTCCGGGGTCAGCCCCCGCCCTCCGGCCGCCTCGCCGAGCCTGCCGGCCAGGGCGATGCCCGCGACCACGGCCGCTGCCGAGGACCCCAGTCCCCTAGAATGCGGGATCCGGTTGGTGCATTCGAGCGTGATCCTCGGCAGCAGCTCCGCGTGGGCATCCGGGGCGATCTCGGCGAGCACCTCGCGGAGGACTGAGACGATGAGATGGGAACCGTCCCGGGGCAGCTCGGCGGCGCTCTCCCCGGTGATCGTGACGACGGCGGTCGGATCGACCGGGGCGTCGTGGACGGTGAGTTCGAGGGTGTCGACGAGGCCGAGGGCGAGGCCGAACGAGTCGTAGCCGGGGCCGAGGTTCGCCGAGGTCGCCGGCACCTCGATCCGCAGACGCCGGATCACTCGTCCTCGAGCCCGAGTGCGCGGGCGGCGCTGACGGCGTCGACCGGCACGCGCACCGGTTCGATCTCCGACCCGTCAGCGGTGTGCAGCGCCCAGCTCGGGTCCTTGAGACCGTGGCCGGTGACGGTGACGGCGATCCGTGCGCCGGCCGGGACCCCGCCCGCCTCCGACATCTTGAGCAGACCCGCCACCGAGGCGGCCGACCCGGGTTCGACGAAGATCCCCTCCTCACGCGAGAGGACCTTGTGCGCGGCGAGGATCTCCTCATCGGTGACCGAGTCGATGAGTCCGCCCGAGGCGTCGCGGGCCTCGATCGCCCGGTCCCAGCTGGCGGGGTTGCCGATGCGGATCGCCGTGGCGATCGTGTCCGGATCGGTCACGGGGTGGCCGAGGACGAGCGGGGCCGCTCCGGCGGCCTGGAAGCCCCACATCTGCGGCAGGCGCGTCGAGACGCCGATCCCGTGGTACTGGTGGTAGCCCTTCCAGTACGCGGTGATGTTGCCGGCGTTGCCGACGGGCAGGACGTGGATGTCGGGGGCGTCGCCGAGGACGTCGACGACCTCGAAGGACGCCGTCTTCTGGCCCTCGATGCGGTCGGGGTTGACGGAGTTGACGAGGTGGACGGGGTAGGACTCGGAGAGCTTCCGGCACAGGGTGAGGCAGTCGTCGAAGTTCCCGTCGACCTCGAGCAGCGTCGCCCCGTGGGCGACGGCCTGGCTCATCTTCCCCGGCGCGATCCTGCCCGCGGGCACGAGCACGGCGCACGTGAGGCCCGCCTTCGTCGCGTACGCGGCAGCCGAGGCGGAGGTGTTGCCCGTCGACGCGCAGATCACGGCCTTCGCCCCGTGCGCCTTCGCCTTCGTGATCGCCATCGTCATCCCGCGGTCCTTGAACGATCCGGTCGGGTTGAGGCCTTCGTACTTGACCCACACCTCGGCGCCGGTCATCGCACTGAGCTTCTCCGCGCGGATGAGCGGAGTTCCGCCCTCTCCGAGGGTGACAGACGGGATGTCGGCGGCGATGTCGAGCAGGCTGCGGTATTCGTCGATGACGCCCTGCCACTGGTGGCGGGGGTACTGGCTGTTCGTCACGGGGGTCTGGTCCTTCGTCTCGCTCACTGGCCCTCCGCCCGGATGACGGAGGCGACTGCGCGCACCACGTCGAGGTCGCCGAGGCGGTCGACCGTGCGTGAGAGCGCAGCGTCGGTGTTCTCATGGGTGGCCAGCACGAGCTTCGCGTGCTGGATCCCCTCGTCGTCGACCTCGCCGATGGTCTGGCGCATGAGCTCGATCGACGCACCCTCGTCGGCGAAGACCTCGGAGACCGCGGCGAGCACGCCGGGACGGTCGACGACGTCGAGGGTGATGTGGTAGCGGGTGGTGATGGCCGAGATCGGCAGCACCCTGCGTTCGGGGTGAAAGGGGCGTTCGTACTGTCCGCGCCCGCCGAGCACCTTGCGCCGGGCGACGGAGACGACGTCGCCGAGCACCGCCGAGGCGGTCGGGGCTCCCCCGGCCCCCTGGCCGTAGAACATCAGCGACCCTGCGGCCTCGGCCTCGACGAACACGGCGTTGAACGCTCCGTGGACGGAGGCGAGCGGGTGGGTGCGCGGCAGCAGCGCCGGGTAGACCCGCGCGGAGAGTCCCGCACCGGCCGGTGAGTCCGTCACGCGTTCGCACACGGCGAGCAGCTTGATGACGAAGCCCTGGTCCTTCGCCGTCTCGACCATCTCCGCGGTGATGCCGGTGATGCCCTCGACGTGGACGTCGTCGATCGTCACCGGTGCGTGGAAGGCGAGGGAGGAGAGGATCGCGGCCTTGGCAGCGGCATCGTGACCGCCGATGTCCGCTGTCGGGTCGGCTTCGGCGTATCCGAGCTCCTGCGCCGAGGCCAGGGCTGCGTCGAAGTCCCAGCCCTGCGAGTCCATCTGGTCGAGGATGTAGTTCGTCGTGCCGTTGACGATGCCCATGATCCGATCGATCCGGTCTCCCGCGAGCGAGTCGCCGACGGGGCGGATGATCGGGATCGCTCCGGCCACGGCCGCTTCGTGCTCGAGGCGGACCTCGGAGTCGTCGGCGGCGGCCATGAGTTCGCCGTAGGCGGCGGCGAGCAGCGCCTTGTTCGCGGTGACGACGGACGAGCCCTGGGCGAGTGCACGGGTGATGAGCGTCTTCGCGGGCTCGATGCCGCCCATGAGCTCGATGACGATGTCCGCACCGTCGATCGCCGCCTCGGCGTCGGTGGTGAGCACGCTCGCATCGACACCGGGCCGCTCCTTGTCCGGGTCGCGGACGACGACCGCGGTGAGCACGAGCGGAGCGCCGATGCGCTCCTCGAGCGCCTCAGCCCGCGACTGGAGTCGGGCGGCGACTTCCGAGCCGACGACTCCGCATCCGAGCATGGCGACTTTCAAAGGCTGCATGGCTCACTCTCTGTTCTCAGTGGTTCTCGGTGGTTCGCAGGTGATCTCAGCGCTCTGCCGGATCAGGATTCTTCCCGTCGGTGGTCGGGTCCGCCATCCCCGGGTCGCTCGCGAAGAGCTGCGAGTACGTCTCCGGGGTGACGATCCACTCCACCCTATCCCGTGTCACGGCGAGCACCCCCGGCCGAGTGACATGATTGTAATTGCTCGACAGCGACCGACAGTAGGCGCCGGTGCCGGGAACGGCGACGAGGTCGCCGGGTGCCACGTCACCGCCCATGTACTCGTCACGGACGATGACGTCGCCGGACTCGCAGTGCATGCCGACGACGCGGACGACGACGGGAGCGGCGGGCGAGTTCCGATTGGCCAAGGTACACGAATAGTCGGCGTCGTAGAGAGCTGTCCGAATGTTGTCGCTCATCCCGCCGTCGACGGCGACGTAGGTGCGCACACCTTCGTCGGTGACGACCTCCTTGACGGTGCCGACGCGGTAGAGCGTGAACACCGCGGGCGAGACGATCGCCCGGCCCGGCTCGATCGAGATCCGCGGGACGTTCGTGCCCAGTCCGCGGCACTCCTTGGCGACGACGGCGGCGAGTTCGGAGGCCATCTCGGCGACGGGGATCGGCGTGTCCTGCGAGGTGTAGCGGATCCCGAAGCCGCCGCCGAGGTCGACCTCGGGGAGGTCGACGCCGTGGGTGGCCATGATCTCGGCGCGCAGGGCGAGCACGCGGGCGGCGGCGACCTGGAAGCCGGAGATGTCGAAGATCTGGGAGCCGATGTGCGAGTGGAGCCCGTCGAGGCGGAGGTGGGCGGAGTCGACGACGCGCGCGGCGGCGGCGCTCGCCTTGCCCGCGGACACGGAGAGACCGAACTTCTGGTCCTCGTGGGCGGTGGCGATGAAGTCGTGGGTATGGGCTTCGACGCCGACGGTGACGCGCAGCATCACAGGCGCGACGACGCCCTTGGCCGCGGCGATGGTCTCGAGACGGTCGATCTCGTCGAGGCTGTCGACGATGATCCGTCCCACCCCGTAGTCGAGGGCGTACTCGAGTTCGGCGACGGACTTGTTGTTCCCGTGCAGGCCCACGCTCGCCCCGGGGACTCCGGCGGCGCGGGCGATCATCATCTCTCCGAGCGAGCACGTGTCGAGTCCCAGTCCGGCCTCGTGCACCCACCGGGCCACCGCCGTGCAGAGGAACGCCTTGCCCGCGTAGAAGACGTCGGCGCCGGCAAGCCCGTGCTCCGGGGCGAATGCGGCCGAGTACGCCTGGCGGAAGAGCTCTGCGCGGGAGACGAAGTCGTCGACGTCGAAGACGAACGTCGGCGTGCCGAAGCGTTCGGCGAGGTCGGTCACGGGGTGACCGGCGACAGTGAGGACGCCGTCTGAGTCCTTGGCGACGTTGTCCGACCACAGGCTCGGCATGACGGCGTTGACGTCGTCGGGATAGGGCAGCCACACGGGGGCGGGCGTCGCGTGCAGGGGGCCTGCGATGTGAGCGGGCATCTACATCCTCTCCGGGGCGCGCACGCCCAGCAGTCTCAGTCCTCGGGCGAGGACGGTGGTCACAGCATCGACGAGCACGGCCCGGGCGGCGTGGACGGCGGTGATGTCGGCGTCGAGAGTGGGGACGAGCGTGTGGCTCGCCGCCCAGTCGAGGTAGGCGTGGGCGAGGTCGGCGAGCGTTGCGGTCAGCGCCGCCGGGTCCCGCGTGCGCGCGAGGGTGTCTGCCGCCTCGGTGACGTGGACGAGCAGGCTCCGCTCGGCGGTGTCGAGGGTCTCGGCGCCGACGATCTCGGCTGAGTCCGGTCGGGCCTCCCCCACTCGGACGTCGCCCTTGGCGGCTGTGCGCGGGCATCCGCCGGGGACTCCGGCGGCGGCTGCATTGCGGAGCAGTCGGCGGCCGTGGGCGTGGCTGCGGCGGATGAGGTGGACGGGATCGTCGTCGAGGGCGCGGGCCGGACCGTCGGGGACCTCGGGTGCCGGATCCCCGTCGTCGGCGGATGTGTGTGCGTCAGCGGCGGGGACTGCGTCAGCGCCCGGTTCCGCATCAGCGATCTGCTCGGCGATGATCGCGCAGACGGCGGCGAGGAGGCTCGCCGCGGTCACCTCGATGCCGAGGAAGCCCGGACCCGACACGGTCACCGCCGCGATGTCGGGATGGCGGCGAAGCGCCTCGGCGAACTGCTCGGCGACGTCATGGGCGTCGGCTCCGTCGAGGCGAGCCGCGGTGCGCAGGGCAAGGTTCGAATGCCAGTGACCGGGGGTTCTGCCGTCGGCACGACGCAGCACCGCACCATCGGCCGGATGCGCAGTCCGGGCGGTGTCGGCCGCCGCCTCGGCGAGGACGGTGCGCAGCTGTTCCGGGGTCACCCGTCAAGCGTACTCGGCACGCGATCTGCGCACCGAATCGCCTGGCTCAGATATGGCCGGCCCGGGTGGCGGGGACGGTGACGGCGAGTTTGATCCCGACGGAGGCGAGGACGAGGACGAAGGCGGGCCACAGACTCCCTCCGGCTCCCACCAGGAGGCCGAAGAGCAGGGGACCCGTCGCGGCGAGCAGGTAGCCGCCGCCCTGGACGAATCCGGACAGCGCCGCCGAGGCCTCGGGGCCGCGCGAGCGCAGGGTGATGAGGGTGAGCGCGAGCGGGAACGTGGAGATGCCGATGCCGAGCAGCACGGTCCACAGCACCGGGGCCGCCTGCGGGGCGAGCCAGAGGCCGAGGTAGCCTGCGGCGAGGCTGAGGCAGAAGGCGACGACGATCGCCGCCGAGGAGCGCAGCCTGGCGGCCATTGCCGGGAGGACGAAGCCGAGGACGAGCGGGATCGCGGTGACGAGGGCGAGCATGGCTCCGGCGAACGCGGAGTCGAAGCCTGCGCGGGTGAGCAGCGGAGGCAGCCACGTGAAGAGGATGAAGTTGTTGAACGAGGTCATGCCCGTCATTGTCATCAGCGCCCAGGCCCGCGGGGTCGAGAGCAGCCGGCGCAGCTCCCGGCCGCCCACGGATGCGGCTCTCACCTCGGTCTGCGGGGCGGGACGGCACGCGGCGATGACGCCCCACACGGCGACTGCGAGGCCGGCGCAGGCGACCCAGACGAGCAGCGAGCCGCGCCAGCCGAGTTCGCGGGCGAGCGGGACGGCGACGAGCGGGGGCACGAAGGTCCCGAGCTGGAGGAGACCGACGTGGACGGTGGAGACGAACGCGACCCGATCCGGGAAGTACGCCTTGACGATCGGGGGCACGACGACGTTGCCCAGCCCCATGCCCGCCAGCGCGAGGACGCTGAGGGCGAGGAAGAGGCCGGGGTCGGAGACGAGGGCGCGGACCCCGAGTCCGAGGGTGATCATGGCCATCGCCGCCACAGTCATCGTCATCGCGGAGAAGCGGGTGATGAGGCGCGGGGCGAGGAACCCGCAGAGCCCGTAGAGCAGCGGCGGGAGCATGCCGATGACGGCGAGGAACGTCCCGCCGAGGCGGATCTCGCCGCCCATCGTCTCGAGCAGCGGGGACAGTCCGGTGACACCGGGCCGAAGGTTGAATGCGGCGACGACGATACCGGTGAGGATGATCCCCGACGTCCACGCTGGTCTCATGTGTGCCTTTCTACCACTGAGGCCGTGCCCGGCGACCGGCAGGGTCAGGTCTCCTGCTTGAGCCCTTCGACCGGGGACAGCCGTGCGGCGCGACGGGCCGGGGCCAGCGCCGAGAGGATCCCGGCGATGACGGCGACGGCGAGGATGCCGAGCGAGGCGGGGATCGACCAGTCGACGACGAATGCCGATGAGAAGTCGACGGTGATGAGTCGGGTCGCGACGATGCCCAGGGCCCCGCCGAGGCCGAGCCCGATGAGCGCGGCGACGACGGAGATGAGGACCGCTTCGAAGGCGAGCAGAGCGCGCAGCTGCGCGAGGCTGAGGCCGAGGGCGCGCAGCAGCGAGTTCTCCCGTCGGCGTTCGATGACCGAGAGGCTGATCGTGTTCGAGACCCCGATGAGGGCGATGAGGACGGCGATGAGGAGGACGCCGACGGCCGTGAGGAGGAGCACGTCGATGACCTGGGCGAAGAGCCCGCGTTCGACCGCCGAACCGATGACCTCGTCGGTGGCGACGTCGAGTGCCTCGGCGACCTGCTGCCGGATGCGCAGGACGTCGGAGCCGCTCTGGTCGGGGGCCAGGGTGATGAGCACAGCCGTCGACGCCGCGGAGATGCCGATCCTGTTGCCGACGTCAGCGGTCGTGAAGTAGGCCCGGCTCGACTCCCCCGACTTCTCGACCGGCAGCGTCGCCGTCGTCAGCCCCTGCACCTGCACCGACTGCCCCGGGTAGTTCTCAGGCACCGTCACCCGCCCGGCGACCACCGGGGGCGCCGACTCGCCGAGGAGGGCCGAGAGCGAGCTCGGATCGACGATGTAGAGCTCGGCATCGTCGTCGACGACGGACCCGTGGTACGCGAGCACCGCCGTGGCGACGCCGTCGATGTCGCGGATCTCCTCGATGACGTCCTGATCGGCGGCGGTGCCGAGGTTGACGGCGACGTCGACGGGGAAGTGCTGTTCGAGGCCCGCCCCGAACGTCGCCTTCGTCGACATGCCGCCGACGACGAGAGTGGAGACGAGCGTGACGCCGATGACCAGCGCCGCGGCTGTCGACCCGGTGCGGCGGCGGTTGCGCAGCGTGTTGAGCGTGGCCAGTTGGCCCGGCAGACCCCACGGGGTGACGACGAGGTCGCCGATCCACGAGACCACGGGCGGGATGATCTGGCCTGAGCCGAGGACGAGTCCGACGACGACGAGGATGCCGCCGAGGGCGCCGACGAGGATCCAGACGGGCGAGTCGACGGCGAAGACGAGAGCGAGGACGACGGCGAGGGTGCCGATGACGATGCTCCCCCACCCGGAGAGGACACGCGCCCGCGACTGCGAGGTCGGAGCGCTGGGGACGTCGAAGGGCTGCAGCGCCTCGAGCGGGGTCACCGCGATCGCGCTGCGTGCCGGCCGGATCGTCGCCGCCACGGTGAGGAGGACGCCGACGACGACGCCGGCCAGCAGCGTCCAGGCCGGCACCGTGAGCGAGACGTAGGCGAACTCGTCCTTCCAGACCCGGGTGGCGACGGCAACGAGCAGGGCGCTCACCCCGATCCCGGCGATGACCCCGAGGAGCGAGCCGAGGAGTCCGACGAACACGCCTTCGACGAGGACCGAGCCGTAGAGCTGTCGGCGGGAGGCGCCGATGCAGCGGAGCAGGGCGAGTTCGCGGCGACGACCGGCGACGATGACCGAGAACGTGTTCGAGACGACGAGGACGGCGACGAGGACGGAGATGCCCGCACAGCCGAGCAGCATCCATGCGATGAAGTCGCTGCCCTCGGAGAACTCCGCGACCCGGCGGTCGACCGCCTCGTCGACGGTCATCGTCTCCATCCTGTCGCGGAGGACGGAATCGGCGATGCGGGTCTCGATCGCAGAGCGCACCGTTTCCGGGTCGGCATCGGAGGACAGACCGAGCTGGATGGCGGCGACGTCACCGGAGCGGGCGAAGTGCTCGCGGTAGCTCGCCCCCGTCGTCAGGGCCCGGGGCATGCCGACGAAGGTGGGGTCGTCGCCCATCTCCGCGATGCCGACGACGGTGAAGTCCGTGGCCGAGTGCCGCGGTCCGCGGTAGACGGGCATCGAATCGGTGTCGGTGTCGATCCGGGCGGTCGCCGTGGTGAACCGCAGGGTGTCTCCGACACCGACGCCGAGGTCGGCAGCCGTCGCCGTGTCGACGACGACGTCCGTGGGCTCCTGCGGACGGGATCCCTCGACGACGGAGAACGTGTCGAGGCGGGGATCTCCCGGCGCGGGGGTGACGGCGAAGTCGGTGTCGGCGATTCCGCCGCCGCGCGCCGAGGCGACGGCGCTGGCGGTGACCTCGACCGCACTCACCCCGGGCACCCCCGCCAGCGACTCCGTCACCGCGGCGACCTCAGGCGGGTCGATCGCGGCTCCGGTGACGGGCATGACGACGACTCCGGCCCGGGAGAACGACTGTCCGATCCCCTCCCGCAGGCTCTCCTGCAGCGAGGTGTTGATGATGAGGGTGGCCGAGACGAATCCCGCAGCGAGCGCGATGCCGAGACCGATCGCTGCGAACCGCGCCCAATGGGCGCGGATCTGGGCGAAGGCCACGGAGATCATCGCGCGCTCAGCTCGCTCAGGGCGGTGACGACTGTCTCCGTCGTCGGGTCGGCGATCTCACCGCCCACACGACCGTCCTTGAGCAGCACCACCCGATCGGCGTGGGCTGCGGCGACGGGGTCGTGGGTGACCATGATGATCGTCTGGCCGTACTGGGCAGCGGCGGCATGGAGGAGGTCGAGCACCTCGGCGCCGGAGAGGGAGTCGAGGTTGCCCGTCGGCTCGTCGGCGAAGACGACATCGGGCTTCGTCAGCAGGGCACGGGCGACGGCGACGCGCTGCTGCTGGCCGCCGGAGAGCTCGTGGGGACGGTGCCGGAGTCGGTCGCCGATGCCGAGGCGCTCGACGATCTCCGCCTTCCACGCCTCGTCGACGGAGCCGCGGGCGAGCGAGACCGGCAGATCGATGTTCTGGTCGGCATCGAGGGTGGGGACGAGGTTGAAGGCCTGGAAGATGAAGCCGACGCGGTCGCGGCGCAGCTGGGTCAGCTGCCGGTCGTCGAGTCCGGTGATGTCCTCGCCGCGCATGAGGATCTCCCCCGAGTCGACGCGGTCGAGGCCGGCGAGCACATGCATGAACGTCGACTTGCCCGACCCGGAGGGGCCCATGATGGCGGTGAAGCGCCCGGAGTCGAAGTCGACGCTGATGTCGTCGAGCGCAGTCACCGCGGTCTCGTCGCGGCCGAAGCTCTTGCGCAGGTGACGAGCGCACAGCACCGCCTCGTCAGAGCTGCTCGGCGCGGGGGAAGGAGTCGACATCACTGTCCTCGTGATCGCGGTCGGCGCGGGATAGACGAACCGCCCATCTCGACGTGGGAGATGGGCGGATCACTGTGCCCGCGACAGGATTCGAACCTACGACCTTCTGCTCCGGAGGCAGACGCTCTATCCGCTGAGCTACGCGGGCAACGCATGTCATGCTATCACCGACTGGGATCCGAACCCAAAACGCCGCCCGATCGTGTCGGACGGCGCAGCGGGGCGGGACTCAGGAGCCCTTCATGCCTTTGCGGCCGGGCACGTACTCCCAGTGCCACAGCTCGTACGAGTTGGCCTTGGCCCAGTCCGGGTTCTCCCAGCCGTACTTGCCGGCGTTGGCGGCGAGCCAGTCGTAGTTCGAGGTGTCGAGGTCGAGCGCGAGACCCCAGCCGTGGTTGGAGGTGCCCGGGCGGGCGGCGAAACCCGGCTTGCGGGCCGCGACCGAGATCTGCCCGGCCATGTCACGGTACGAGTCCGTGATGCCGAGGTCCTTGCCGGTGTCCTTCTTGAACGCGGCGTTCATCTCGGCGAAGGCGACAGCGGCGTCCGAGCGCAGCTTGTGGTCGCCCACGCCGATGCCGCACAGCCATTCGTCGGGCAGCTCGCCGTTCGAGGGCGAACCCTTCGGAGCCTCACCGGAGCAGCCGGGCAGGACCGACTTCTCGATCGCACGGGACGCGGCCTCGGCCTTGTTCTGCTTGGCGCTGGGAGCGCCGATCTCGATGCTCGTCTTCTCGTCGGTCGCGGGAATGTCCGCGGAGACCGATTCCGCGTTGATCGCACGCGCCGGGGCCGCGGCCGCGGTCTCATCGACCTTGACCTCCTGGCCGCCCATGTTGCCGGCGATCATCACGGCCGCGATAGCGGTGCCGGTGACCGAGACGGTCGCCAGCGCCGAGGCGGTGGTCACCCGCTTGCGGCGGACGGAGCGGAGCAGGGAGCCGTCGGAGCCGCGGTTGCCCGCGAAGGCGGCGACGCTTCCCGAGGCGCGTTCGGCGGCCAGGGCCGCACGCCTGGACGAACCCGCCTGCGCCGCAGCCTCAGCGGCCATCGCCGCTCGCCGGGGCGAGAGGGGCTGGGACTGAGGCTGAGATGCGGATTCCCGCGTCTGCGGGGTCGTGTCGGCGGTGCGCCGGGAGAGGAGAGAGGGAACGCTCGAGGAGGCGTGCTGCTTGCGTAGATCGCGTCGGCGCACAGGCGCCTCCACGGTCGAGGTGTCACTCGACATATCACTCCGAACTGTCGTCTGCTGTGCTGCACGCCCGCGGTCGGGCAGGCGGCCGAAAAGCTTATGTCACAACACTATAACGGCATTGTTACAGAAAGTCATGTCTCTGCAACGTTTCGGCCCTGACCTCGCAGAACGCACGGGGCAGGCGTGTCGGAGCACCGCTGATCCGTGACCTGGCGCACATCGATCGTTACATTCCGTTACACAGGCCACGCCGTTCGGGAGACCGGGATCACCGTTGGGGCGTGCGAATGTGGGCGAACTCACCTCAGCCGTTCGCGCGACCGCGCTGCATCGCGTCCTGGACCTCGCCGACGAGCTCCTCGAGGACGTCCTCGAGGAAGAGGACGCCGAGCACCTCGTCGTCGGCCGAGAGGACCCGGGCGACGTGGATGCCGACCTTCTGCATCTGCGCGAGCGCCTCCTCGACCTCGTCGTCGGCGCGCACGGTGAAGAGCGGGCGGAACCGCTTCGCCGGCACCGGCTCGGTGTCCCGATCGGCGTAGAGGACGTCCTTGATGTGGAGGTAGTTCTCCGGATACCCGTCATCGTCGACGACGAAGTACCGCGAATATCCCGTGCGGCCGACGAGGGTGACGAGCTCGTCGGGAGTCACGCTCTCGCTGATCGTCACGAGTTCGGACATCGGCACCATGATGTCGGCGGCGGTCTTGTCGCTGAACTCGAGCGCTCCCTTGAGCAGTCCGATGTCGTCACTGAGCAGGCCCTCGCGCTTCGACTCGGCGACGATCGACTCGACCTGCTCGATCGTGTAGGCCTCGTTGACCTCGTCACGGGGTTCGATGCCGATGAGGCGGAGCACGGCGTTGGCGAGTCCGTTGAGCGGTCGGATGACGAAGCCGAAGACGCGGGAGAGGAACACCAGCGGCGGAGCGAGCAGCATCACGGCACGCCCCGAGGTGGCCAGGGCGATGTTCTTCGGCACCATCTCGCCGATGACGACATGGAGGTAGGTGACGATGCCGAGGGAGAGGATGAACGAGATCGTCGACGAGAGGCTCGCCGGGATGCCGAGGCCCTCGAGTGGCCCGGAGAGCAGATGGTGGATCGCCGGCTCAGAGACGTTGCCGAGCAGCAGCGAGCACACAGTGATGCCGAGCTGGCAGATCGCGAGCATGAGCGAGACGTGCTCCATCGCATAGAGGGCCGTGCGCGCGGCGGCGGAGCCCTCGGCGGCCTTGGGCTCGACCTGTGAGCGCTTGGCGGCGACGATGGCGAACTCGGCGGCGACGAAGAACGAGTTGCCGAGCAGCAGGACGACGAGCCAGACGAGTCCGAACCAGTCAGCGCTCATGCCGCACCGCCTTCCTGCTCGTAGAGTGCGTGGTCGGTCGCGCGCAGCACCACCCGGAGGCGTTCGATGCGCCGGCCGTGCATGCGCTCGACCCTGATGAGCGCGTCGGGCGTGCGCACCTCGTCTCCGGGCACCGGGATCCGACCGAGCTCCTTGAGGACGAAGCCGGCGACGGTCTCGTAGTCGGGGTCCTCCGGGATCGTCAGCCCGATCGTCGTCTCGATCTCGTCGGGGCGCAGCTGACCGGGCACGATCCACGAGCCGTCGCGGGCGGGCCGGGCGGCCACCCGCATCCTGTCGTGCTCGTCGGCGACCTCTCCGACGAGTTCCTCGACGACGTCCTCGAGGGTGACGACACCGGCGGTGCCGCCGAACTCGTCGACGACGACGGCCAGCTGCATGCCCTTGCCGCGCAGCTCCATGAGCAGCGGGTCGAGGCGCAGCGTCTCGGGGATCTCCGTGACCTCTGTCATCAGCCCTCCCGCGTACGCGTCATCGCGGTTGGCCACGGGAACGGCGAAGGCCTGTTTGACGTGGACGACGCCGACGATGTGGTCCTTGTCCTCGCCGGCGACCGGGAACCGGGAGTAGCCGGTCTCACGCGCCTGCTCGATGATCTGCCGGGCGGTGGTGTCCTTGACCACCGAGGACATCCGTGTGCGCGGCGTCATGACGTCCTCGGCGGTGCGCTCTGAGAAGCTCAGGGTGCGCTCGAGCAGACCGGCGGTCTGCTCGTCGAGGACGCCCTCCTCGGCGGAGTGGCGCACGAGCGAGGTGAGCTCGTCCGGGGAGCGCCCGACAGAGCCCTCCTCCTGCGGTTCGATCCCCATGGCGAGCAGGATCTTGTTCGCCGTGCCGTTGAGTGCGGCGATGAGCGGGCGGAGCACGACGGAGAACGCGTACTGGATCGGCGCGGCGATGCGCCCGGTGGCCAAGGGCACTGCGATCGCGAGGTTCTTCGGAACGAGTTCGCCGAAGATCATCGACAGCACCGTCGAGACGATGAGGGCGATGGTGAGCGCGAGCGGCTCCGACAGGCCCGGGCTCAGTCCCCAGGTCTCGAAGACCGGGGAGAGCAGTCTGCCCAGCGACGGCTCCATGAGGTAGCCCGTGAGCAGAGTGGTGATCGTGATGCCGACCTGCGCGGCGGAGAGCTGCGTGGACAGGTGCGTCATCGACTGCCGCAGCGTCTTCGCCCCGACGACGCCGTCGGCGACGGCTCGGTCGGCCGTGTGGCGGTCGAGGGTGAGGAGGGAGAACTCCGCTGCGACGAAGATGCCCGTGCCGGCGATGAGCAGGAGGGCGAGGGCGAGGAACAGCCACTCCATCAGCGGTGCGCCCCCTCATGCAGGGGCGGGGTGAGAGTCTCGATGTCTCCGCTGACCCTCACGGGTCGGGGGTCATCGTCTGGGTCGCCGGCTTCCCGCCGGCGGGGACTGTCACTCTGCATGCGACGATCCTACCAACTTCCGCTCACAGGTCGACCTTCTTCGTAGCCCGCCGTACTCTGCACGCCCACGCTCGCCCGATCGGCGAATTCCTCGAGATCCGCGGCTCCGGCGTAGGTGAATGAGCTGCGCACTCCGGAGGTGATCGAGTCGAGGAGGTCCTCGACGCCCGGGGACGCCGGATCGATGTACATCGTCGACGAGGAGATGCCCTCCTCGAACAGTCCCTTGCGGGCGCGCGAGAACGCCGACTCAGTGCGCGTCCGGTTGGCCACCGCGCGGGCCGAAGCCATGCCGAAGCTCTCCTTGTACTTCCGCCCCTCGCCGTCGACGAGGAGGTCGCCCGGGGATTCGTGCGTGCCGGCGAACCACGAGCCGATCATCACCTGGGAGGCCCCGGCGGCGAGTGCGAGCGCGACGTCACGGGGGTAGCGCACTCCCCCGTCGGCCCAGACGTGGGCACCGAGCTCGGCGGCCGCTTCGGCGCATTCGCGCACGGCCGAGAACTGCGGGCGTCCCACCGCCGTCATCATCCGCGTCGTGCACATCGCTCCCGGACCGACGCCGACCTTGACGATCTGCGCACCGGCCGAGACGAGGTCGCGGACCCCGTCGGCGGTGACGACGTTGCCGGCGACGATGGGCACGCCGAGGTCGGCGTCCGCGACGGCCGTGAGGACGTCGAGCATCTTCGCCTGGTGGCCGTGGGCGGTGTCGATGACGAGAGTGTCGGCTCCGGCCTCCACGAGCGCGCTCGCCCGTTCGACGGCGTTGCCGTTGACGCCGATCGCCGTGGCGATCTTGAGGCGTCCCCCGTCGTCGAGGTTCGGCGTGTAGATCGACGACCGCAGCAGCGACTTCGGGGTGAGCGCCCCGAGGAGGACGCCCGCGTCATCGACGACCGCGGCGTAGGCGGTGCGCGCCTCGTTCATCGTCTCGAACAGCTGTGCGAGGGCTTCCTGGTCCTCCCAGTCGATCTCGTCGGCCCGGATGACCTGCGGGGAGGTCTGGACGAGTTCGCCCACCGCGGTGAAGCGATCGACATCGCGCAGGTCGGCGGCGTCGATGACCCCGACGAGCCGACCGGCATCGTCGACGACGGCACCGAGACCGTGGGCGCGCTTGCCGAGCACGTGGAGGGCGGAGAGGACGGTGTCCTCGGCGGAGAACCGAAGCGCCGACTCGAAGACCCGGTCCCGGCTCTTCACCCAGCGGATCGTGTCCTCGGCGGCGGTGAGCGGGATGTCCTGCGGCAGGACTGCCAGGCCGCCTCGGCGGGCCATCGTCTCCGCCATCCGTCGCCCGGACACGGCCGTCATGTTCGCGGCCACGATGGGGGTCGGGGACCCTGTCGGATCGGTGGTCGTGAGGTCGACGTCGAAGCGCGAGGTCAGCGACGAGGAGTTGGGGACAAGGAACACGTCGGAATACGTGAGATCGTGATCCGGTTGGTGTGAAATGAAACGCATGACACTATTGTCCCCCATGTGCACACAGCGGAGCACATCGCGTTAGGCTGGTATGTGTCGTATTGCAGCAATTCGTGAACAGGAAGTAGGCGATCAGCGCCGTGTCCGTCAATACTCCGAACCGCACCGTCGACGACTTCGGATCGAACGAGTGGTTGGTCGAGGAACTGTACGAACAGTACAAGTCAGACAAGAACTCTGTAGACAAGTCCTGGTGGCCGTTCTTCGACCAGTACGAGAAGACGGACGGAGCGCAGACGACGAAGGCTGCGGATTCCGCATCCGGTGGGGAAGCCCCGCAGAAGAAGGCGGCGGACGAGCCGCAGGGCAAGACCGAGGCGAAGTCGGCTCCCCAGGCGAAGGGGTCGCCGCAGGCCGAGGACGCGGGAACCGCGGCTCGCCCGGATTCGGTCCCGGCCGCGAAGGAGACCTCGCGCGGCGTCTCCCCGTCCTCGGCCGAGACGGAGACGCTCAAGGCGGAGTCGAAGTCGGTGCCGAAGGTGACGACGAAGGACGTCGAGCCGAAGCCCGCCCCGGAGGAGACCGTCACCCCTCTGCGCGGACCCGCCAAGCTCATCGCCAAGAACATGGACGAGTCGCTCGAGATGCCGACGGCGACCTCGGTGCGCGCCCTGCCGGCGAAGGCGCTCATCGACAACCGCATCGTCATCAACTCGCACCTCAAGCGCACCCGCGGCGGCAAGGTCTCGTTCACCCACCTCATCGGCTTCGCCGTCATCCGCGCCCTGAAGAACTTCCCGTCGATGAACGTCTCCTACGACGTCCGCGACGGCAAGCCCGCGATGGTCTCGCCGGCGCACGTCAACTTCGGCCTCGCCATCGACGTCCCGAAGAAGGACGGCACCCGCTCACTGCTCGTGCCCAACGTCAAGAAGGCCGAGACGCTGACCTTCCGGCAGTTCGTCGACGCCTACGACGGCCTCGTCGACAAGGCCCGCAAGGGCAAGCTCACCGCTGACGACTTCGCCGGCACGACGGTGTCGCTGACGAACCCCGGCGGCATCGGCACCGTCCACTCGATCCCCCGCCTGACCAAGGGGCAGGGCGCGATCATCGGAGTCGGTGCGCTCGACTACCCGGCCGAGTTCCAGGGCGCGAGCCAGCGCACGATCAACGACCTCGCCGTCTCGAAGGTGCTCACGCTCACCTCGACCTACGACCACCGCGTCATCCAGGGAGCGGGCTCGGGCGAGTTCCTCAAGCTCGTCCACGGCTACCTGCTCGGTGAGGACGGCTTCTACGACGACGTCTTCGAATCGCTGCGCCTGCCCTACGAACCCGTGCGCTGGGTTCCCGACGTCTCCGCCGAGGACCAGGACGACGTCAACAAGACCGCCCGTGTCATCGAACTCATCGACGCCTACCGGACGCGCGGCCACCTCATGGCCAACATCGATCCGCTCGTCTACCGCCAGCGTTCGCATCCCGACCTCGACATCAACCAGCACGGACTGACCCTCTGGGACCTCGAACGCGAGTTCCCCACCGGCGGTTTCGGCGCGAAGCCGATGATGCCCTTCCGCAACATCCTCGGTCTGCTCCGGGAGAGCTACTGCCGGACCATCGGCTTCGAGTACATGCACATCGCCGATCCGCTCCAGCGCCGCTGGTTCCAGGCGAAGATCGAGGTCCCCCACCAGGAGCTCACCCGCGCCGAGCAGGGGCACATCCTCGGCCGTCTCAATGCCGCCGAGGCGTTCGAGACGTTCCTGCAGACGAAGTACATCGGACAGAAGCGCTTCAGCCTCGAGGGCAGCGAGTCGGCCATCGTCCTCCTCGACGAGGTCCTCAACCAGTCCGCGGACGCCGGACTCGAAGAGGTTGCGATCGGCATGGCCCACCGCGGTCGCCTCAACGTGCTCACGAACATCGCGGGCAAGTCCTATGCGCAGATGTTCCGGGAGTTCGATGGCACCATGTCTCCCGACAGCGTCCAGGGCTCCGGCGACGTCAAGTACCACCTCGGCACGCAGGGCTCGTTCACCTCGCCCTCGGGCAACTCGACGAACGTCTACGTCGCAGCGAACCCCAGCCACCTCGAGACGGTCGATCCCGTCCTCGAGGGCATCGTGCGCGCAAAGCAGGACGTCATCGACCAGGGTGAGGCAGGCTTCTCCGTGCTTCCCGTCCTCGTCCACGGTGACGCCGCGTTCGCGGGTCAGGGTGTCGTCGCCGAGACGCTCAACCTCTCCGAGCTGCGCGGCTACCGCACCGGCGGGACGATCCACATCATCATCAACAACCAGGTCGGGTTCACGACTCCGCCCGCCTCGGCGCGTTCGTCGTTCTACTGCACCGACATCGCGAAGTCGATCAACGCCCCGATCCTTCACGTCAACGGCGATGACCCCGAAGCCGTCGTCCGGGCGGCCCGTCTCGCGTTCGAGTACCGCCAGGAATTCAATCGCGATGTCGTCATCGACCTCGTCTCCTACCGCCGTCGCGGACACAACGAGGGCGACGACCCGTCGATGACCCAGCCGCTCATGTACTCCCTCATCGAGAAGAAGGGGTCGGTGCGCAAGCTCTACACCGAGTCCCTCGTCGGCAGGAAGTGCATCACGGATGAGGAGGCCGCCGAGGCGCTCAAGGACTACCAGTCGAAACTGGAGTCCGCGTTCGCCGAGACGAAGGCCGCCGAATCCGGGTCGGGCAAGGGCAGCGCGTTCAACGCCCCGCACCGACCGAGCGACATCGAGGCCCTCAACGACGTCTCGACGGCGATCAGCCCCGAGACCCTCAAGCGCATCGGCGACGCATTCGTCGACGTGCCCGAGGGCTTCACGGTGCACAAAAAGCTGCGCGCGCTGCTCGAGAAGCGCCGGGAGATGGCCATGCACGGCGGCATCGACTGGGGCTTCGCGGAGCTGCTCGCCTTCGGCTCGCTGCTCATCGAGGGCATCCCGGTGCGGCTGGCCGGGCAGGATTCGCGCCGCGGCACCTTCGTCCAGCGCCACTCGGTGCTCATCGACTCCGTCAACGGCAACGAGTGGACGCCTCTGCAGAACATCAGCGACGACCAGGCGCGGTTCTACGTCTACGACTCGCTGCTGAGCGAGTACGCGGCCGTCGGCTTCGAGTACGGCTACTCCGTCGAGCGCAAGGACGCCCTCGTGGCGTGGGAGGCGCAGTTCGGCGACTTCGCGCAGGGCGCCCAGTCGGTCATCGACGAGTTCGTCTCCTCGTCCGAGCAGAAGTGGCAGCAGAACTCCGGTGTCGTCATGCTCCTGCCCCACGGGTACGAGGGACAGGGACCCGACCACTCCTCGGCGCGCATCGAGCGCTACCTGCAGCTGTGCGCGGAGTCGAACATGACCGTCGCGTTCCCCTCCAGCGGCGCCTCGTACTTCCACCTGCTGCGCCGGCACGCGCTGACCCCGAACAAGCGCCCGCTCATCGTCTTCACCCCGAAGTCGATGCTGCGCCTCAAGGCGGCGGCGAACTCGCCGGAGGACTTCACCTCCGGGAAGTTCGAAGCCGTCATCGACGACCCGAGCATCGATCCGTCGAAGGTCGAGAAGGTCGTCCTCGTCTCCGGCAAGCTCTACTGGGAGCTGCTCGCCCAGCGCGAGAAGAACGGCGACGACACGACCGCTCTCGTGCGCGTCGAGCAGCTCTACCCGCTCGACGAGGACGCGATCACCGCGATCCTCGACCGGTACCCGGCCGATGCCAAGCTCGTCTGGGCGCAGGAGGAGCCGGAGAACCAGGGCGCGTGGCCGTTCATGGCCCTCAACCTCACCCCGCTCCTCGGCGGTCGTGACCTCACCCTCGTCGCCCGACCCGCTTCGGCGTCGACGGCGACGGGACTCAAGCACGTCCACGAGCTCCAGCAGGAAGAGGTCGTCGGCAGGGTGCTGCAGCGGTGAGCTCCGAGACCTCGACGACGATCGCCGTGGTCGGCGGCCCCTTGGTCGCCGGCCACGGCGATGGCCGCGGTCTCGGATGGGTCGGCAGGGTGACCGCACGGACCCTGCCGAGTCTGCCGGGCATGCGGGTCTACCCTCTGGCCGTCGGCCATGAGGATTCCGCAGGCCTCCATTCCCGTGCGATGTCGGAGGCGGCGCTGCGCTTCTCCGACGGTGCCGACAATCGGCTCGTGCTCGCACTCGGCTCCGGCGACCTCGATACCGGTCGCTCGGTGGCCCGCGCCAGACTCGACGTCGCCAACGTCCTCGACGAGGCGCTGGCGCGGAAGGTCTCGGCCTTCGTCATCGGTCCTCCGCCCGATCACGGAACGGATCGCAACCGGGCCATCGCCGAGCTGAATACGAGCTTCTCCGATGTCGCCAAACGCCGCGGCATCCCCTACGTCGACACCTACACCCCCCTGCTCGGCCATCCGGTCTGGCAGCGGGAGCTCGCGTCCTCGCACGACCGACTGCCGGCTCAGGAGGGCTACGGGCTGCTCGCGTGGCTCGTCCTCCACCGCGGATGGTTCCCGTGGCTGGGCGTGCGCGACGTGCTCGGAGACGACGGGTGAACTTGGCCCTCGGTCCACAGGCGTGAAACAATGAACCGTCCAATCGAAGGAGAACTGCCATGAGCAAGCGAGGCCGCAAGCGTCGCGATCGCCGTCGTTCGAATGCCAACCACGGCAAGCGTCCGAACAGCTGATCCACCGTGCACCGCGGGTGCACAGAGAAGGCGGGGAGAGTCATCCGACTCTCCCCGCCTTCTGTCTGCTCCATGCCTCAGCGCTGCCAGCGCACCTGCTCGACTGCGATCCTCCGCCGGATCTTCTCCTTGAGTCCCAGCGGGGCCTCCTCGCGGCCGCACGACCGCCGCACGACCTCTTTGAGCATCGCTTCGATCTCGTATTCGTCGTGGCAGGCCGGGCAGTGCTCGAGGTGGATCGAGATCTCACGGATCTCGGTCGTCGTCAGCTCCCCGTCGAGGTAGTGGTAGATGCGCATGAGCGATTCGGCCCGCATGCTCTCACAGCAGTCTCCGTCGGTCATTTCTCCCCTCCTTCGCGCTTGCCGAAGCCGCGCTCGGCGGCATACTCGGAGAGCATCTCGCGCAGCTGCCTGCGTCCGCGATGGAGTCGCGACATCACTGTGCCGATCGGGGTGTCCATGATCTCAGCGATCTCCTTGTACGGCAGGCCTTCGACGTCGGCATAGTAGACGACCATCCGGAAGTCCTCGGGCAGGGCGGAGAGCGCATCCTTGACGTCGGAGTCGGGCAGGTGGTCGAGGGCTTCGAGTTCGGCCGACCGCCCCTCGGAGGATGTGTGGCTCGCGGCCTGGGCGATCTGCCAGTCCTCGATGTCCTCGCTGCCGTGCTCCTGCGGCTGCCGCTGCTTCTTGCGGTAGTTGTTGATGAAGGTGTTCGTGAGGATCCGGTAGAGCCACGCCTTGAGGTTGGTCCCCGGGGTGTACTGGTGGAAAGCTGCGTAGGCCTTCGCGTACGCCTCCTGCACGAGATCCTCGGCGTCGGCGGGGTTGCGGGTCATCCGCAGAGCCGCCGCGTAGAGCTGGTTGAGGTACTCGAGGGCGTCGCGCTCGAAACGAGCCGAGCGCTGTGCGTCGGTCTCGGTCTCGGTGGCTTCTCTGACTGATTCGGTCATCACCGTCAATGGTACGCCCGTTCTCTCCAGCACGGCAGTGGCACTCACTGACTCCTCCTCGTCCTCGGCGCTCTCCCACCGCGCACCCAGGTCGCGTGGATCCCGGCGAGCGGTCGGTCGTTGCCGTCGTCGGACCTGACATGCCGACGACATCGTGTACCGTCAACGCCGTCGCGCGGTTCCGATATTCCCTTTCGGCTATGCTTGCGGGTGAGATGCCCGACAGCCTCAGGAAGGAACCCTGTGTCCCCGATTCGACTTCTCGCAAGGCCCATGCTCGCCGCCGGCTACATCAGCAACGGCGTCGACCGTCTCCGCCGCCCTGAGGCAGCCGCAGCCTCGATCGCGCCGCTGCTCGCCCAGGCCCGCAAGCGCGTGGAGATCCCGCTCGATGCGACGACGATCGCCCGCGCCACCGGTGCCGCGCAGGTCGCTGCCGGTTCCCTGCTCGCCATCGGTCGCTTCCCCCGGTTGAGCGCCTCGATCCTTGTCGGCACCTACCTCCTCGACACCGTCGGGGAGCGCATCGCCGCGGAGAAGGCGACGTCGAAGGAGGAGAAGCGCACCCGCCTCGAGCGCACCCTCACCCGGACTTCGATGCTCGGCGGCGCCCTGCTTGCCAGCGTCGACACCGCCGGCAAGCCCGGACTGTGGTGGCGCACCCAGCACGCAGCCGAAGACCTCTGGTCCTCGGTCGAGAACACGTCGAAGCAGGCAATGAGTGCCCTTGGCGTCGACTGAGCCTCCCCCGTCAGCCGTGGGCGACTGGCGGCCTCCCCGCGCACCCGAGGCCCTCGACGCCGTCGTCACGGTCCCCGGGTCGAAGTCGCTGACCAACCGCTATCTCGTCCTCGCCGCGCTCGCTGATTCCGAGTCGATCATCCGCGGGTGGCTGCGCAGCCGCGACACCGAGCTCATGGTCGGCGCCCTGCGCAGCCTCGGCGCGGAGATCACGGAGTCCGGCGACGACCTCCACGTCACCCCGATCGACTTCACTGCCGGTGGAGAACCGGTGGCGATCGACTGCGGTCTCGCGGGGACCGTCATGCGCTTCGTCCCCCCGATCGCCGCGGCCACCGGCCGTGAGGTGGTCATCGACGGGGATGAGCAGGCCCGGGCACGGCCGATGGACGTCACAATCGACTCCCTCACCCGCCTCGGCGCGTCCATCACCGCGGTCGACGACTCCCTGCCCCTGACGATCCATGCGGGGTCCGAGCTGCGCGGGGGGCATCTCGAGATCGCCGCGGGGACCTCGAGCCAGTTCGTCTCGGGTCTCCTCCTCGCCGCGGCGGCGATGCCGCTCGGCCTCGACCTGAGCAACCGGGGTGACAGTGTGCCCAGCCGGGCCCACATCGATATGACCCTCGAGGTTCTCGCCGATGCCGGAGTCGACGTCACCGAACCGGAGCCCGAGCACTGGATCGTCGAACCGGGCCTGCCGCGCGGGCTCGACGTCGTCGTCGAACCCGACCTCTCCAACGCCGCAGCCTTTCTCGCCGCGGCACTCGCCACCGGGGGCACCGTCACGGTGCCCGGCTGGCCGGCCCACACGACGCAGGCCGGTGACGACTTCCGCCGCATCGCCGAGGCGTTCGGCGCGGAGGTCGATCTCGATCGCCGTGGTCTGCGAATCCTGGGACCCCAGCGGCTCTCCCCCGTCGACCTCGACCTCTCGGCAGTCGGCGAGCTCACCCCGGTCGTTGCGGCGCTGGCCGCACTCGCCCCCGGGACGTCGCACCTGCGGGGAATCGGCCACCTGCGCGGGCACGAGACCGACAGACTCGCAGCCCTGTCCGCGGAGCTCGGCGCGCTCGGCGTCGAGGTCGATGAGAGGCCCGACGCCCTGACGATCACCGGGGCGCGGCTGCGCGCGGGCACGTGGCACACCTACCACGACCATCGCATGGTCATGGCCGGGGCGGTCCTCGCCCTGGCCGCCGAGGACATCGTCATCGAGGACGTCGGCACGGTCGCGAAGACCCTGCCGGAGTTCGCGGGCCTCTGGGAAGCCATGCTCGCCGCCGAGGCCTGAGATGGCGCGCATCTTCCGCGATGAGGACTACCGGCCCAGACCGAACCGGCGCGGCTCGCGTCCGCGGACGAAGCACCGTCCCAGTCACGAGTCAGCCGTCGACGGCCTCGTCACCGCCGTCGACCGCGGCCGCTACCGGGTCGTCCTCGCCGACGCCGACGGCGGCTTCGACGGCGACGGCCGCACCGTCACCGCGGTGCGGGCCTCCAACCTGCGCAGGGTCGCCGTGGTCCCCGGCGACATCGTGCGCATCGTCGGCGACACCACGGGCCGGGAGGGCACACTGGCCAGGCTCGTCGAGATCACCGAGCGGCGGACCCTGCTGCGTCGCAGCGCCGACGACACGGACCCCACCGAACGGGTCATCGTCGCCAACGTCGACCTCATGGGCATCGTCACCGCCACCGTCGACCCCGAACCGTCCTACGGCCTCATCGACCGGGCCCTGACCGCGGCCATCGACGCCGGCATCACCCCACTCATCATCGTCACGAAGACGGATCTCGCTCCCGCCGACGACATCGCCCGCCGCTTCTCCGCGGCCGAGGTCGACATCGTCTCCTCGGGGCTGCGCTCCGACGGCAGCCTCGCCGACGACGCGGTCGCCGACCGGCTGGCCGGTCACATCAGCGTCCTCGTCGGGCACTCCGGCGTCGGGAAGTCGACGCTGACGAACGCCCTCGTTCCCGCCGCCGACCGGGCCACCGGCGACGTCAACGACGTCACCGGACGCGGTCGCCACACCTCCTCCTCGGCGGTGTGCCTGCCCCTGACGACCGGCGGCTGGCTCATCGACACCCCGGGCGTGCGCAGCTTCGGTCTCGCCCACGTCGACCGCGACGGCCTGCTGGCCGCGTTCCCCGAACTCGTCGAGGCGACGACCGAGTGCCCGCGCGGGTGCACCCACCTCGCCGATGCGCCCGGCTGCCGGCTCGATGCGTGGGTGGAGTCCGGGAAGGCCGGCCCCGGAGGGGTCTCACGGCTGGAGTCGCTGCGGAGGCTGCTCGCCAACGCTGGTTAGAGTGGGAGGATGAACGACCTCGACCTCGCGCTCGACCTCGCCGACCTCGCCGATTCGCTGAGCCTCTCGCGCTTCATCGCCCAGGACTTCACGATCGAGACGAAACCGGACCTCACCCCCGTCACGGAGTGCGACCGGGCCGTCGAATCAGCGCTCGTCGACCGGCTCGCCGTCACCCGCCCCGAGGACAGCGTCCTCGGTGAGGAGTTCGGATCGCACGGGAGCTCGGAGCGGCGCTGGATCATCGACCCCATCGACGGGACGAAGAACTACGTCCGCGGGGTGCCTGTGTGGGCCACGCTCATCTCCCTCTACGAGGGTCAGCGGCCCCTCCTCGGCGTCGTCTCCGCCCCCGCGCTCTCCCGTCGCTGGTGGGCGGCCGCGGGACAGGGTGCCTTCGCACGGGGTCCCGGGGGCCCTGACCGGCGCATCGAGGTCTCGCGGGTCGACGACCTCGGCGACGCCTCCCTCTCCTTCGCCTCCTTAGGCGGCTGGCGCGACCTCGGAGTCCGTGACGAGTTCATCGCGCTCACCGACGCGGTGTGGCGCACGCGCGGCTACGGGGACTTCTACTCGTACATGCTCGTCGCCGAGGGCGCCGTCGACATCGCCTGCGAACCGGAGCTCGCCCTCTACGATATGGGGGCACTCGCCCCGATCGTCCTCGAGGCCGGGGGCGCCTTCACGAACACCGCCGGGGTGCCCGGGGTCTTCGGCGGCAACGCCGTCGCGACGAACGGGCGCCTCCACGAGCGGGTGCTCGACGCCCTCGGCCGCGTCGCCCCCGAGGTCGCAGAATGAGGCCGGATCTCTCCCGCGCGATGCTCTGGCACGAGATGGCGGACGCGGCAGGACTCGTCGGTGCCGACGGAGAGCTCTCGGAAACGATCTACGGCCAGATGACGCAGCTGGCGGCGGCGACGGGGGCGGTCAACCTCGGCCAGGGTGCTCCGGGCACGGATGCGCCGGCGTCGCTCATCGAGGCGACGGCCGAGGCCATGCGCGAGGGCTTCAACCAGTACGCCCCCGGGCAGGGACACCCGATCCTCCGCGAGGCGATCGCGCGCCGACGGGCGAAGGACTTCGGCCATCCGGTCGCCGCCGAGGAGGTGCTCGTCACGTGTGGGGCCACGGAGGGGCTGACCGCGGCGATCCTCGCCCTCGTCCCCCGGGGAGGCCGGGTCGTGACGTTCGAACCGTACTACGACGCCTACCCGGCTGCGGTTGCGGCGGCCGGCGGTGAGTTCGTCACCGTGCCTGTGCTCCAGACCGAGAGCGGATTCCGACCCGACTGGGAGGCGTTCGAGGCCGCGATGGCCGACGGTGCGGCACTCGTCATCGTCAACACTCCGCACAATCCCACGGGATTCGTCTTCTCCGCTGAGGACTCCGCGCGGATCGTCCGCGCCGCCGAGACCGCGGATGCGTGGGTGCTCACCGACGAGGTCTACGAACAGCTGGTCCTCGACGAGAGTGCGCACATCCCTCCGGCCGTGGCTGCAGCCGACCCTGCCCGAGTCGTCACGGTCTCCTCAGCGGGCAAGAGCTGGAACATCACCGGGTGGAAGATCGGCTGGGTCATCGCCGCACCGGAGGTGCGGGAGGCGATCCAGGCCGTCAAGCAGTTCCTCACGTTCACCGGCGGTGGGCCGATGCAGATCGGCCTCGCCCGCCTGCTGGACTCGGACGACGATTTCGTCGCGGGCAATCGCCGGTCCCTGCGCGAGCGCGCCGAGGTGCTCGTCGCCGCATGTGCGAGCGTGCCCGGTTCCCGGGCCTCGGATCCGGCCGCCGGATACTTCACCGTCGTCGACTTCTCTGCGCTCACCGATCTCGACGCGTTCGCCCTCAACGATCTCCTCGCCCGCAGGCACGGCCTCGTCGGCATTCCCGTCCCGGCCCTGTGCCGGCCGGACACGACCGCGTCCGAGGCCTACCGGAGCGCCATCCGGTACTCGTTCTGCAAGTCACCGGCCGACGTCGCCGAAGGGGCCCGGCAGTTCCGCTCCCTCGCCGAGGCGGTCGCCGCCGATCCGCAGCTGCTCGTCGGCTGACACGGCTGGTGCCCGGGCAACGCCGGCTCCCCGGCCGATTCGGCTGATACCGCTGGGCCCTCGGGCACGCGACAGCGGGCCGCTCGGAGAGAGCGGCCCGCTGTGGGGTCGTCCGGACACAGGCGCACACCTGTGTCCGGACGGAGGGGAGTGATCGCCCGGCGATCAGGCCTTGGTGAGCTCGAGGTCGAGGGCGATCTTGATCTTGTCGGACACGAGCAGCTCGCCGCCGCCGAGCACGGCGCTGAACTCCATGCCGAACTCCTTGCGATCGACCGTCGCCTCAGCCGAGAGCCCGGCGACCTGGTTGCCGTTCGGATCGGTGGCGACGCCGTTGAACTCGCTGTCGAAGGTCACGCGCTTCGTCACTCCGCGCATCGTGAGGTCGCCTTCGAGCGCGAACTCGTCGCCCGACTCGGCCTTGATGCCGGTCGAGGTGAAGGTGAGCTTCGGATGCTGATCGGCAGCGAAGAAGTCGCTCGTCTTCAGGTGCTGGTCACGCTGGGCGTTGCGGGTGTTGATCGAGTCGACGACCGCTTCAGCGGTGACCGAGCTGTCCTCGAGGGTCTCACCGACCTGGACGGTCCCGGCGATCGTCTCAAAGTTGCCGCGGACCTTCGAGACACCCGCGTGCCGGGCGGTGAAGGTGAACTCCGAGTGGTTCGGGTCGATGTTCCACGTTCCGGGGGTGAGTCCGTTGGGAAGTGCGGTCATGTGCCTGTCCTCCTTTTGATTGAAATTTGAAGTACGTCAGTGACTATAGTTGAGACTTCAACCAGATGCAAGCCCTGCGCGCCGAGGCCCCCTGCTCGACAGGCCTCCTGTGCGCAGTCGCACCGGACCCGCCTTGGCATCATCGCCCCCATGCCCGCCCGGCATCCCCTCAGGATCCGCCGTTCGGGTGAACCCCAGGTTACCGTGTGGCAAAGGTCACTTGTCCAGGATTTTGCTCCGGGAATTACGCTCGTGTAATGTGGAGACCACGCCGCGGGGTGGAGCAGTTCGGTAGCTCGCCGGGCTCATAACCCGGAGGTCGGAGGT
>ENA-OOKA01000039-OOKA01000039.1-human-skin-metagenome-genome-assembly--contig:-NODE-39-length-49411-cov-7.225059_pt1 | contig 49411 bp, 43 predicted proteins | sample MGYA00248825_ERZ500995 | MGnify/ENA primary metagenome ERZ500995 (study PRJEB25958, sample SAMN03398540) | human skin metagenome | study: EMG produced TPA metagenomics assembly of the Human Skin...
CCCGCTCACGCGCCGTCGCCGTCTCGCCCCCTCCCGCCGAGGCGACCGCGGCCTCCCGCACCCCGGCCCGTGCCGCACTCGCCTGGCTGGCCGAGATCTGGCCGAGCCACGACCTCACCGGGCGCGTCGTCGTCGCCTACGCAGCGCTTCCCGGCGAACCGGACGTCGATGCGGTCGTCGACGGGATCCGGGCCCGCGGGGCCCGTGTCTTCCTCCCCGTCGTCACGCGCGTCGGCCGTGCCCTCGAGTTCGGTGAGGTGACCGGGCCGATGTCCGACCTCACCCCGCACGGCAGGTGGGGCATCCGCGAACCGCACGCCTCACTGTCCGCGAGCGCACTCATCGCCGAGGCGGCCCCTGACCTCCTCTTCGTTCCCGCCCTCGGGTTCGGTGCCGGTGGGGCCAGGCTGGGCAACGGCGGCGGCTTCTACGACCGCACCTTCGGCCCGTTCGGAGAGGTGCCGCTGGGACGCCGCTGCGACACCGCTGTCCCGTCTGCGGCGGGCGAACCGGCAACAGGCGGCCGGGACCCGGACGATCAGGAAGCGGGTCCGCGCGTGGTCGGGGTGTGCTTCGCCGAGGAGGTCGACCTGTCCGGGCTCGCTGTCGAACCCTGGGATCTGCGCATCCCCGAGGCGATCACCGAAGACGGTCTGCGTCGGCTCTGAGACCACCCGCACAGGTGACTGTGCCGGCTCCTGCACGTGACCGGCCCGGGCTCCTGCACGGACTTCTGCACGCGGCCCGTGCGGAGAAATAAAGACCCACTCATCCGTGTTCACCTGTGGAAGAACAGCGCAGGACCCTCGGGACCCCGGCAGCACCGCTTGCGCACCGCAGGTCCATCACGGCGCCGGCAGCACCGCGAGACCGCGGGGCGGTGCGGGCCTGTGCACTATACTCTTCACGTTGAGGAAAGGTTCTCTATGCCCGTCTATTCGTACGCATGCAAGAGCTGCGGCCACAAGTTCGACGTCCACCAGGACTTCAGCGACGACTCGCTGACGGTCTGCCCGGAGTGCCAGGGCCAGCTGAAGAAGGTCTTCGGCACCGTCGGCATCAGCTTCAAGGGGTCGGGCTTCTATGCCACCGACTCCCGCAAGAGCACCTCGAGCTCAGTGGCACCCGCATCGTCGAAGGACTCCTCCTCGTCCGACTCGTCGCAGTCGAAGGATTCTTCGTCGTCGAGCCCCTCGGCGACGAGTTCGTCATCGACGGCCAAAGCCGGAGCGTCGACCGCGAGCTGACTCCCGAGCGCACTCGACTCGTGCGCACCGGCCTGGGGAGGCAAGCCCCACTTGTGCTCGACTCCCCTGTGGACGCGCAGACGCTGTCCACAGGGGATCTCCCATCTCTGGCCGACCGCGGTCACCCACGCGCATCCTGAGGGCATGAAGCTCATCGACCGTCTTTCGGCCGGAATCGCAGGAAGCCGACTCGCTGCACGCACCTCCCGGGTGAGTCCGCGCCGGATCCTCGCCGCGGTGTGCATCGCCCTCGCCTGCGCGCTCCTGGCATGGCTGCTCACCCCGGACCAGGGGGACACACCGATCGTCGTCGCCGCTGACGATCTCGCCCCCGGAGCCGAGATCACGCGCGGCGACCTCACCGTCGTCGACTATCCCCGACAGTTCGTTCCGGAGAAGACGTTCAGCGCCGTCGACGAAGCCCTCGGCCGGCGCACATCGGCGGGGATCTCGAAGGGCACGCCGGTCACCCGCGCCGCCGTGCTCGACGAGCAGGCCCTGCCGGAGGGAAGCACCGATCTCATCATGCCCGTGCGCCTCGCCGACGACGCGTCGGCGGGCCTGCTCGCTCCCGGACAGAGGATCAGGCTCTTCAGCTCGCTGCCGGAAGGTGGATCCGAGGTCGTCGTCGAGGAGGTGACCATCGCACGGATCATCGAGAAAGGCGACAGCATCACAAATGAATCAGGGCAACTTGTCTCAGTAATGCTCTCCTCCGACGATGCGGGAAGGATAGCGGAATTCGCGGGACTGCCGATCAGCTTCGCGATCCTGCCGCAATGATCGCGCATTCGCCGTGATCACCGCGATCTTTCCAGCCCCCTTGTCGCGAAAGCACGCCCTGCGGATTTCGCATGTCAATGGTGTTGAGATGTGAAGATGGTGTGTACTATGTAACCGTCATTGCACAATCAGAATCGCATTACTGCTCACACCACTCAAAGGGTGCCGCTAATGCTCAAGGGTTTCAGGGACTTCATTCTCCAGGGGAATGTCGTCGAATTGGCGACCGCTGTGATCATCGGCAGCGCGTTCACTGCCATCGTCACGGCGTTCTCGGACAAGATCATCAACCCCCTCATCGCTGCCGTCGGCGGCGCCGAAGGCCCCGCTCTCGCGTTCCGCATCAAGCCGAACGTGCCGGAGACGACCATCGACATCGGTGCGGTCATCACCGCAGCGATCAACTTCCTCATCGTCGCAGCGATCGTCTACTTCATCATCATCGTCCCGATGAACAAGCTCAACGAGCTGCGCAAGCGCGGAGTGCCCGAGTCCGAGGTGCCCCCGACCGCTGAGGACCTCCTCGGCGACATCCGCGAGATCCTGCGCAACCAGGCCGCGGCCAACGCCGGTCCCGCCGGCGGCAACCCGGGCCAGGGCGGCTACATCGACCCGAACGAGCCCCCGCGCCACTGATCAGCCTGTGCCGGGCAGCCACCGCGCTGCTTCGCACTTAAAGGCCCGCTCCCCCGTCAGGGGAAGCGGGCCTTCGTCGTGTGGTCCCCGGTCACCGCGGACTGCACACAGTCACCAGTGGGGAGGCTTCTGCGAGCGGTAGTGCTCGGCGCTGAAGCCCGACGCATCCGACTCGGCCTCATTGCGCAGGGTGGCGCGGTACCGACGCAGCGCCCGTTCGAGGCGCTCCTGCTTCTCGCGGTCATCGGCAGCGGTCGCCCGTCGGCGGGTCTCGCTCGGCTCGTTCGTCGCGGCGGACGTCGTCGGGCTGTCAGTGGGCGACAGTGACTCGGCTGCCGGAGACTCGGACGACGGCCCCGTCCTCGGCGAATCGTGTGCGGAGGACTCGGCTGCGTCGGGTTCGCCGGGCCCGTCGCTGTGCGACTCTGATCCTCGAGCACTCATCTCAGGACTGTTCGTCGGTGTTCTCCGCCGACTCTGAGCGCTTCCCCTCGGTGCGCTCATCCGTCTGTGCGCGACTCCCGTCGGCGCCCTCTGTCGACCGTGAGCGCGTTTCGTCCGCTTCCGAGCGCGTCTGCCCGGCGTCCGCGCGGCGCTCGGCAGTCTCGGTTCGCGTCTCACGCTCGCTCGAACCCGGCCGTGCACCGGATTCGCCGGAAACCGACTTCGACGCCGACGAGGACTCGGCCTCACCGTCTCCCGGGGAACCGCCCTGACCGCGTCCTTCGGCATCGTCGATGAGGCCGGCGTCGCGCAGCGACTCGGCGCGGATCTGATCGGTGTCGAAGGTCGGGATGACCTCGCCCTCGACGGGACCGCGCGCATCGGCGGCAGGGATGAACACCTCGGCGCCGGTGACCTTCTTCGCCTGCGCATGGCGCTGGCGGTACCGGTCGACGGCGGCCTGGAGCTGAGTCTCCCCGCGCGGGGTGCTGCTCTTCTGCGCGAGCGCGGTGCGCAACAGCTCCTTGATCTCCCCGTCGCCGCGGACGACGGCATCGGACTGGATCCAGTCGATCATCGCGTCGAGGCCCTCATCGGAGTACTTGTGCATCGGCAGTCCCGGCACCAGCTTGGGACGGCTGCCGGTGCGTCCGACGACGACTGAGGCGGCCCGGGCGGCATTGAGGATGGCCTGCGGGCTCATCGTCTCGACGGTGGACTTCCACGCGTCGAAGATCTTCTCCGTCTCGGCCTGCGGGTCGACGAAGGCGTCGGTCGACCACACGCGCATGAACTTCCACCCTCGGCGTTCGAGCTGCTCGGGAACGACGCGGTCACGCTGGCGCAGGCTGCGGATCGACGCGTAGTCGGGGCCGTCGCCGGAGACGGCGATGATCATCCCGTGCTCGTCCTCGGCGGAGTTCGCCACCGCGAGGTCGATGCCGTTGTAGTGCTCATGGGCGACGACGCCGAGCTGGAGGAGACGGTCGGCGATGTCGTTGAACAGCGGGTCGTAGACCTCACCGTGCGGGCCCGGCTGCCGGACGCCGCCGCCTGCGATCTCCTCGAACAGGCGCGGCAGCAGCTGTGCTCCCCCGCTGAGCTTCGCCCGGTCGAAGTCCTCGGACTCGATGCTCGAGACCACGGTGAGGCGCTTGCGGGCGCGGGTGACGACGGCTGCGAGGATGCGGTCGCCGTCGGGTCCCGACAGCGGCCCGAAGTCGTTGATGACCCGGCCGTGGACGGTGCGGCCGTAGCCGAGGGAGAAGATCACGGCGTCCCGCGACATCCCCTGCACGCGTTCGGCGTCGGTGACGACGAAGGGCTCCTTCGCGGGATCGTTGAAGAACGCCGCGACATAGGGCAGGTCCTTCATCGCCCGCGAGATCGCCGTGGCGATGCGCTGAGCGTGGTGCGGGGTGAGTGCGACGACGGCCAGGGACTCCCGCGACCGGGTCCGCGCGTGCTTGAGCACGAGTTCGACGACCCGCTTGACCTCGGCGTCAGGGCTCTCCACCCGACCGGTGCCGATGTCGGTGGGCCCGCGGCCCTCGGCGACGTAGGAGAACTCGAGTCCCGTCCCCTCGCCGGTGTGCGCGGTCGGCAGCGTCGAGATCGTCGAATCGTAGAAGTGCCGGTTGGCGAGGTCGATGAGTCCGACCGGGGAGAGCCGGTACGAGTTCGACAGGCGCATCCGCGGGAGGAACTCGCCGAGGCGGTCCTGCACCGAGTCCGGATGCTCACCCTCATCGGGCCCCCACCGGTCGACGGCGACCGAGAACGGCCGCGGGCCGAGCAGTCGGGAGTCGCCGAGCGAGATGACCTGACGGGCACGGGTGATGCCGGGCACGACGTCGGCGATCGAGAGCCGCCCGCCGTCGGCGATGACGACGGCGTCGAAGAGCGGAAGCGCGGCGAACAGCTCCGGCACCGTGTACGGACTGGCCATCCACACCGGCGCGAGCGTCGTGAGCAGGTCGGGAGCCTTCGTCGACATCCGCTGGACGGAGGTGTGCGGTGAGAGCAGCTCCTGCTTGATGACGCCGGCGGCGATCGGGTCGGCGTCGATGCCGCGCTTCCACGCCTGCGCATGGTTGTAGCGCAGTCGTCCGGCACCGGCGGCGACGAACGCGCGGTCGTTCTCGCGGAAGCCCTCGGCCACCGCGTGGAGGGCGGCGCCGTCATGGCGGCCGATCTTCGGATCCTCACCGGCCATCGACTGGAGCACCGACGCCCAGTAGGCGAGGTCGAACTCCGGTCCGACGAGGTGGTTCTCGACCTTGCGGCGGCGCAGGTCGGTCATGAGGTCGGAGAGTCCTTCGGCGGCGAGCTCGCGCTGGAGGCGGGACCGCTCGGGCAGGTCGGCGAGGTTCTCCGAATCCCCGCCCATCGCCTCGGTCCTCGCCTGGAGCTCCTCGATGAGCATCGCTCCGAGGTCGCCGCCGTCGGGCGTCGACTCGAGGACCGGGGAGAGCTTGGCGACGTCGGCCTCGACGCTCTGGAGGATCTCGTCGGCCTCGAGGACGCCTCGCGGGATCTGGGGACGCCCGTCGTGTCCGGCGAGGTCGCGGAGGATGACGCGCTGGGAGCGGACGTCGATGAGCGCGGAGTGGAGGTCGGCGACGTCGGCTCCGGGCCGGAGGAACTCCTGCGCCGACTTCTTCAGCCGCTTGCGCTGGAGCATGCCCATCTCCACGCCGAGCTCGGCCCGGTACTCGGAGCTGCCGGTCGCCGCGATGAGGTCATCGAGGCGGTGGTCGTAGACGTCGGGGGCGAAGCTGTCGAGGGTGGTGCGCACACGCAGGAGCACCTTGATCGCCCGCGACCAGTCGTCGAGGTTGCGCCGGGGGTTGAGCTTCGCCTTCGCGAGCACCGGCTCGACGGCGGTGACGAGGTCGGGCAGGGTGCGGCCGAGGCGTTCGGCGACGGTGCGCGCGGCTTCGGCCTCGTCGACGGATTTGAGGTCGGCGCCGAACCACACGGTGTCCTCGACGTCGAGGGTGAAGGCCCCGAGGGCTGCGAGTTCGCCGAGCTTGCCGCGCAGGGCGCGGCGGCGGTCGTCGCTGGCCTCGAGGATGTCGCCGCCGAAGCGCACTCCGGTCTGTGGGGAGTCATCGCCGGAGGTGAGCTCCGCGAGGTGCTGCATCGTCTCGTAGACGGAGACATCCCACGGCTGGCGTCGGCGGTGGAGCGAGGAGACGTGGTCGGCCAGCATCGCCCGCTGGTCGTTGAGCTCGCCGAGCAGCCCGGCGAGGTCCGGGCGTTCGGCCCGTTCGGCTGATCCGATGAGATCGATGAGCTGGCGTTTGATGTGCTCGGAACCATCGCGGGTGTCGACGGCGAAGTCGGCCAGCCCCACCTCGGCGAGGCGAGCGGAGAAGTCATCGAGCGCGTCCGAGGTCTGGGCGAGGAAGAGCACGCTCTTGCCGGTGTGCGCAAGCGTCGTCGCGACGGCGACGGCGACCTGGGTGGCGCCGGTCCCCGGTGGGGTGTCGACGACGACCGAGCGTCCGGACACGGCGGCATCGACGACGGCCTGCTGGTCGCCGTCGACGTCGATGACGAGGAACTCCTCCTGCGGCTTGCGATCCGGAAGCGGCGTCACCGGTTCCTTGAGTGCCGCCGGGACGAAGTCCTCGTCGGCAGCGGCCTCGCGTGCCTGCGTCACCCCTGGATCCTCGGTGCGCTCGGCCCCGGTGCCCGACTTCGCCGAGGCAGTCCCACCGTCGGCTGTGCGCGCCGTGTCCGCTGTCGTGCCGTCGACCGGGCGAGTCCGGTCTGCCGCAGCCGTGCTGTCAGTCGCCGTGCCGTCAGTCGCCGCGCTGTCGGCCGGTGCATCGTCCGAGACTGGGCCGCTGGCCTCCGCGTCGACGTTCGTCGAGCTGCTCGCTGCTGTGCCGTCGGTCGCGGAGGCGGACCCAGTCGCTGAATCGGTCCCCGTCGCTGAATCGGACCCAGTCGCTGAGTCGGTCCCCGTCGCCGGGGCACCGTCGGTTGCCGATGCGTCATCGTCTGCCGAGGTGATCGGCACCGTCGGCTCGCTGAGTTCGTCCTCGTCGGTCGCAGCGCTCGCGCTCTCGGGGCCGGTGGTCCTGCGCGCATCCGGCGATGCCGTCGCCTCACCGGACCCGGTCTTCTCATCGGCTCCGGCCTTCGCGCCAGCGTCGGTCTTGGTGCCCGTCGTGGTCTGAGCGCCGGTCTTCTCACGAGGATCGGCTTTCGTCCCGGCGCCCTCATCCTGGCCGGACTTCTCCGTCGGTTCCACGACGCCAGTGGGCTTCTCCGCGGAAGCGGGCTGCTTCACGCCGTCGCGTGATTCGCGGCGCGTCGCCTCATCCCCGTCGCGGGCACTCTCAGCCTTCTCCCCTGAGGCACGAGGCGTGCGGCAGGGCACGGTCGATCCGCCGCCGAACTGCCGGCCGACACCGTCGTCGCCGGCGAGCGCACGGAGGATCGGATGCTGGGTGGGCAGGTAGTCCCCGGTGAACGAGCTCGCGATGTTCGCGAACGTCGAGACGATGAAACGGTGGTTGATGCGCAGTCCCGGCACGGCCTGCGCGAGGTCGCGGAGACGGTCGAGGGCGGGTCCCGGGTCGAAGCCGTGGGGGCCGCCGGTGGCGTCGACCCATTCGTCGACGGGCACCTCGAGGTCGTACGCCTCGGCGAGGTGCCGGACGAGGGCCGGGTTGATGGTGATCTCGTTGCCGAGGACGATCTCGTAGTCCTCGACGCGCGAACCGCGTGGAACGAGGGTGATGTGGCGCAGGACGACGGGAGCGTTGAACTTGAACTTCGAGTCCTTCTCAGTCCACGACGCGAAGCCGATCGCGAGGTGGGCGGTGCGGATGCCGCGTTCGTTGTCGAGCTGCTCGGCCTTCGACCGGATCGAGCGCGCACGGCGACGCGCGTCGGCGAGGATCTCGTGGTCGCGGATCAGGCTCGACAGGCGCGTGGGGCGACCGGCGAGCAGTTGGGCGAGCCCGGACGGGTGGGCTCCGGAGAGGTCGATGCTGCCATCGCGAGAGTCCCGGAAATGGAGCATGGTGTCGCGACCGCCGAGGTGGGCGGCCTGCTCTTTCCACTCGGCGAACGCGCCCCCGAGCTCTGGGTACTGATCGTCAACAACGGAATCTGGCACAGTTCGACCCTAACGAGAAACTTCCCATAACAGGTGCTGGCACACCGTGGAACGTCGAGGTTTCTTCTACGCTACACTGGGTGATCGTGGTTGACGACAGCCACATCGCCCCCGTAGCTCAGGGGATAGAGCACCGCTCTCCTAAAGCGGGTGTCGCGCGTTCGAATCGCGCCGGGGGCGCACAGACCCACCAGGCAAAACACACAGTAACCCCAGGGATTGAACCCCTGGGGTTGCGTCATTATGAACAGATTTTCAACAGCCAGACCAGGGGGCGTCACCTTGAGGAAGATCGACTGCCCGCCAGCAGGGACAGCCAAAGCCCTCTGCATTGCATTCAGCACCCTGAGACCGATAATGTTTACCCCCTCTTGACATTGACTGTTTAGGGGGTCTAAACTAGGGTTATGACGAAGCCGATGAAGTACGGCGAAATGGTGAAGCTCCTCAAGGGGGCGGGATTCACGAGAAGCCAAGGCAAAGGCGACCATGAGAAGTGGTCCCACCCGAAACTCTCCCGCCCAGTAATCATCACCCAGACGCGAGAGATTTCGCCGGGAGTCACACGGAACGCGCTCAAAGCAATCAAGGAGGTCGAGAAGTGAGTACCGTCAACGTCACCGCCCGACAGTGGTCTGGCGGGTGGGAACTCGAAATAGATGAGAACAACGTCACCCAGGCTCGCACTCTCGCTAGTGCTACCCGTCAAGTGATCGACTACCTCGACACCCTTGATCCAGCTGTGGACCACAGCGAATGGGACATTCATGTGATACCCGATCTCGGGGAACTCACTGAGAAGATCGAAGAAAGCAGGCGCGCCACCGCGCAAGCCGCAGAACTTCAAGTTGAGGCGGCACGGCTTTCACGTGAAGTCGTTCGCGACCTTCGGGCGCGGCACCTCAGCGTCTCAGATGTCGCGGTCGTCCTCGATATCTCACGGGGCAGAGTCAGCCAACTCGATCACTGACCTCAGTGACGACAAACTGCCCCCCGACGTCCACACAGGGCGACGGGGGCAACTTCTTACGTCTCAGCCGTCTCCACGGCCCGGCACGTCTCCGAATCAGGACCAGGGGGATACATGTTGTCATCGACCAACGATTCATAGGTGATCGAGTTGCTAATGCACCGCTCACCCTTCGCGTAACCGTCGCGCCCTTGTTTCGACGCAGGATCTGGTTGGCCCGGCGCAGTTCCCGGTTCTATATCTCAAGGTCCCTGATGCGCGGTTCATCAGCGGTAGTGCCGGGTCGGTCGCCGGCATCGACCTGGTCCTGGTCGACCCACGACCGCAGTGTCTCCGGGTTCACGCCGGGCTGGTCGCCGATACGACGGAAGATGCCGCAGCGGGCATCGCGATCGGCGTCGAGGACCAAGCGGACTGCTCTCTCGCCAAGCGCGAAGAGGTATTTGCCTTGGGGTGCAACACTGCCTCAAGCAGACGCGAGTGGCAAATGAGGTGACCACTTGGGCAAGCAGGGAATTGCCCTATTGCAAATCGGCCCCCGTTCGAGCAGACGCTCACGTCAGCGCAACGACGATGAGCCCGGCGAGCACCGATCCGATGATCACTGCGATCCCCATCGCCGCGGTCGCCTTCCAGCCCATCGCTTTACCGACCATGACCATCGACGGGATCGACAGCGCGGGCAGGGCGATGAGCAGAGCACCGGTCGTGCCTGCTCCGACACCGGCGGCGAGGAGCGTGACGATGATGGGGATCTCTCCCCCGGTCGGGATGACGAGGAGGGCACCCACGCACGCTGCGACGACGATCGCCAGCGCCCCGAGCTGCGCGTCGAGGCCGTAGAGGCCGGTCAGCCAAGGACTGACGAGTCCGATGACGAAGACGAGTGCGAGGTGCTCGGGGACGAGGATGAGCGCGAACCGTGACAGCGACCTAAGGTAGCGCCGAGGCAGATCCCCGAGTCGCACCGGTCCGTCCGGTTCCGGTGCGGGAGCGTCTGTGACGCGCCCTGAGAGCCATGCCCCGATGAGCGCACTCGCCCCGACGGTGATGAGCAGGCCGACGACGATGCGGGTGCCGAGGTACTGCCACGGCAGAACGAGGGCGAGGAAGATGAGCACCGCCGGGTTGAGCAGCGGGTTGCCGACCCAATACGCCAGAGCCGCGCTGCGGGTGACCCCGCTGCCGCGCAGGCCGGCGGCGACCGGTGCCGCACAGCACGTGCACATCATCGACGGCAGCGACAGGGTCGCCCCGACGAGGGACTGCGTGGTCGGATGTCGCCGGTTCATCACCCGCAGCAGCCAGTCGCGCGGCACGAGCGCGTCGACGGCAGCGGCGACGAGGAGGGCGACGAGAAGCGCCTTCCACACCGCGAGGACGTACGCGAGCGTGAAGTCCCATGCCCCGGACAGCGACATCGTATCCCCGGCGACGGCGAAGAGCGGCGCTCCGTCCCAGATCGACGTCTCCGTCAGCGTCTGCGTCTTGTCCCAGTAGGGCAGCCATTTCGACCAGGTGAGGCCGACGCCGAGGAGGAGGATGAGGATGCTGAGTCCGACCCAGTCGCTCGGGCCCAGGCGTCGTGTCCGCGGAGCCCGAGCCGGCGCCCGCTGTGTCGTCGATGCCACCGATTCAGAGTCCCGGTTCGGGGATCTCTCCGTCCTCACGGCGCTTGTCGGGGTCGCGGGAGACGCGGACGACCATCGTCGGGCACTGCGAGTACGGCAGGACGGACTGCGAGGTCGAGCCGAGGAGGAGTCCGGCGAAGCCGCCGCGGCCCCGGGACCCGATGACGAGGACCTCGGCGGTGTCCGAGGCGCGCACGAGCACCTCGGCGGGCTGGCCGTCGAAGAGCGTCCACGTGACGTCGAGGTCGGGGAACTCGGTCTGCACCCGCTGTTTGGCGACGACGAGCTTGTCCGCGCCCTCGTTGATGAGGCGTTCGAGATCAGCGGTGCTCGGCAGCCATTCGGGGCCGATCACCGTCGTCGTGATGACTGCGACGATGTGCAGCGGCGAGCCGCGGCGCACCGCGAGCCGTGCCGCCTTCCACAGCGCCGGGGACTCGGCGCCGAGGGAGTCGACTCCGACGACGACCTTGCCGTCGAAGCGCAGGCCTTCGATGGCCTCGGCTTCGGGATCGGTCTGCTCGACCTCGAAGCCGTCCTGCCGGATCGGCCGCGACGACGTGGGGTGGGCGGGTTTCTCCGTCTCCGCCTGCCACGACGCGGGGACGACGACCGTCGGGCAGGCCGAGTGGGCGGGCAGGGCGCTCGAGACGGTGCCGAGGAGGCGTCCGGCGAAGCCGCCGCGACCGCGGGAGCCGACGACGGCGAGGCACGACGTCTTCGACTCCTCGATGAGGACGCCGGCGGCATCGCCGACCTCGATGACGGCCTCGACAGGCACACCGGCGGCCTTGACCTCGGCGGCGGCCTCCTTGAGGATCGTCGTCACCGAGGCACGGATCGCCGAGTCGTCGATGGGGACGTAGGAGACGTCGATCGCGGCAGCGGCGACGCTGGGAATGGTGTACGCCCCGACGAGTCGGATCGGCATGCCCAGCGAACGCGCTTCCTGGATGGCCCAGTGGAGCGCATTCCTGCTCGGGGGTGACCCGTCGATGCCGACGACCACCGCTTCGGGCTCACCGGCAGGCGACGACGCGGCATCGTGACTGCGGTCCTGCTCTGACATCGCACGCTCCTCATGTCGCAGCGAATTTCTCTGAGTCCACCCTAGATCACAAAGCCGTGCGGACGACGCCCGATGTCACATCGTTATCCGATTCCGGCCACACTGCGGACAGCATCCTCACCGGTGAGACGCCTACAGGCCCGAGCGCCGCAACCACCATACGGGGTCGCTGCAGGCCTCAGGCGGCGTGGTTCATCTCGAGGAAGGGCCGCCACTGCTCGACGGGCTTGTCGATCCCGCGCATCCAGAACTGTCCCAGCCGAGGCTCCTGAGGTCGGAACCCGAGCTTCCAGCCGATCTCGGACAGGGTGCGGTCGCCCTTGCGGTTGTTGCAGTCACGGCAGCACGCCACGAGGTTCTCCCACGTGTTGCCGCCGCCGCGGGAGCGGGGGACGACGTGGTCGACGGTGCTCGCGGGCCGGGTGCAGTACGCGCAGCGGTGGTTGTCACGGCGCAGGACGCCGCGCCGGGACAGGGACACCCTGCGGTCACGCGGGGGTCTGACGTAGCGGGTGAGGAGGATGACCGAAGGCTGGTCGAGGCTCACGTGCTGCGATCTCACCGGCGCGTCCTCCGCTGCCAGCACTGTGGCCTTGCCCGTGAGCACGAGCACGACCGCTCTCGTGAACGGCACGACCGACAGCGGTTCGTATCCGGCGTTGAGCACGAGAGTCTTCATATCCCGCCCCCTCTTCTGCTCGGCGATGGGAACCCGAGGAGTGTGTCTGACCCGCCCGCTGTGGCCTGTGCCGGGAGGGCACCGCGCCCAGGGAACGCAAAAGGCGTCGTGCACCAGCACAACGCCTTGGAATCGGACACAGACACAGATATGTACTCCGCACCAGAACCTGGAGCGGTCGTCCGGAATATTCGACTATGTCCCATCGGATTTCCCATCGCTTACGGAACTCAATCTTCTCAAGGGTAACCCCGATTGCCGCTGTGACCGAATTCATACCACGCACGACACGAAGACTTCCTCGGCCGTTCACCTCGCGACCCGAGATCAGCGCTCCGTCACAGTCTCTCCCGCTCGCACCGGCCACCGTGAGCGGCGCACCGCCCACCCCGTCCACCGATTACCGCGCCCGGGAATGCAAGAACTCCCCGCCGCACTCGAGGACCGTCGAGTGCAGCGGGGAGTTCTCCTGCAGAGGTGATCAGAGGACGCGGATGAACTTCGCGCCGCCGTCGATCATCCAGTCGATGCTGCGGTAGCTGGTGTCGACGCGGGGGTTGCCGGCGTCGTACATCATGCCGTTGCCGGCGTAGATGCCGATGTGTCCCGGCTTCCAGATGAGGTCGCCCGGCTTGGCCTCGGACTTGGAGACCGTGGTGCCGGCCTGACCCTGCGCACCCGAGGTGCGGGGCAGGTTGACGCCGACCTTGGCGTAGACGAAGGAGGTGTAGCCGGAGCAGTCCCAGCCGCTGGGCGAGGTGCCGCCGGAGACGTAGGGGGTGCCGACGTACTGCTTGGCGATGGCGAGGACCTGCTCGGCCTTCGAGCCGTCGGGGATCTTGACGTCGCTCGAACCGGAGTCCTTCGACTCACCCTTGTCGCTCTTCGACTTCGACTTGGAATCAGACGAGTCCGAGGACGACGCGGAGGAGGAGTTGTCGTTCGAGGGGGCGGCGGAGCGCTCGGGCTTCGGCTCCGGCTTGGGGGCCGGCTTCGCGGTGACGGTCTGGACGTCGACGCTGAACGACGAGTCGTCCTTCTTGTCCTTGGACTGGCCGTCGGCGACGACGGTGGCGGCCTGGTTCTCGAACTCGGCGACCTGGGTCTTCGACTCGGCGGAGACAGCGACGTTGTCGTCTCCTGCCTGACCGGCTGCCGGGAGGACGGCTGCGGTGAGCAGTCCACCGCTGGCGGCGACGACGGCCGCGCGGCGTCCGAAGACGGCGGAGTTCTGGTTGAGGAGTTCGGTCAGTTCGGTCAGCGGAGTCTTGACCTTGGTCTCTGCGGCGCGGCGGCCATGGTGCTTACTTGCCACGTTTTCCTCTCGTCACCTATCGGATCGCTCCGACCGCCACTCTCGGTCCTTGGGTGTCTTTCGCATCGGGCGTGGCGTGCGGTTCCCGCTGCGAAGCCGCCGCTTTCGCGGACGACCTCAACAACTGTAACCAATCGGTGATCAATTGTCACGTTTCTGTCACAACCGGGGTGGGGAAACCCCGCGGTTTTCCATAGACGCCCAGGTGAGAGAGGTGAATGAGATTCATGTCTCCGTAACATTCGCTGTTACGAAACCGGGTTCGGAGAGTCGGTCAGGACTCTCCGAACCCGGTTCGGTCAAGGTTTCGTTACACAGCTTCCGTCGCCCGGCTGACGGAACCCGTCGCGCTCAGCCGCGGGCCCTGGTCACCGCTTGTGGGCGAAGACGTGCGAGGCCGTCTCGACGGGCAGGTCGAGGACATCCTCGGCGCCGGGGACCTGGACGGTGATGTACTCGCCGTTGCGGGTGATCTCGACGTCGGTGCCGGGCATGACGCCGGCGACCTGGAACTGCTGGAGGAGGTGGATGTCGACCTGCAGGGGTTCGGCCAGCCAGGCGATCGTCAGGCTCGTCGCTCCGTCCCGGGCGACGGCGGTGGCGAGGTCGACGACCTCGGTGCCGGGGTTCGCCTCCGCCCCGATGACGTCGAGGCCGGGGATCGGGTTGCCGTACGGGCCGGAGCTCGTGTCGGGCAGCAGGGCGACGAGCTTGCGCTCGACCTGCTCGCTCATCACGTGCTCCCACCGGCAGGCCTCGTCGTGGACGAGCTCCCATTCGAGGCCGACGACGTCGGCGAGCAGACGCTCGGCCAGGCGGTGCTTGCGCATCACCTCGGTGGCGATGCGGCGGCCCTCGGGGGTGAGTTCGAGGTGGCGGTCGTTGCTCACGTGGAGCAGACCGTCGCGCTCCATCCGGGCCACGGTCTGGGAGACGGTCGGACCGGAGTGGTCCAGGCGCTCAGCGATCCGGGCGCGCAACGGGACGATCGACTGCTCTTCGAGCTCGATGATCGATTTGAGGTACATTTCGGTTGTATCGACGAGGTCGTTCACTTAAGACCAGCCACTCCACTCTTCGTCTTCAGGTCACGTAGGCGTTCTCACACTTCAGAGGTCTTGCGACCCTGCGTCGGCCGCGACAGCCCGCGGCCTCTGCGATCCTGACCGATTCTATCCCGGCAGGCCGCACCGGCGCGTCTCAGCCCGCGTTGACGTACGCCGTCTTCTGCACGGTGTAGAACTCACGCGCCGCCCGCGCCTGTTCCCGGGGTCCGTAACTCGAGCCCTTCCTGCCCCCGAACGAGACGTGGTAGTCGACTCCTGCGGTCGGTGCGTTGACCATCACCATGCCGGCTTGGGCGTAACGCTTGAAGTGCGTCGAATATTTCAGCGAGGTCGTGTAGATGCCTGCGGAGAGGCCGAACGCGGTGTCGTTGGCCACGGCGAGGGCTTCGTCGTAGTCGGCGACCCGGATCACCGAGGCGACCGGACCGAAGACCTCCTCGACGTTGATCGTGTCGGCCGGCTTCGTGCCGGTCACGAGCGCCGGGGCGAGGAAGTAGCCGTCGGTCGCAGCCTCGACGCGGTCGCCGCCGGTGACCTCGCCGCCTTCGTCGCGGGCGATCCCGATGTAGCGCAGGTCCTGCTCGAGCTGCGTCTCGGAGACGACGGGTCCGATGTCGGTGCCCTCGGCGCGGGCGTCGCCGACGGTGAGGGCCGCCATCCGCTCCTTGAGGAGCGCGACGAACTCGTCGTGGACGTCGTCGGTGACGATGAGCCGGGATGAGGCTGTGCAGCGCTGGCCGGTGGAGAAGAACGCACCGTTGATCGCGGCGTCGGCGGCGGCTTCGAGGTCGGCGTCGCCGAGGACGACGAGGGGGTTCTTCCCGCCCATCTCCGCCTGCACGCGGATGCCGTGCTCGGAGGCCGCGGCGATGACTCCGCGCCCGACGGGCACGGATCCGGTGAAGGTGATGGCATCGACGTCCGCCGAGGTGGTGAGGACTTCGCCGACGACGCGGCCGGGTCCCATGACGAGGTTGATCACACCATCGGGCAGTCCCGCCTCGACGAGGATGTCGACGAGGGCCGCGGCGGACCCGGGGACGAGCTCGGCAGGCTTGAAGACGACGGTGTTGCCGTAGGCGAGAGCCGGCGCGATCTTCCACGCGGGGATCGCGATGGGGAAGTTCCACGGCGTGATGATTCCGACGACGCCGATGGGCTCATGGGTCATCTCCGCGGTGAGCCCCGGACGCACCGAGTCGATGATCTCTCCGGTGTTGCGGATCGTCTCTCCGGCGAAGAACTTGAAGATCTGTGAGGCGCGGAGGACCTCACCGCGGGATTCGCCGAGCTGTTTGCCCTCTTCGCGGGCGAGGAGGTCGGCTAGTTCGTCGGCGCGCTCGGCGATGAGGGAACCCGCCCGGTCGAGGATGCCGAAGCGCTGCTGGGCGGGGAAGTCGGCCCATTCGGGGGCCGCGGCGTTCGCTGCGGCTATCGCGTCGCGGACCGTCTGCTCGTCGGCGCGGGCGAAGCTGCCGATGACATCGGCCGGATCGGAGGGGTTGCGGTTGAGCGTGCGGTCGTCCGATCCGCGGCGCTTCCCGCCGATGAGATTGTCGACGAGGCTGTCCTCACCGCTGTCGGCGGCGGTTGCGCTCTGCTGTGGCTGGGTCATCGGGGCTCCTTCGCTGTGATGGGGCGGGTCCCGGGCGGAGCGCTCACGACGGTGCGAGCAGACCCTCGCCACTGCGGATCCTCTCCCTTCGACTCTAACCGGAGGGACCGACCCGAGGACAGGCGGGTCCGCCAGGCGGCTGGTGCCCCCACGCAAGGGCAGCCGGGCCGGTGGTCAGCGGAGGCGACAGTCAGGGGTAGAGGCGGACGAGGTCCCACGCCTCGACGGCAGCGAGGTCGGCAGGGTCGTGGCTGCCGTCGGCGGGTCGGAAGACCCACCGGTCGTGGAAGCGGTTGGGCTGTCCCTGCCAGAACTCGATCTCGAAGGGACGGATGCGGAACCCGCCCCAATGATCGGGCCTCGGGACATCACGGCCGGCCAGCTCCGCCTCGGCGCGGGAGTACTCGTCCTCCATCTGCTCCCGGCCGCTGACCGGCTGGGACTGCTTCGACACGCTCGCGGCGATCTGCGAGCCACGGGGGCGGACGGCGAAGTAGGCATCCGATTCGGCGGGGGCGACCTCCTCGGCGAGGCCCCGGATCCGGATCTGACGGTGCATGTCCTGCCAGGGGAAGCTCGCCGCGATCCGCGGATCGGTCCGCAGCTGTCGGCCCTTCGCGGAGTCGTAGTCGGTGAAGAAGACGAAGCCTCCGGCATCGATGCCTTTGAGGAGGACGATGCGCGCGACCGGACCCCACTCGTCGAGGGTGGACACGGTCATCGCATTGGGTTCGCGGACCTGGCCGGCAGCCTCGTCGTACCAGGTGCGGAACAGCTCGAGCGGGGAGACCTCCGGGCGGTCGAAGGTGGGCGAGAGGTACGAGGCCCTGGTCTGGGCCAGACGATCGACAGGCTCACTCATACCTCCACTCTACGGGGCGCGGCGAGCGGCTCTGCGGGGCACCGCAGGTCGGACATCGGGGCACCGCAGGTCGGACGGCGGGGCACGGCGTCGACGGGTGGAGGACCACCGCCATCGCCCGGCGACGTCGCAGGGCGCTCTCACGCATGGTGAGACGGCCGGCAGCTGCGCGGGGGCCTGCCCATAGAATGGCGAGCGTGACTGCTGCGAACCTGACGATCCCAGACGAACTCCTGCCCGCCGACGGCCGCTTCGGATCGGGCCCTGCCCGCATCCGCGCCGCCCAGATCGAGGCGCTCGACGCGGCCGCGGCGACTGTGCTCGGCACGAGCCACCGGCAGCCGCCGGTCAAGAGCCTCGTGGGACGCATCCGCACCGGGCTCGCCGAGCTCTTCGACCTCCCGGCCGGCTACGAGGTCGTCCTCGGCAACGGCGGGTCGACGACCTTCTGGGACGTCGCCGCCTTCGGTCTCGTGCGTGAGCGCGCGGCCCACGGCACCTTCGGCGAGTTCGGTCAGAAGTTCGCGAAGGCCACCGACACCGCTCCGCACCTGGACCGCTCGCTCATCCTCGCAGCGGAACCGGGCACCTCGGCGATCCCCTCCCCCGCCGCGCTTGAGGCGGCCGGTCTCGGCGACGGCGACGTCAGCGCCGATGTCTACGCCTGGCCGCACAATGAGACGTCGACCGGCGTGGCGACGACGATCGCCCGTCCCGAGGGCATCGACGAGGATGCGCTCGTCGTCATCGACGCGACCTCGGGCGCCGGCGGGATGCCCGTCGACATCGCCGAGACCGACGTCTACTACTTCGCTCCGCAGAAGAACATGGGCTCCGACGGCGGACTGTGGGTGGCGATCCTCTCCCCGAGGGCCGTCGCCCGGGCGCAGGAGATCAAGGACTCCGGCAGGTGGATCCCCGCCTCGCTCGACCTCGTCACCGCGATCGAGAACTCCCGCAAGGACCAGACGTACAACACCCCCGCGGTGGCGACGCTGCTCCTCCTCGCGGAGCAGATCGAGTGGATCAACGGCAACGGCGGCCTGGCGTGGGCGAGCGAACGCACCCGTGAGACCTCGGGATTCGTCTACGACTGGGCCGATGCCGCCGAGGTGGCCCGCCCGTTTGTCGCCGACCCCGCGGATCGCTCGTCCGTCGTCGCCACCGTCGACTTCGACGATTCGGTCGATGCCGCCCGTGTGGCCTCGGTGCTGCGTGCCAACGGCATCGTCGACGTCGAACCCTATCGGAAGCTCGGACGCAACCAGCTGCGGATCGCGACCTTCGTCTCCGTCGACCCGGCCGACGTCAAAGCGCTGCTGCGCTGCCTCGACTTCGTCATCGACGCCCTCGCCTGAGCCGTGGTGCTCTCACGGCGAGCCGGCGAGGCAGCACCGCGTTCGCCCCGCACCCTTACCCGCAGAACCACCCCATGCACCGCTCGGATTCGGCGCTGAGGGTATGACGTGCGGAGCCCGCTGGAGGATTCAGCGCTAGGGGTATGACGTGATGCTTCGGGTGGGACGAAGCGGTTCCGGTGGGCGTGCCTCAGCGTTTCAGGCGCTCGTGTGGACGGCTGTCAGACGAAGAAGCAGTCGGGCTGTCAGACGAAGAAGTGGAGGAGCACCCCGACGCCGAAGGCGATCGCGGCGAGCAGGGCGAGGATGAACTCGATCGCGGTGCCGATGCCGATCGCCTTGATCGACCCCCAGCTCGACGCCCACGCCGTCTTCGCATCATGGAGACGTCCGAGCTCGGAGAGGAAGAGCCCGAGGACGAAGCCGATCGGCAGCCCGAGCACGGGGATGACGAAGAAGCCGACGATGCCGAGCACCCCGCCGAGGGCGACCGACCGATTCGGCACCTCCATCGCCTTGAGCTGACGGCCGGTGAGGACGAACGAGGCGCTCATACCGGCGATTACCAGCAGTGCGACGATCGCGAAGACGATCCACGCCGTCGGAGTGCCGATGACGAACGCCCAGATGAGAACGCCGATGCCGATGAGGATCGAGCCGGGCAGCACGGGCACGACGATGCCTATGCAGCCGACGAGGATGCCGAGGGCGACGAGCACCGAGGTGACGATCTCCGCATTCACCGGATGGTCCTTCCCTTCACGTGGTTCCGCACGATCTCAACTCACTCGAATTGTTGCGACTCGCTGGAGCTGTCTCAACTCAATCGAACCGTCTCAACACACTCGAACGGTCTCGGGGGACCGGTCTCATCTCCGATCCTATGCGACCGCACCCGCTCACCGCCGCGACCCGCATGGCACTCGCTCACTGCCGCGATGCGCACGGCAACCGCTCACTGCCGCGACCGGCATGGCGCCGCTCTCTGCCCCGACGCGCATGGCACCCGCTCGCCCCGCGTCGCTCACGCGCGTCCGACGCAACTGACGCCGTGATGCTCACGGATGCCCGTGGTAGCTGACGTGGAGCCGGATGCGGGACGTCGGGTCGAAGCTGAGCCGCAGGTTCTTCGCGACGACCATCCACACCAGTCCCACGGCGAACGCGAGCACCCCTGAGGCCGCACCGACGCCCATCGCCATCCGCGGACCGAAGGTGTCGGCGACCCAGCCGGCCAGCGGCGCTCCGATCGGGGTGCCGCCCATGACGACGGCGGCGTAGATCGCCATCACACGACCGCGGTAGGACGCCGGTGTCGTCGTCTGCACGTACGCGTTCGCCGAGGTCATCATCGTCAGCGAGGAGAAGCCGACGAGGATGAGGGCGAATGCGAAGAGGAAGTAGTCCGTGATCAGTGACGCGAGTCCGACCGAGAGGCCGAACCCGCCGGCGGCCCCGAAGATGAAGCGCAGCCGCGGCTTCTCCCGCTTCGCCGAGGCGAGGGCACCCGCCACCGAGCCGATCGCCATGACGGAGTTGAGGAGTCCGAAGCCGCTCGCATCCTTGTCGAATTCGATCCGCGCCATCGTCGCCGTGTAGATGTTGAAGTTGAAGCCGAAGGTCGCGACGATGAAGAGGACGACGAGGACGATCGTCACATCCGGTCGCGTGCGAAGATAGCGGAACCCGCCGAGGACTCCCCCACCGCCTCGGCGACCTGCCGGGTGCAGCCTGGCGCGGTCGAGGCGGATGAGCACGGTGAGGGTCGCGGCGAAGCCGAGCCCGCTGATGAGGAAGACGGGACCGGCGCCGACGAGGGCGGTGATGACACCGGCGACGGCCGGTCCGATCATCCGGGCACCGTTGAACGACGCCGAGTTGAGGCTCACCGCGTTCGGCAGCAGCTGCTCCCCGACGAGCTCGGAGACGAACGCCTGGCGGGCCGGGGTGTCGAGCGTGGCGAGGAGGCCGAGGACGAGCGCGAGCACGTAGACGTGCCAGAGCTCGATCGTGTCGGTGACGACGAGGGCGAAGAGGAGCAGCCCCACGGCACCGAGCGCCGCCTGCGTGACCATGAGGAGCATCCGCTTCGAGAACCGGTCGGCGAGAGCGCCCGCGAACGGGAACATGATGAGCTGCGGGCCCATCTGCAGGGCCATCGTGATGCCGAGGGCTGAGGCGTTGTTGTTCGTGAGATACGTGAGGACGAGCCAGTCCTGCGCTGTCCTCTGCATCCACGTTCCGGTGTTCGAGATGAGCGCGCCGGCGAACCAGTGTCGGTAGTTCGGTTCGGCAAGCGACCGGAACGTGTGCGCCATCGAGTGCTTCAGCCCTCCTGGAGCTCGAGTTCGCCGCGGGCGTAGTCGTCGACGACCGCCTCGGCGGGGCTCGTGTCGGGACGTCTCACGTCCGTCTCTGAATGCGCCCCGCACCCGGAGTCGAGTTGGACCACGCGACCGTCGAAGGGCGACCATGCGTTCGCACAGACCCCGAAGCTCTCCCGCATCGAACCGGCGATCGGCATGAGGTAGCCGCAGCTGCCGCAGTGCGCAGAGGCGCGGGCGGCGAATTCGCCGTCGGCCCCCGCCTCGGAGTCCGCCCACCGCTGCGCAGCGGCGTTGAGTCCCTCGGGTGAGAGGACCCGTTCACGGCCGATGCCGAACTCGTAGTTGGCGATCTGGTCGATGTTCTCCGCCGAGTTGTCCTCGGTCTGCTGGTAGCCGGGCTGCAGGTTGGGGTCGTTGTCGAGCTTCGGCAGGGTGTCCCGGGGCGTGAGGTCCCCGGGTTCGAGCCGCTGATCCCACGGCACCCATTCGGGGGCGACGAGAGCGTCGGGACCCGGCAGCAGCGCCGTCTCGCAGACGGTGACCTTCTTCGACCGCGGAGCCCGGGCGAGGACGGCGACCCAGCGCCAGCCCCGGTAGCTCGGGTCCGTGCACACGAAGTGGTGGGTGACGAGCCTGGTGCCCTCGGCAGTGGCGCCGAGGTGCTCACCGATGACGGCACTGCCGGCCACCTCGGCGATGGCCGAGCGGGCGACGTCGATCGCCGCGGCCAGCTGTGCGTCGAGGACGACCGTGCGCGCAGGCTTCTGCGCAGGAGCGCTCGGCGCTCCGGCCCCAGAGGGTGCCGCGACCTCGGCCTCAGCCGTGCCCGAGCCAGCCATGACCGAGCCAGCCGTGCCCGAGCCAACCGCGACCTCGGCCCCAGCCGTGCCCGACCCAGCTGCCTCGGCGACATCCGACGCCGGCGCCGGCTCGGCGGCCGACTGCGACCGCAGATCGGTCAGCCACCTCGTGAAGAGAGAGGACATCATGACTCCAAATCGTCGGCGATCGCCCGCAGCAGCGAGGCGACCTTGTTCCCGTGGTCACGGTCGGGGTAGCGGCCGTGCTGCAGACCGTTGCCCAGGTCATCGAGGACCTTGATGACGTCTTCCACCATAACCGCCATGTCCTCGGTCGAGCGCCGCCGAGCCTTCGGGAACTTCGCCGGTGCCGTGAGCACCCGGGCCTTGAGGACCTGCGCACCGCGGCGGGAGTCGACGACGTCGTACTCGAGGCGGGTGCCCTTGGTGACGTCCGCGCCCTCGGGCAGGACGGAGGAGTGGAGGAAGGCCTGGGAGCCGTCTTCGGCGACGACGAAGCCGTAGCCCTTGTCGGCGTCGAACCATTTCACGCGTCCGGTTGGCATGGTGTCCTTTCGTACTGGTGCAGTCTGTCTGTCGTGCAGTGTGTCTGTCGTGCTCTGTGTCTGTGGTCTCCGGTTCCGGAGTCCTGTTCTCGTGCCGGGCGGACCCGACGATGGTCGTCGTGTGATCGTGTGTCGAGAGGGTTCCCATCTCGCCGAGGCGGTTCCCCGTCTTCCCGCCGATCCGGTCCTCGATCCGCGTCGTCCCCGTGGATCCTCGCCGAGGAGGTGCCGCCTTCTCCCCGCATCCCGGCCGGACGTCCGGCCCGGGACCGGATCCCTCCGACGTTCCGCGGTTCCCAGCGGCCCGCGTGCGGGCCCGGCGCCGGTTCCTGTGGGGCGCACTCAGTCGGCCCCGCGCGGGGGTCCGGCCGGCAGGGCGAGCGTCACCGAGAGTCGGTGCGGCCCCGGTCTCGGCGCGGTCCGCTCAGCTCGGACCCGCCGCGGTCTGCCGGCGTCGCAGCACCGCGCGGATCACGGCCGCGGCGGCGAGGGCGAAGGCGACCGGGAGGAGGATCATCGGCAGGTATGTCAGCAGATGCGAGGGGGTGTACCCCATCCACGCCTGACCCAGAACGCCGAGGAGTGCGGCGGCTCCGATGACGGCTGCTGCGACGGCCACGACGACGATGGCCGTGTCGACACGCTTGGCTGACAATGCTCGTCCCTCCCGAGGGAATGTGCTTTCCTGACCCCACCATCATACCCCTGGGGATACACTGAACGGCGATGTCAACGACCTTCAGCGCCTGGCTCGCCCACAGCTCCGATGCGGACTTCGAGTCCTTCGCCCGGAGCCGCCGGGACCTGCTCCAGCCCGAGTCGCCGACGATCGGGGCGCTGGCCGCGGCCGCGTCCTCGCGCATCGGGGTCTCCCGCGGCATCGAGGCGCTCAGCGCTGCCGAGCTCGACCTCCTCATCGACCTCGCCACCGCGGCCCGCACGAGTCCCGACATCGACATCGGCTCCCTCACGCCCTCCCCCGCCGAGGTGGAGCTCATCCGCCTGCGCGACCTCGGTCTCGCGTGGCCGACGTCGACGCCGGGCTCCTGGAGGATCCAGTCCGAGGCGATCACCCTGCTGCCGACGTCGGCAGCCGAAGCCGCCCGGCCCCGCCCGTGGCAGACCTTCGCCGAGGCGGCGATCGATGAGTCTGAGACCGCGATCCCGCAGGCGCTTATCCACAACAGCGAACAGGCCGCCGTCGCCGAGGTGATCTCCTCCCTGCGCGGGCTCGTCGATGATCTCGACTCCGCACCGGTGTCCCGGCTGACCAGCGGCGGCATCTCGAAGCGCGACGTCGGTCGGCTCGCCCGCAGCCTCGAGCTCGAGAGCACCCACACGATCACCCTGCTGCTCGCGGCGAAGGCGCTCGGACTCATCGGCGTCCTCGACGACCCGCTCGACCCGCAGTGGACGGCGAGCGACACAGCACGCGAGGTCCTCTCCGGCGACCGCGCCGATACGTGGGCGGCACTCGTCACCGCCTGGCTGCGCGAATCCCAGGAGGTCACCCAGCTCGTCGCCGGGGCGAGTGCGAACGAACGCCTCACCGTGCTCGCGACGCCGAAGAGGTCCCTGTTCAAGGGCTTCGCCCAATCCGTGCCGACGATGCCGCTGCTGCGGTCCACGGTGCTCTCCGTCCTCCACGGCATCGGCCTCGGCTCCTCGCGCTCGGCGGCCTGGATCCACCGGGAGGTGCTCCGCACCCATCCCCTCCTGCCCGCCCACGAGGCGGCGATCACCGAGGAGGTCCTGCGGACGACGGTCATGCTCGGTCTCGCGACGACCCCGCTCCAGCAGCCGAACCACTTCGGACCGAGCCGGTTCGGGTCGATGCTCGCCGCCGGCCTCGAGCGGGCGATGGCCGCTGAGGCCCGCCGTGACCCCTCCATCGCTCCCCTGGGTCTGAGCGTGGCCGCACTGGCGGTGCCCGCCGAGGTCACCGCCGAGGTCCGAGACGGTCTCGTCCCCGAGGTCGAGACCGTGCTCATCCAATCCGATCTCACGGCCGTGGCGACGGGACCCATCGACCCGCGGGTCCACCACATCCTCCGCCGCTTCGCCGTCGTCGAGGCCCGCGGTCAGGGCACCGTCTACCGGATCGATGCGGACACGGTCGAGGCGAGCATGCAGACGGGCATCGACTCAGCCGAGGTGCTCGCCCAGCTGCGGGAGATCAGCGCCGAGGAGCTGCCCTCGACGCTCGAGTTCCTGGTCACCAACACGGCGGCGAAGCTGCGCCGGGTCCGCGTCGCAGGCGCCCGCGCCGTCCTCGTCGTCGACGACCCCGTCGACCTCGACGTCATCCTCGCCGACCAGATCATGGTGCCCGCGAACCTCGAACGGCTCGCTCCGACCGTGGCGATCAGCCAGCTCGGTCCCGAACGCACCATGCACCTCCTCGAATCCGGGGACCACCATGCGCTCCTCCACTCCCCCACCGGTCCCGTGCGCCGCCGGACGGTCATCACGCAGACCGAGCCCGAGGTGACGACGAGGAGGCGGGCGCGGGTGAGCGACGAGCGCCTCGGCGAGTATCTGCGGATCCTCCGCTCTCCGGCGGGTGCCGCGAGCACACGCAGCGCCAGCGACGAACCGCTCGGACACCTCGACCGGCTGCGGGAGGCTGCGGCGACGAAATCGCTCGTGACGATCCGGCTCGCCGATTCCCACGGGAACGAACGGGTGGTGCGGATGCAGCCGACGACGGTCAACGGGGGTCGGGTGCGCGGGACGGTGGTCACGACCGGCGCCGAGGCGTCCCTGTCGATCGCGCGCATCGTCAGCGTCGACCCGGTGCCGGACTCGGCAGCGCAGGCATCGGCGGATGGAGCCGACGGCACAGCCGGTCCCGACGGCACAACCGGCCCCGACGACGCGGACGGGGCCGGGGAACAATCGGGAGCCGGCGGGCGTTGACCACCTCGTTGTCACCTCGGCGAAGGAAGTGAATGAACGGACCCCTCATCGTCCAGTCCGACCGGACCGTGCTCCTCGAATCGGGCCATCCCCTGGCCGTCGAGGCGGCCGTGGCGATCGCCCCGTTCGCGCAGCTCGCGCGCACCCCGGAGTACATCCACACGTACACGATCACCCCGCTGGGACTGTGGAACGCGCGCGCGAGCGGGCATGACGCGGAGTCGGTCGTCGACGTCCTCCTCGAGTTCGCGAAGTACCCGGTGCCCCACGAGCTGCTCGTCGACATCGTCGACATCATGGACCGGTTCGGGGTGCTCACGCTCATCGACCACCCCCTCCACGGGCTCACCCTGACGTCGACGGAGACCGAGCTGCTCGACCGGCTCGTCGGCCAGCCCGACCTCGTCGGCAAGTTCGGCAGGCGCCTCGATGCCGAATCCGTCCTCGTCCACCCCTCCGAGCGCGGGGAGCTCAAGCATGCGCTCCTCCAGCTCGGGCACCCGGTCTCCGACCATGCCGGCTACGTCGACGGCGAAGCCCACGACATCGCGCTCAGCGACGACGCCCACGGCGGGCAGTGGCATCTGCGCGACTACCAGCGCGAGGCGATCGACCAGTCACTGGCCGGGGAGTCCGGGGTCGTCGTCCTCCCCTGCGGGGCGGGCAAGACCGTCGTCGGGGTCGCGACGATGTCGCGGGTGCAGACGACGACGCTCATCCTCGTGACGAACTCGGTCTCGGCGAAGCAGTGGAAGGATGAGATCCTCGCGCGCACCACCCTGACCGAGGACGAGATCGGCGAGTACTCGGGCTCGGTCAAGGAGATCCGGCCGATCACGATCGCCACCTATCAGGTGCTCACGACGCGGCGGAAGGGCTCGTATCTCCATCTCGAACTCCTCGACGCGAAAGACTGGGGGCTCGTCATCTATGACGAGGTCCACCTCCTTCCGGCCCCGATCTTCCGGCTCACCGCGTCCCTGCAGGCGAGGCGGAGGCTGGGGCTGACGGCGACCCTCGTGCGCGAGGACGGCCGGGAGGACGAGGTGTTCTCCCTCATCGGGCCGAAGCAGTACGAGGTGCCGTGGAAGGAGCTCGAACGTCTCGGGTTCATCGCCACCGCCGCCTGCCATGAGGTCCGGGTGCGCCTCGACGGGGGCACCCGGACGGCGTACGCCCGCGCCGACGGGGAGGACCGCTACCGGTTGGCCGCGACTTCGGATGCGAAGCTGCCGATCGTCCGCAGCCTCGTCGCCGAGCACCCGGACGCGCAGATCCTCGTCATCGGGCAGTACCTCGACCAGCTCGAGGAGATCGGTGCGGAGCTCGACGCGCCCGTGCTCACCGGCCAGACCACGGAGTCGCAGCGCCAGCAGCTCTTCCGCGACTTCCGCTCCGGCGCCATCCGCGTCCTCGTCGTCTCCAAGGTCGCGAACTTCTCCGTCGACCTGCCCGCCGCCTCGGTGGCGATCCAGGTCTCCGGGGCGTTCGGGTCCCGGCAGGAGGAGGCGCAGCGCCTCGGCCGCATCCTCCGCCCGAAGGAGGATGCTGGCACGGCGACGTTCTACACCGTCGTCGCCGCCGACACCGTCGACGAGCACTTCGCCGCCCAACGCCGCCGGTTCCTCACCGAGCAGGGCTACAGCTACGACATCGAAGTCCGCTAGCCCTCGCGCGGCGGTTTCACCCGGTGACGCGGGGATCGCACCCGCGGGCATGGGACCTCACCCGCGGGCGCGGACGACGCGGCCCTCATCCCAGACCGGCTCACTCGACTCGTAGACCTCGCCGTCGGAGCCGAAGACGAGGAACCGGTCGAAGTCCCGAGCGAACCAGCGGTCGTGGGTGACGGCGAGCACCGTCCCGTCGAAGGCGGCGAGTGCATCCTGGAGCGCCTCGGCGGAGACGAGGTCGAGGTTGTCCGTCGGCTCGTCGAGGAGGAGCAGGGTGGCCCCGGCGAGTTCGAGGAGGAGGATCTGGAACCTCGCCTGCTGCCCGCCGGAGAGCGAGTCGAAGGTCTGCTCGGCCGCCCCGGCGAGCTCGTAGCGGGCGAGCGCCCGCGACGCGGGTTCACGTGGCAGACCGCTGCGGTGCTCATCGCCGCGGTGAAGGATCTCAAGCAGGCTGCGCCCACTCAGGTCGGGCCGGCCGTGCGTCTGCGCGAACCACCCCGGGCGCACCCTCGCACCGAGCCGCACCCGTCCCTCGTGGTCGACGGCGGGGATGTCGATGTCGCTGACCGGCCGGTGCTCGGCCTCCGGGTCGGTGCCGCCGGCGGCGAGAAGGCGGAGGAAGTGGGACTTCCCCGACCCGTTCGACCCGAGCACCGCGACCCGGTCCCCGTAGTGGACCTCGAGGCCGAAGGGCAGCATGAGGCCGGTGAGCTCAAGACCGTCGGCGACGATCGCGATCTTCCCGGTCCGTCCCCCGCCGAGGCGGATGCCGAGGTTCTGCTCGCGCGGGATCGCCTCGGGCGGGCCTGCGGTCTCGAACCGTTCGAGCCGTGTCTGCGCGGCCCGGTACCGTGAGGTCATGTCCGAGTTGTAGGCGGCCTTCTGCTTGTACATCTGGACGAGAGCGCGGAGCTTCGCGTGCTCTTCGTCCCAGCGCCTGCGCAGCTCCTCGAGCCGTTCGAAGCGGGCGGCGCGCGCCTCGTGGTAGGTGCCGAACCCGCCGGGATGGATCCATGCGGAATTCCCTGCCGCGGAGAGTTCGAGCGTGATGATCTCCGTTGCCGCCTGTGCGAGCAGCTCCCGGTCGTGGGAGACGAAGAGGACGCTCTTGTCGGTCTCCCGCAGCTGGGCCTCGAGCCACCGTTTGCCCGGCACGTCGAGGAAGTTGTCGGGCTCATCGAGGATGAGGGCCTCGTCGGTTCCGCGCAGCAGCGCCTCGAGGACGAGCTTCTTCTGCTCCCCGCCCGACAGTGTCGAGACGGCGCGGTCGCGGCACTTCTCGAACGGGACCCCGAGCGCCGAGGTGGTGCACGTGTCCCAGAGGACCTCGGCGTCGTAGCCGCCGGCGTCCGCCCATTCGCTCAGGGCGTTCGCGTAGGCCATCTGCACCTCTGTGGTCTCCCCGTCGGGTCCGAGCAGCCGCTCCTCGGCCCGACGGACGACGTCCGCCGCTGTGCGGATCCGCTTCGGCGCCAACTCCTCGAGCGCCTCGGCGACGGTGTCAGCGGTGATGAACTGGCGCATGAGACCGACGGATCCGGTCCGGGAGACCGACCCGGACTCCGGGACGAGCTCACCGGTGAGGATCCGCAGCAGCGTCGTCTTCCCCGCGCCGTTGGCACCGATGAGAGCGGCCTTCGCCCCGTCGCCGACGCGGAAGTCCACTCCCGAGAGCAGGGGACGGCCGTCGGCCAGGGTGAACGAGACGTCGCTGAGTTCGATGTGGCCCATGCCCTCAAGCTATCAGCTGCGGTCTCAGCCACCTTCCGGGCGCTGAGATCGACGCGGAATCGCCTCACACCTCGGCGAAGGCCTCCGAGCGGGCGACGACCTCACGGCTGCGGACCCGGCGGGCCAGCCGGGATTCGCCCCATTTGATGAAGACGACTCCGCCGAGGATGAACACGCCGCCGAAGAGCTGGATCGGGGCGGGCATCTCGGCGAGGAGGAGCCACGCGACGGCGACGGAGAACGGGACCTCGATGAGGTTGACGAAGGACCCGACGGTCGCACCGATGTAGCGCAGGCCGAGGATGCCGGTGATGTAGGCCCCGGCGGTGAAGAGGACGATGAGCGCCATCGGCAGCACCCACGAGGCCTGGACGCCGCCGAAGTCGACGTCGTGGACCGTCGCACCCCACGGCATGACGCCGATGAGGACGACGACGCCCATGACGAGGGCGCCCACGCCCATGCCGAGTCCGGTCAGCGCCACCGGCGGCACGGTGATCGTGTCCTTGGCCGAGACGAGGAAGTACGAGGCGAGGCAGACCGCGGCGGCGAGCGCCATGACGACGCCGAGGATGCTGATCGAGGCGCCACGGAGGTTGAGGACGAGGAGGAGGCCGATCATCGAGATGACGACTCCGATGAACGTCACGGTCGCCGGGCGGGTGCGGGTGCGCGCCCAGATCCAGAAGACGATGAGCATCGGCGCGGTCATCTCGAGCAGCAGGGCGACGGCGACGGTGAGGTGCTCGACGGCGACGAAGTAGAAGCCCTGCACCCCGGCCATCGAGACGAGTCCGTAGATGAGGACGGTGCGCCAGCTGCTGCGCACCTCCGCCCAGCGTCCGCGCAGCGCGATGAGGCTGGGGACGAGGAGGAGCAGGGCGGCGCCGACGAGGCGGATGAGCACGACGGCTCCGGGCGTCCACCCAACCGCGTACATCGTCTTCGCGATCGGTCCCGAGACCGCGAAGAAGAACGCCGAGGCGAGAGTGAGGACGAACCCCAGAATCACTGTGCGACTCATTCCTGACCTCCTGAAGTGTGTGTTCGCCGAGGCGGCTGACCGTTCCGTCGCAACGGATCGTCAACTGCGACTGACCGTTCCGACGTGCCGGACTGTCCCGCCGTGACGGGCGTCACTGCGGGTCAGGGCCGCATTCAGCGGTGAGCGCGAGCCCCTGTGCTGCCAGTATTCCGCAGCCGAATGAAATGAGTCAAGTGCATTTTGCTCCTTACAAGCTGTGGCACAATGGTCACCATCATGACTTTTGCCTACGACATCCGCTCGAACCTCACGATGCTCGTCGACCTCCTCAACACAGCAGGGACCATCGCCGCGGCGGGCGATGAGCTGACGACGACGGCGAACCTCCACGACTTCGCCTCCCGACACGACTTCTCGGGACCGCTGCGGGCGACGAAGAGCGACGTCGAGGAGACCCGGCGACTGCGCGACCGGTTCAATGCCGCCTTTGCGGCCGGACTCGACTCAGAGGTCGACAGCGACCGCGAGGCGCTCGAGGAGCGCATCGTCGCCGAGGTCAACCTCACCCTGCGCGAGACCGACGCCCTGCCGCAGCTCGTCCGCCACGACGACTGGGACTGGCACCTCCACGCGGTCGGCTCGAGCGCGAGCCTCGCCGATCGGGTCGCCGCCGACGTCGCGCTCGTCCTCATCGACCTCATCCGCTCCGGCGACCTCGACCGGCTCGGTCGCTGCGCGGCCGAAGACTGCCGGGCCTACCTCGCCGACCTCAGCCGCAACCGCTCGAAGCGCTTCTGCGACACCGGCAACTGCGCGAACCGCACCCACGTCGCGGCCTTCCGTGCCAGGCAGAGCGACGCCGAGCACGCGAACGGCTGACGACCGTCCGTCACCGCGCCGACAGGAGGGCCCGGGGCTGCAGTGCCTACGGCGGTCGAGCTCGGGGCGGCAGCGCCTGCGGGAGCTGATCCTGGGACAACCGGGCTTGCCGCACAGGGCCCGGGCTGAACGACTCACGGCGGAGGCGGACACAGAACCCGCGATGCCGCGCCCATTACTGAGCGCAAGTTGTGTGGACACTAAATTTTCCCGCAATTCAACTTCCCGTTCCTGAGAGCCTGAGAGCCGAATCGGACCCGAATCGACTTTCCTGGGAATTTTTCAGTGACCGAGGTCACATTCGCGTTCAGCTGACATTCACTTGACTCTCAGGGTCGCTCTCCACACTGGACGCATGAGCACACAGAATGACACCGACATCGAAGCGACCCTCCTCGTTGTCGACGATGAGCCCAACATCCGCGAACTCCTCTCGACGAGCCTGCGCTTCGCCGGCTTCGACGTCGTCTCCGCCGCCAACGGAGCCGAGGCCCTGCGACTGGCCGAGCAGACCAACCCCGACCTCCTCGTCCTCGACGTCATGCTGCCCGACATGGACGGGTTCACCGTTACCCGGCGCCTGCGCCAGATCGGCATGAACGCTCCCGTCGTCTTCCTCACCGCCCGCGACGACACCTCGGACAAGATCACGGGGCTGACCGTCGGCGGTGACGACTACGTGACGAAGCCCTTCAGCCTCGAAGAGGTCGTCGCCCGCATCCGCGCGGTGCTCCGCCGCACCCGCAGCCTCGAGGAGGAGGAGAACGCCGTCATCGTGGCTGGCGATCTCGAACTCGACGACGACACCCATGAGGTGCGCCGTTCGGGAATCCTCATCGACCTCTCCCCCACCGAGTTCAAACTGCTGCACTACCTCATGCTCAACGCCAACCGCGTGCTCTCGAAGTCGCAGATCCTCGATCACGTCTGGGAGTACGACTTCGGCGGCGACACGGGCATCGTCGAGTCCTACATCTCCTACCTCCGACGCAAGATCGATGTCACCCCGGAGACCGACGCCGCAGGACACCCTGTGGAAATGGAGTGGACGCCGATGATTCAGACCAAGCGCGGTGTCGGTTACATGCTGCGCACACCGGAATCCAAGTAGTCCCCCAAGCGCGGGCGCTAGATTACTCACGTGGCACAACAATCCCGTCCCTCCCGACCGAGCTTCTGGGAGGAGTGGTCTCTGACCACCAAACTCCTCGGCATCATGATGCTCCTCATGCTCCTCGTCCTCTCCGGGACGAGCGCGTGGGTGCTGGAGAACCTCCGCGACAGTCTCATCGAACGCACTGATGAACGTCTCATCAGCGCCTCGGAGACGCTGGCGAAGCAGGCGTACCAGGACGTGTTCCAGCCGGCGCAGCTGCAGTCGACGGAGGACGGCAAGGGCGGGACCTCGGCGCCGACGACGATCGACTCGGATTCGTGGCGCCAGCTCAAGGATCTGCTCCCGGGCGGGTTCTACGTCCAGTTCTTCGACACCAAGGGCAACCCGATCAGCGACCCGGTCGCCCCGTCGCCGAAGAACCACCCGATCCTTCCCAAGGTCACCGAGGCCGACGTCTACGAGAAGGCCGGTGAGCCGTTCACGGTCGCCGGAACGAACTCGCAGTGGCGGGCACGGGCGATGAAGGTGCAGAACACTCAGGTACTCGTGACGATCGCGGTCCCCTTCGATCGCGAGATCGACAACATCAACGAGCGCGCCCGGAACACGATGATCGGCATCGGCCTGCTCGCGCTCGCGATGGTCGCCGGCATCGGGTACTGGGCGATCAACAACACCTTCCGACCGTTGCGTGACATCGAGAAGACCGCGTCCCGGATCGCCGGCGGCGATCTCAGCCAGCGCGTGCCGACCTTCCCCCGCAACACGGAGCTCGGCCGGCTCTCGGCAGCGCTCAACACCATGCTCGGACGGATCGAGGATTCGTTCGACGGCCAGACCCGCTCGGAGAAGCGGATCCGGCAGTTCGTCTCCGACGCCTCGCACGAGCTGCGCACCCCGCTCGTGACGATCCGCGGGTACGCCGAGCTCTACCGGCAGGGCGCGATCACGAAGCCTGAGGACATCGGCCAGGCCATGGAGCGGATGGAGTCGGAGGCGAAGCGGATGGGCGTGCTCGTCGACGACCTCGTCGTCCTTGCCCGCCTCGACGAGCAGCGACCGGCGGAGATCGGACCGATCGACCTGTTCAAGGTCGTCCGCGACGCCGCCGCCGACGCCGCAGCCCAGGCCCCGGACCGGGACATCAGCTTCATCGGACTCGACGGATCCGATGCGCAGCCGGTGCCGCTTATCCGCGGCTCGGAGTCGAAGATTCGCCAGGTCATCGTCAACCTCGCCGGCAACGCCGTGCGGCACACGCCCGAGCAGGCGGCGATCGAATTCGCCGTCGGCGTCGTCGGTCTGCCGGATGACGCTGAGCGCAGGTCCAACGGCGGCGGGGACGACTCGGGCAAGCCGGGGGCGAAGGAGAAGTCCCGTGAGCGCGGTTTCGTCACCGGTGGAGTCCGCATCTTCCGCCGAGGCGACTCGAGCGGTGCCGATGCGGCCGACGCGCAGGAACCGGCGGGGATCGTCCCCAACGTCACGGCCGCAGGAACCCTGGCCGTCGACGATTCCCTGCGGGGGTTCCCCAACGGTCGGGTCCGCTTCGAGGTCCGCGACCACGGCGAGGGCATCGATCCGGAGATGGTCCCGCGGATCTTCGAGCGGTTCTACCGCCTCGACGTCTCCCGCACCCGGGACACCGGCGGATCGGGGCTCGGTCTCTCGATCGTCAAGGCGATCGTCGAGAACCATCACGGAGTCATCTCCGTCCACGAAACGCCAGGGGGCGGCGCGACCTTCCGCGTCGACCTGCCGATACCAGAGAACGAAGACAGTGCTCCAGACGCGCGAAAGGACGAGCGATGAGCAGCAACGACGGTAACACTCCCCGGAACCGGGGCAGGCACGGAGACGACGACTACCGCACGTTCCCTCGTCGCTCCTCCGAGGTCCCCCGCACCTTCCCCAGCGATTCGGTTGCCGACCGGTCGGACTCGACCTCGCCGAGGCGGGACTCCTATCCGTCGGGACCCGACACGTCCCAGCCGGGCCAGGGCTCAGGCCAGCCGACCCAGGGCCAGTCGGGTCAGGGGTCGGGGTCGTCGAGCTCCGGCTACGGCCAGGGTTCCGGACAGGCGGGCCCTCGATCCGATGAGTCGACCCGCAGCTACCCGGCGACGACCGGTTTCGGCGCCTCGGGTGGAGACGACCGGACCCGCGTCCAGCCGACCTATGTTCAGAACCCTGTGGACGGCAACGGCCGGGGCAGCGGTGCCTCCACCGGTCAGGGCGGCACGTACGGATCGAATCAGGGTGGCACGCACAACCCGTCCAGCGGCTACGGTCAGACCGGCGGCCACGGTCAGTCGGGCAACACCAGCCAGTCGGGCTACGGTCAATCGCGCGGCTACGACTCGAGCGCGCAGGGCAGCGCCACCGGCGGACACCCCTCCCCCGGCACCCCGTCGGACTCCCAGGGCCGGTCGTCGAACGCACCGGGTCAGTCATCGATCGCCCCGGGTCAGTCGTCGAATGTTTCGGGCGGCGCAGCAGCTGCGGGCTTCGGTGCCGCCGCCGGCTACGCGGCCGGACACCAGGGCTCCGGCGCCACCGGTCAGCAGGACTCAGCCGCATACGGAGCGCCTGGTCCCCACGGCTCCCAGCCGGGATCGTCCAGCGGCTACCCCGGTGCCGGAGCCTCCGGTCAGCCGGGCGCCGCAGCCGGTCAGTACGGATCCACCGGCTCAGCCCAGTACGGATCCGCCGGCTCCGGTCAGTACGGATCATCGACCGGGTCCTACGGCTCGGGCGGCCAGTACGACACGAGTGGTCAGGGCCAGTACGGCGCCTCCGGGCAGAGCCAGTATGCCTCGGCGGGCGCCAGCCCCTACGCCACCGACTCCTACGGCTCCGGAGGTCAGGGTCCGTACGGAGGCGGTCAGCAGCCTCGGCGGGAGAAGCGCGGACCGGGGTGGGGCGCGACGATCGCCATCGCCCTCATCGCCGCCCTCCTCGGCGGGGGTGCGGCGTTCGGCGGCAGCTATGCGGTGAGCGCGATGCAGGAAGGCACCGAGTCGAGGAAGGTCGCCGAGCAGACGATCGAGACGCCGGACTGGACCGAGGTCGCGAAGTCCGCATCCGAAAGCGTCGTCTCGATCCAAGCCGCCGCGAACGGTCGCGTCGTCGCCCTCGGATCGGGCTCCCTCTACGACGATCAGGGCCACGTCATCACGAACAACCACGTCGTCGCCCCCTCGGACACTCCGGGCGGCGAGCTCACGGTGACGATGAAGAACGGTGCGACGATGAAGGCCGAGATCGTCGGCCGGGATCCCTCGACCGACATCGCGATCATCAAGCTCGACCAGGTTCCCGAAGGCGTCAAGCCGCTGCCGATCGGCGATTCGAAGGCGCTGAGCGTCGGCGATCCGGTGATGGCGCTCGGCAATCCGCTGGGACTCGCCGACTCGGTGACGACCGGCATCGTCTCGGCCCTCGACCGACCCGTGACCACGGAGAACATCGGCGATGACGCGTCCTCGCAGCAGAAGGAGCTGACGATCACCAACGCGATCCAGACGGACGCGGCGATCAATCCCGGCAACTCGGGCGGCCCGCTCGTCGACGGCAACGGCAACTTCATCGGCGTCAACTCCGCTGCGGCGTCGCTCGGCCAGGGTGAGGAAGGTCAGCAGTCGGGGTCGATCGGCATCGGCTTCGCCATCCCCGCCTCGCAGGCGGTGATGATCGCCGATCAGCTCATCGCCACCGGCAAGGCTCAGCACCCGTTCCTCGGCGTCCGGCTCACCGACGGACAGATCAACACCGGTGGGATCACCCGCGCCAGCGCCAAGGTGCAGGCCGTCGAGCCGGGTTCTCCTGCCGCCAAGGCAGGGTTCCAGGACGGTGACGACGTCATCGCAGTGGGCGACACGAAGGTGACGAGCGCGATCTCGCTCCAGGCCCTCGTCCGCGCACAGCCGGTGAACACCCCGGTCGAGTTCACCATCGTCCGCGGAGGTCAGGAGCAGAAGCTCTCGGTCTCGCTCATCCTCCAGTGAGGGCTCATCCTCCAGGGAGTGCTCATCCTCCCCTGAGGAGAGCGGCCAGGGTGTGAGTCGGGTGCTCGGGTGAGGCCGGGTACCGGGTGAGGCGGACGGGTGCGATCACCTGTGTGCCAGCGCCTGGGGACAGATCCGGCACTCATGTGCTGGAAGGGTGTGGACGGTCAGGGACCGTCCACACCCTTCGTCGTCCGCCTTGCCCGCGGTCGTGGATCAGGCAACGCTGGACCCTGCCCCCACGACCATCGCCTCTCGCGGTGGCGACCATCGCAGGAGAAGGAGAAGCCATGAGTTTCGAAGTCGACGCCGAGCGCGTCTCGTCCGCAGCCACCGCCACCGCCGCCTCGTCGCAGGCCCTCGTAACGGAGTCGAACACGATGCTGCGCAACCTGCTCACGCTGCAGGAGTGCTGGAAGGGCAGCGCGGCACAGAACTTCCAGGCGGTCATCAACCAGTGGGAGGGCGCGCAGAAGCAGCTCTTCGAGTCGCTCAACTCCATCCACGGTGCCCTCGGCACCGCGGCGGCCCAGTACTCGGAGGTGGAGGCGGCGAACTCGCGGCTCTTCGCTCCGTGAGTCAGCCCACCGATCGGTGCCGGCCCCGCCGAGCGACCCCGGCCGGATGCTCCTCGGCGCACCCGGTTGCGGTCGTCCCGGGGCCCGCCCGCCCACGCTTCCTGCGCACTCTCGAGCACCGTGGCCGGGGGCTGCGCCGGGCGCGACACGCGGACCGATCTGTCCCTGTTTCCTCGTCTGCATCTGGGAAACTATCAGCCTTTATGAGTAGGCTGAAGGCGATAAGTTCACGGCGATCGAGGCCGGGAGACTCCTGGATGGGAGGTTTCCGTTCCGCGCTCGCCGGATCAGGACCAGAGCAGGAGTCGACAACGGTGAGCATCTTCCAACGAATCGCGACGATCTTCGGAGCGAAGGCGAACAAGGCCCTCGACAAGGCCGAGAACCCCAACGAAACCCTCGACTACTCGTACCAGAAGCAGCTCGAACTGCTGCAGAAGGTGCGCCGCGGCGTTGCCGACGTCGCGACCAGCCGCAAGCGCCTCGAACTGCAGATCAACCAGCTCGAGCAGCAGCAGAACAAGCTCTCCGGCCAGGCGCAGAAGGCGATGGAGATCGGACGCGAGGACCTTGCGCGCGAAGCGCTCACCCGCAAGTCCGGGCTGAGCCAGCAGATCACCGATCTCCAGACCCAGCATGAGGGTCTCCAGGGCGAGGAGCAGAAGCTCACGCTGGCCTCCCAGCGCCTCCAGGCGAAGGTCGATGCGTTCCGCACGCGCAAGGAGACCATCAAGGCGACGTACACCGCCGCCGAGGCGCAGTCGAAGATCGGCGAGGCGTTCTCCGGCATCTCCGAAGAGCTCGGCGATGTCGGCCTCGCCGTGCAGCGCGCGGAGGACAAGACCGCGGCCCTGCAGGCCCGGGCCGGTGCCGTCGACGAGCTCATCGCCTCCGGCGCCCTCGATGACGTCACCGGGACGCGGAAGGACGACATCAGCGCCCAGCTCGATGCGCTCTCGAGCGAGAACGACGTCGAGATGGAGCTCGCCCGCATGCGCGAGTCTCTTCCGGCCGGCGAGAAGAAGGACCAGAAGTCGCTCGAAGGCGAGGGCCAGTGATGATCATCCGGATCATGGGCGAGGGTCAGTTCGACGTCGCCGACGTCGATCAGGCGCTTCTGCAGAAGTACGACAACCAGGTCGAGCACGCTGTCGAATCCGGTGACACGGAGGAGGCCCGCACCGCACTGCAGGAGCTCCACGACTACGTCGTCAGCCACGGCAAGCCCGTCTCCGACGACTTCCTCGGCACGAGCGACGTCGTCGTCCCCTTCGTCGACGCCACCCTCGAGGAGATCTCCGAGCTGCTCACCGGCGAGGGGTTCATCCCCGACCCTGCCTGAGTCCGGTCCGCCCGACCGCCGAGGCTGCAGTCCGGCTCTCCGCCCCGCAGCCGCCCGGTCCATCCGACCTCGACTCCACGATTTCCGGCCCGTCGCCTGATGCCAGGTGATGGGCCGGATGCGCACAACCCAGAGAGGACCCACGATGTCGAACCGCTTCGTCAAGGACAACGGACTCACCATGCGGATGGGGTGGACGATCTTCCTCAACGGGCTCATCTACGTCGTGCTCATCCTCGCTGTCTGGTGGATGCTCGGCGGAAGCACGACCGGTGTCATCATCGCCGTGCTCGTGAGCATCGGGGCGTTCTTCTTCCAGTGGTACTTCTCCGACTCGATCGCGATGAAGGCGATGGGCGCCAGAGAGGTCTCCCCCGAGGAGGCACCCGAGCTCCACACGATGATCGACCGGCTCACGCAGCTCTCGGATTCGACGAAGCCGCGGGTGGCCGTGTCCAACTCGGCCGTGCCCAACGCCTTCGCCACCGGGCGCTCCCCCAAACGCTCGGTCGTCTGCGTGACCCGAGGCCTGCTCGAGAAGCTCGACCGAGAGGAGGTCGAGGTCGTCCTCGCCCACGAGCTCTCCCACGTCGCCCACCGTGACGTCACCGTGATGACGGTCGCCGGGGTCACCGGCGTCGTCGCCGCCCTGATGATGCGCGCCGGGTACTACATGACCCTCGGCGGACGCCGCGACAACAACGGCGGCATCCCCATCCAGTTGCTCTTCATCCTCGTCGGCGCCGTCGTCTACGGTCTCTCGTTCCTCCTCATCCGCAGCCTCTCCCGCTACCGCGAGCTCGCGGCCGATCGGGCCGCGGCCCTCCTCACGGGTCGACCCTCGGTGCTGGCCTCGGCGCTGACGAAGCTGAGCGGGGACATGAACAGGATCCCGGAAAAGGACCTGCGCGAGACCGCCTCGGCGAACCATCTCGCCCTCATCCCCGCCGCACATGGCAGCTCCGGATTCGGGGAGCTCTTCTCCACCCACCCCTCGCTCGACAAGCGGCTCGCCCAGCTGGCGAAGATCTCCGCGCAGCTCTCGAAGCCGGAATGACCGACCGCGCCCGGCTCGGGCCGCTGTCGGCTCCGGGCACCACCACCGACACCCATTAGGAGACCCATGGGCTTCTTCGACGCCATCCTCGGCCGCTCCAAGCCGAAGCGCGCCAACCTCGACGACCTCTTCGCTCTGCCGCCTGCGGCACTCACCCTGCAGGCGGCCACCGGTTTCGTCCCCACCGGTGTCGGTGCGGTCGTGTTCCGCCAGGTCGAAGGTGCGGCCTTCGATTCCGCCGAGGCAGAGAGCGTCGCGCTCATCAGCTCCGACCCGGCCGCGAGCGTGCGGCAAACGAACGACGGCTTCGGCTACACCTGGCAGGTCGTCACCGATTCCGACGCCGAGGTGGTCAACCTCGTGACGAACCTCCACGCCGTCAACGCGGCGCTGGTCAACCAGGGCTTCGACACGATGCTCCTGTGCTCGACCGTGTACTTCGCGCACTCGGACGGCAGGCGGCTGGCGCTCGTCTACCAGTACAAGCGCGGCACGTTCTACCCCTTCGCGCCGACCGGTCCCCGGCAGCGGGACAACGCGCTCGAGATCCAGGTCAAGGGCATCCTCTCCGGTGAGCTGCCCTTCGAGGACGACATGTCGCGCTGGTCCCCGCTCTGGGACGCGCCCGGACTCGACGAGACTCCCCGCGCCCTCGAGGGCTGAGCATACTCACACGGAGATGATCTCGCCGCTTCGCGGCATTCCCCCGGCGAAGCTCATCGGCACCGGTTGCGCGTTGTCGAAGTCGAGCCGATCGACAGCCTGCACGTGCACATGGGGTTCGGTGCTGTTTCCGGAGTTGCCGACCCTGGCCACCGGCTCACCGGGGGTCACGGACTGCCTGGGCACCACCATGGCGCTGTGCTGCTGCAGGTGGCAGAGGACGACGAAGGCCGAGCCGAGGGCGATGACGATGTGATTGCCTGCCAGTTCCCGCCACCCGCCGGCCAACCTGGTGCGCTGGGAGGCTGCGTAGAGCAGCGAGGGGAATCCGCGATGGGTCCGGTGATCGGCGAGGCTGTCCTCGACGACGATGATCGCCCCGTGCGCCGGTGAGCAGAGCCTGCGACCGAAGCCGGGGAAGTGCTCAGGAACCTCCGTGCGCAACAGCGCGGCGACGGTGAAGGGAGCGGATCGCCCGCCCGCATCGACGGGGACGAAGTCGATCGCATGTGCGCTGCCGAAGAGCGTGGTGCCGTGGCTGGGCACACGGTCGGCAGGGCTGTTCTGGACCAGCCACCGACCCTGGAACGGGTAGACGCAGTCGATCGCCGCACCCGACCGGTCCGACGAGGACTCAGCAGGCACGGCGATCGACTCGCTGTGCTCAGTTCGGTGCGGACGGGACCGACATTCCTCAGTCCGTCTCTGCTCGGACCTCGAAGACCTCGCCGAGCGCCTCGACACGGTCACCGGGACGGATGGTCGCTCCTCGGCGGGTCTCGACCTCGCCGTTGACGAAGACGTCACCGGCGGCGATGAGATCCTTGGCCATCGCGCCGTGTTCGGCGACGCCGTGGAGTTTGAGGAGCTGGCCGAGCCTGATCGACTCGTCACGGATCGGAACGACGTCCATCAGAAGTCGAAGCCTCCGAAGTCGCCGAAGAGTCCTCCGCCGTCACCACCGTCGCCTCCGCCGAAGAATCCGCCGCCGTCACCACCGCCGACATCGCCGCCGCCGGCGTCTCCGCCGTCGGCACCCATGCCGTCCTGGTAGCCCTCGGCGTACGAGCCGTCCCAGCCGCCGCCCATGCCGCCGAAGAGCATGGCGCCCATGAGGACACCTGGCAACAGGCCGGAGCCGGCGTAGGAGTTGAAGTAGCCGCGGTTGTACTCGGCGTAGGCCGGGCCGGCCTCCCAGTAGGCGCGACGCGTGTGACCGTCACCGGTGACGACCTTGCGGACCGCGGGTTCGGCGCCGACGGCGACGCGCTCGGCATCGGCCGCGCACACGGGGACCGGGCGCAGCTGACCGCCGGCGGGAGCCCAGTCGATGTCCTCGACCGAAGGTCCGTGCTGCGGGTTGAAGAAGCATGGCGGGCGCCTCACGGGAAGCGGCTTGCCCTCGACGCGGGCACGCACGCACTTCGCGGCGTAGCGGCCGTCTTCGAGCGCCTCGGTGACATGACGGATGTCAGTGGGCTCCTCGACCTTCTCGAGGGTCTCCTTCGCCACATCGTAGGAATCGAGCGCCTGCTTGTAGTCCTGCGATCCGCCGGTGTCGAGTTCGACCCCGGACGTGAGGATGTCGAGTTCGGCGACCTCTTCGCCGAATTCGGTGACGTCCTCTTCCGCAGCCTTCTTCACCTGCGCGAGCTCCGCGGCGTGGAGCTCCTTCTGACGTTTCTTCTCCTTGCGGTGGCCGATGAAGAAGATGGCCCCGAGGACGATGAGTATGAACAGGAAAACTGTTCCCACGATCTCTGCCTCCCAGATGGACGGAACACTGCCCAGTATGCCCGATGAAACTGGCAAGCGACTGAGCCGCGCCCCTGTGCGCCCTCAGTCCCAGCCGCCCGTTGCCTGCGCGTGCCCGTCCCGATTCCCCGCCGAGGAGGTTCACCCGAACAGCCCCAACCCCTTGGCCAGAGTCGCCGCTCCCCCACCGAAGGCGAGGACGATCATCGCGATCCTCGCCGTCGTCGGCGGCAGCCTCCGCGCCAGCAGATCCCCGCCGAGGAGGCCGGCGACGAGCACGATTCCGATCCCCACCCAGATCGTCGGGTCGAGCCGCGGCCAGGCACCCTCGTCGAGGAGGGCCTTCGCGAGGATCGCCGACCCGGTGCCGACGACGAGGAACGGCTGCAGGGTCGCGGCGAACGGCCGCTGCTCCCACCGGGTGAGCACCGCATAGGCGCTCACCGCAGGGCCGCCGGCACCGGCGGCCGCCGACATCGTCCCGGAGACGAACCCCGAGGTGAACTGCGTCCCGAAGTTCGCAGGGATCGTCGCGCCGAAGCGGCCGATGATGAGGGAGACGGCGAGCGAGGCGATGATGAGCGCTCCGATGAGGATCTGCAGCGGCGCCGTCAGCAGGGCGGTCGTCAGGAGCGCTCCGGGCACGGTCCCGGCCACGGTGCCCACGGCCAGCTTCCAGAACACCGGCCACTCGACCTCGCGCCACGTCCGCGCGAAGACCGTGCCGCTGGCGATGATCCCGCAGAGGTTGACGAGGATGACGCCGGAGACCGGGTCGAGAAGGAGGACGAGGAACGGTCCGCTGACCAGCCCGAACCCCATCCCCGTCACCCGCTGTGAGAGTGCTCCGACGAAGACTGCGGCGAGGATGAGCACGACGACGGGTTCCACCAGAGAGAGTCTAGTGGCCGTTCAGGCCCCGTTCAGGGATGTCCGGGAGCGCGTCGGATTCGGCGCGAGATCCCAGGAACCGGGCCGCTCGTGCGGGGTTACAGTAAGAGGCATGGAAAGTCGTCCCCTCTGGTCCCGCTTCAGCGCAGACCCGCGCGCCTACGGCCAGGTCAGGGCTTCCGACGCCGATCGGGCCGTCGTCACCGACGTGCTCTCCGAGGCCTACGCCCTCGGGCAGATCGACGCCGGCGAGTTCGACGAGCGGATGGAGACGGCAGGACGCGTCAAGACTCTCGGCGAGATCCCCGACCTCGTCTCGGACCTCGTCGTCGCCGACGCTGAGGAGATCGACCCCGACCACCTCGACGAGGCTTCCCGCAAACGAGCTCTCGCACAGCTCGACGACGAGCGGATCCCCATCACTCCGACCCAGATCCAAGCCGCCGCCGAGAAGTACTACCGCGACCGCGTCCGCCGCGCCCTGCTCGGCATGGTCGCCGGTCCTGTCGGTTTCACGCTCCTCATCTGGGCGGTCTCCTCGATCGCGACAGGCGCCTTCATCTTCTTCTGGCCGATCTTCATCATCCTTCCGACGTTCTTCGGAGCGGTCTCCCAGATCACCGGCAAAGACGAGATCATCCGCCGGCGGAAGAAGGAGCTGACGAAACGGGCCAGGGCCCACCTCGGCGATGAGGAGGCCAAACGTCAGCTCGAGGCGCCGCAGCGCGACGTCGAGGACGACGACGTGGCCTTCGGCCACGGACTCCAGCCCCCGCACCCTCCGATGCCGCCGTACGGGCCGGGCCAGATCGATCCCCGCGACGACGAGTTGCGCAGGCGGCGCGAAGAGCGCCGCCACCGCCGCGAGAACCCCTGGGACTGAGTTGCCCGCGGTCGGCACCCCACCGTCCGGCCACCTCGGCGAGAGCTCGTGAGACAGCCTCGGCGAGGGCCCGTGAGACCGCCTCGCGGAGACAGCGTCGCGGTGACAACGAGAAGAGCCGTGCCGGCGTCCCTGCGGACACCGGCACGGCTCGTCGAGCGCTGGGCTGATCAGAAGCCCATGCCGCCCATTCCGTCCATACCGGCAGCGGCTGCGTCAGCACCCGGTGCGGCCTTCTCGGGCTTGTCGGCGACGACCGACTCGGTGGTGAGGAACAGACCGGCGATCGACGCGGCGTTCTGCAGAGCCGAACGGGTCACCTTGACCGGGTCGTTGATGCCTGCGGCGAGCAGGTCCTCGTACTCACCGGTGGCGGCGTTGAGGCCCCAGCCCGGCTCGAGGTTCGCGACCTTGTCGGCGACGACACCGGCTTCGAGACCGGCGTTCGTGGCGATCTGCTTGAGCGGAGCCTCGATGCCGACCTTGACGATGTTGGCACCCGTGGCCTCGTCGCCGGTGAGCGAGAGGTCGTCGAAGGCGGCCTTGCCGGCCTGGATGAGGGCGACGCCGCCGCCGGCGACGATTCCCTCTTCCACAGCGGCCTTGGCGTTGCGCACGGCGTCTTCGATGCGGTGCTTCGTCTCCTTGAGCTCGACCTCGGTCGCGGCTCCGGCCTTGATGACGGCAACACCGCCGGCCAGCTTGGCCAGGCGCTCCTGCAGCTTCTCACGGTCGTAGTCGGAGTCCGAGTTCTCGATCTCGGCGCGGATCTGGGCCACGCGACCGGCGATCTCGTCGGCGTCTCCAGCACCTTCGATGATCGTCGTCTCGTCCTTCGTGACGACGACCTTGCGGGCGGTGCCGAGCAGGTCGAGGGTGACGTTGTCGAGCTTGAGCCCGACTTCCTCGGACACGACCTGGCCACCGGTGAGGATGGCGATGTCGGCGAGCTGGGCCTTGCGACGGTCACCGAAGCCCGGAGCCTTGACGGCCACGGACTTGAAGGTGCCGCGGATCTTGTTGAGCACGAGGACGGCGAGTGCTTCGCCCTCGACGTCCTCGGCGATGATCAGGAGCGGCTTGTTGGTCTGCTGGACCTTCTCGAGGACGGGCAGCAGATCCTTGACGTTCGAGATCTTCGAGTTGACGATGAGGATGTAGGGATCCTCGAGGACGGCTTCCTGGCGGTCGGTGTCGGTGACGAAGTAACCGGAGATGTAGCCCTTGTCGAAGCGCATGCCCTCGGTCAGTTCGAGCTCGAGTCCGAAGGTGTTGGACTCCTCGACGGTGACGACGCCTTCCTTGCCGACCTTGTCGATCGCCTCGGCGATGAGCTCACCGATCGCAGAGTCACCGGCGGAGATTCCGGCGGTGGCAGCGATCTGCTCCTTCGTCTCGATCTCGATGGCGTTGTCGAGCAGGACCTCGGTCACTGCGGCGACAGCCTTCTCGATTCCGCGCTTGAGGCTGAGCGGGTCAGCACCGGCCGCGACGTTGCGCAGACCCTCGCGGACGAGCGCCTGAGCGAGCACGGTGGCGGTGGTGGTGCCGTCGCCGGCGACGTCGTCAGTCTTCTTGGCGACTTCCTTGACGAGTTCGGCACCGATCTTCTCGTAGGGATCCTCGAGCTCGATCTCCTTGGCGATGGACACGCCGTCGTTGGTGATCGTGGGTGCGCCCCACTGCTTTTCGAGCACGACGTTGCGGCCGCGCGGTCCAAGCGTCACCTTGACCGCGTCCGCAAGCTGGTTGAGACCGGCTTCGAGTCCCCGACGAGCTTCTTCGTCGAATGCAATCATCTTTGCCATAGTGGCTTAGATCCTCCCTGATGGAGTGGACTGGGATCCCAGAGCAGTCGTCAGCGCCCGCGACGGCAGAGAGTGTGTCCGCATGTTCCATTCCACACGGGGACCACGCTCTCGAGACGACTGATGCGATCCCGTGGTTTTCACCACCACTAGATTTAGCACTCTCAGGGGGAGAGTGCAAACGAAATCCTCGCGGAGCCAGGAATTCCGGGGAGTCTCTGAGAAACGATGACGAGAAGCGACCGACGGCAGGTCGACGCGAACACGCGAGTCCGGGGCGGCGACCGCAGGCGACGGACGAGTCGCACCACCAGGGGGCGCGGTGAACGTCCGCCAGCAGTGCCCCACCGACCGACCGCGCGCGACCGGAGGACAGCCCCCAACCGACCGGCGTCGCCGCGACACCGCGGGGTGAGCCCCGCGCAAAATGCAGAGGCGCCGAGTCGTCATCGACTCGGCGCCTCGTGGCTCGATGTCCGCAGAGCCGACCGTCAGACGGCCATCGCAGCGGACCGATGACGCCGGCAGCGAAAACCGCGGCCCCGCGATCTGCGGAGATCGCGGGGCACGGTCGCGCACGGCTTCACGCCGGCGACATCAGACTCAGAGGAGGGTGACGGATTCCGCCTGGGGACCCTTCTGACCTTCTCCGACCTCGAACTCAACCTGCTGGCCCTCTTCGAGGGAGCGGTAGCCGTCCATCTGGATCGCGCTCCAGTGGACGAACACGTCCTGGCCGTCGCCTTCGAGGGTGATGAATCCGTAGCCCTTTTCGGCGTTGAACCACTTGACGGTGCCTTGTGCCATTACTTCTCCATAGAATGCAGTGTCATTTGAAATCCGCTTCCGACACAACGCAGTGCCGGAATCCGAACGCTAGTAAACCTCAACAGACCCCGCGATTTCTCTCATTGACCTCTGGAGATTGATCTCGGTGAAGCACGATCAGAACACAAGGTGCAGTGCTTGCCTAGCTGGTAAAACTCTACCCCAGGGCCGGGCGGGCCAGAGGTTCGCTCAACACTGTTATCAATTCGTTACATTTGATTTCAGCCGGCATTCATCCTGTGAATTCGCGTGAACTCTCAGCCCTCACCGAGGCCGGTGCCCTCAGACTGTCCGCCTTCGGATCCAGCACTGCCGGCGCCCGAGCCGGTCCCTTCGGATTCAGCACTTCCCGAACCCGAATCCGTGCCGCTCGACGACGGTCCGCGCTGGGCGATGTCCGAGCACACGACGACGGTGAGGTCGGCGGTGAAGTCGTCCGACTGCTCCGTGGCCTCGATGCCGAGGGCGTCGGCGACGAGCTTCGCCTGCGCGGCCGAACCCTTGTCCTTGTAGTAGACGACCGAGTCGCTGCGGGCAGTCGAGTAGTTGCCGACCTTGCCGATGGTCCAGCCCTTCTCCTCGACCGCGTCGGAGAACCTCTTCGCGACGCCGGAGACTCCCGAGCCATTGAGCACGTCGACCGTGAGCGAGGAGTCGACGACGCTGACTTCGCTCTCCGAGGGGCTCGGCGTCGCCGGCGCCGAGGTCTCCGGGGCGGGTTCGCCGACGGTCGTCTCGGGGTCGCGCATGGAGGAGGTGATGATGTTGATCGCCGCGACGACGAGGAGGACCGCGACGAGCGCGAGGACGATGACCAGCGTGATCGCCCCGAGGTTCGACGAGGCCGCGGAGTCCTGCCGATGGGCTCCACTGCGGCGGCCTGGCTCGATGGAGTCGAATTCGTCAGTCATGGCTACCTCGAGACGCGGGCCTGCGCACGTTCGCTCTGTCGCGTCGTGCGGATCCGGCGCAGCCGCTTGACGAGCATCGGATCGCTCGCGAGGGCCGCCGGATTGTCGAGCAGGGAGTTGAGTATCTGGAAGTAGCTCGTCGCCGACATGTCGAAGCGCTCGCGGATCGCGTGGTCCTTCGCACCGCCGTACTTCCACCAGCGCCGCTCGAATTCCAGAACGGACACCTCGAGCTCACTCAGTTCAGGGGTGCCCTCGTTCTGCGGCATAGACGGTGTGCTCCTTCGGGTGTGTACTCTGAAGCTTATGCTATCGCCAGAATGACACGGCTGTCATTCCCGCCGCGCCAGCTCGCCCCTCCGAGACCCGCAGGGGCGGCGGACTCGGCTCTGCACCGGGGATTCCCCCTCGCCGAGGCGACCGCCGGGTCCCGCCGGGCGTGACCGTCACCGTTGCGGAAGTCACAGTCGGTCCCGGCCTATGGATCCTGCACGGTCCGAGCGGGGCAGAGCACGACCCGCGCATAGCGGGGCTGTGCACGACCGGGGGCAGAGGCCGATGCCCCTGCCCCCAGTCGGGAGACCGTCGACCCGCAGCGGGTGCGCTGCGGCTCCTCCCTCAGCGGATGCGGATGTTGACCTGTTTGATCTGGGTGAAGCCCTCGAGCATGCCCTCGAGTGAGGCCTCACGTCCGAAGCCCGAGTTCTTCATGCCGCCGTAGGCCTGTCCTGCCAGCTGACCGCCGCCCTGGTTGACCTGGATCCACCCGGACTCGATCCGGTCGGCCATCGTCAGCGCCGAGTCGAGATCCTTCGTGAACACGTAGGCGGCGAGTCCGTACTCGTTCGTGTTCGCCATGCCGATGACCTCGTCGACGGTCTTCCAGGGGATGACCGAGAGGACGGGACCGAAGATCTCCTCCTGGCTCGTCTGCCAGTCGTTCTGGGCCTTCGAGAAGATCACCGGAGCATGGTAGAAGCCGGGTTCGCCGACATTGAGCTCACCGTGGCCGTCGTAGGCGATCTCGACGCCGTCCATCGACTTGCCCATCTCGATGTAGTCAGCGACCTGGTCGTACTGCTTCTCGTTGATGATCGCGCCGATGTCCGTCTCCTCGTCACGCGGATCGCCGACCTTCATCTTCTTCACCGCGGCGACGAGCTTGGCGAGGAACGAGTCGTAGATGTCCTCATGGAGGAAGAGGCGCGAGCCCATCGTGCACGACTGCCCCTGGCGGGCGAAGCGCGTCGAGAGGAGGACCTGCTCGACCGTGTCCTCATCGTCGGAGTCGGGGAAGATGATGTTCGGGCTCTTGCCCCCGAGCTCCATCGACGAGTGCGCCAGACGCCTGCCGGCCACCTCGGCGACGTGCCGACCGACGTTCGTCGACCCGGTGAACGAGAGCTTGTCGACATCGGGATGGACGTTGAGGGCCTCGCCGATGACCGAGCCCTTGCCGGTGACGACGTTGAGGACGCCCGGCGGAAGGATCCTGTCGAGGAGCTCGGCCATCTTGAGGATCGTCAGCGGAGCGTCCTCGGCCGACTTGAGGACGATCGTGTTGCCGGCGGCGAGCGCGGCAGGGGTCTTGAACGCCGCGATCATCAGCGGCGAGTTCCACGGGAGGATGCCGGCGACGACGCCCAGCGGCACCCGCTTCGTGTACTGGAGCTGCCTGTCTCCGGCCGGCAGGGTCGTGCCCTTGACCTCACCGGCGACGCCGCCCATGTAGCGGAAGAGATCGGCGAGGATGACGGTCTCGGGCCTCGCCTGCGTGCGGATCGCGTTGCCGGTGTCGAGCGCGGTGAGCTCTGCGAGCTCCTCCGAACCGGCTTCGAGCGCGTCGGCGCACTTGATGAGCAGCTTCTGCCGCTCCTTGAACGGCAGTCCTGCCCATTCGGGGAAGGCGGCGCGAGCGGCCTTGACCGCCCGGTCCGCGTCGGCCTCCTTGCCCTCGGGCACCGTGGCGATGACGACGTTGCGGTCGATCGGGGTGATGACGTCATGAGTCTCTCCGTCGAGGGCGTCGACCCATTCTCCGCCGATGTACATCTTCCAGGGTGTGGCGTCGGGAAATTCCGTCATTGGGGTGCTCTCACCTTCCAGGTTCTCCGATGAACTCGTTCTCCCGAGCATAGCCCCTGGCCCCTGCCGATCTGAACGCCGGAGGGCTGGGCGATCATGCACACCTCGTCTGCGCTCGGAGCACACGGCGGCCGACACGTGCTCGATAGAATCACCGGCATGACCTCGAATGCGCAGCTGAGCACGATCATGTCCCCCGACTGGGCCGAGGCGCTCGCCGACTCCGAAGCCGACATCCACCTCATGGGCGACTTCCTCCGAGCGGAGAACGCCGCCGGACGCTCCTACCTGCCGGCGGGCGAGGCGGTCTTCCGCGCCTTCGCCGAGCCCCTGTCCGAGGTCAGGGTCCTCATCGTCGGCCAGGACCCCTACCCGACCCCGGGTCATCCGATCGGCCTCTCCTTCGCCGTCGACCCCGAGGTCAGGCCGCTGCCGCGGTCCCTGACGAACATCTACAAGGAGCTCGCCGACGACCTCGGGATCCCTCCCGCCGCCCACGGCGACCTGCGCGCGTGGTCCCGGCAGGGAGTCATGCTCCTCAACCGCGTCCTCACCGTCAGCCCCGGCTCCCCGGCCTCCCACCGCGGCAAGGGCTGGGAGGCGATCACCGAGCGGGCCATCCGGGCGCTGATCAGCCGTGACCGTCCCCTCGTCGCGATCCTCTGGGGTCGGGATGCGCGGAACCTCGCCCCGCTGCTCACCTCCGGCCCCGCCGAGGTGGCCATCATCGAATCCGCGCACCCCTCCCCGCTGTCCGCGTCGCGGGGCTTCTTCGGCTCGCGGCCGTTCTCAC
>ENA-OOKA01000040-OOKA01000040.1-human-skin-metagenome-genome-assembly--contig:-NODE-40-length-48445-cov-8.932693_pt1 | contig 48445 bp, 40 predicted proteins | sample MGYA00248825_ERZ500995 | MGnify/ENA primary metagenome ERZ500995 (study PRJEB25958, sample SAMN03398540) | human skin metagenome | study: EMG produced TPA metagenomics assembly of the Human Skin...
GCCCGCGGCCCACGCGGTGGGCCAGCCGGAGGGCTCGGCCCCGGATGAGCGCCCCGAGGCCGTCGACGGCCCCGCGCGCACCGTCCAGCCCGGCGACAGCATCTGGTCGGTGGCCACGGCCAACGGCCTGTCGGTCGAGGACCTCATGGAGTGGAACGGGCTGTCCGGCGATGCCTCGCTGGCCCCGGGCGACACCCTGCGCCTGTCGGCTCCGGCGAAGGAGGCCTCCTCCGCCAAGGCCGATGACTCCCCCAAGTCCGGTGACGAAGCCACCCGCGTCCAGGACCCCGCCGCCCCGGCAGCCGCCGCAGAGACCGCGCCGAGCAGCACCGAGCACCGCGTAGCCGCGGGTGAGAGCCTGTGGGCGATCTCGCAGCGCCACGACATCACGGTCCAGGCCCTGATCGAGGCCAACGACCTGGACGTCGCCGCCCCGCTGCGCGAGGGCGAGACGCTGCAGATCCCCGCAGCCGAGGCGGCACCTGCCGCGCAGGACGACCCGGCCCAGGTCGCAGCCCCCGCCGAAGCCGCCGAGGCCCCGCGGATCCGCGACGACTTCCCCGGCTACGACTACGACGACGAGACCCTGGCCTCCGCGCAGAGCCATCTCGATCAGCTCTACGAGCGCCGGTCGCCCTCGGCCGAGGAGATGCAGCGTCTGGTGCGCACCACCGCTCAGGAGATGGGCGTGGATCCGGCTCTGGCCCTGGCCCATGCCGAGCAGGAGTCGGGCTTCGTGCACCGCAGCGTGTCACCGGCCGATGCCGTGGGCACCATGCAGGTGCTGCCGTCGTCGGGCGAGTGGGCCTCCGCCCTGGTGGGGCGCGATCTCGACCTGCTGGACCCCCAGGACAATGTCACGGCGGGCGTGGCCATCATCCGCGCGAACCAGCGCTCGGCGGAGGATCTCGACCGCGGGATCGCGTCGTACTACCAGGGCGCCTACGGCGTCGAGGAGTACGGGATGTACGACGACACGAAGACCTACGTCCACCAGGTGAAGGCCCGGATCCCGGCCTGGACGCACCTGCGCTGAGCCCGCCCGGACACAGGTTCCGAGGGCGTCACGATCGCAACCACGCCCGTCGTCATCCAGCCGCAGTCCAGTCCGCTCCCCTACTGTGGGGCTCGTGCACAAGCCCGTGGATGATCATCTGACCGGCTCGGTCCTGGAAGGCCGGTACACCGTCGGACCGCGCCTGGCGCGCGGCGGCACCGGCGGTGTGTATCGCGCTGTCGATCAGCGACTGGAGCGCACCGTCGCCGTCAAGATCCTGCACGCGCACCTGACGGAGGACCCCTCGTTCGTCGAGCGCTTCGCCCGGGAGGCCCGTGCGGCCGCTCGCCTGTCGCACCCGAACGTGGTCGCGGTGCTGGATCAGGGCCGCACCGATGACGGCCATGTCTTCCTGGTCATGGAGTACGTGGAGGGCGGGACCCTGCGCGACGTCCTGCGCCGCAAGGAGTTCCTGCGCCCTGGCGAGGCGCTGACCATCCTCTCCTCGGTGGCCGCCGGGCTCTCGGCGGCGCATCAGGCTGGGCTGATCCACCGCGACATCAAGCCCGAGAACGTGCTCATGCGCCCGGACGGCACGGTGAAGGTCGCCGACTTCGGCCTCTCCCGCGCCGCCGATCAGCACACCACCTCCGGGGCCGTGCTCGGCACGGTTGCCTATGCCTCCCCCGAGCTGGTCACCGAGCGGCGTCTCGACGCCCGCTCCGATCTGTACTCGCTGGGCATCATGGCCTGGGAGATGCTCACCGGCCGCCGCCCCTTCGACGGCAGCCCGTGGACGATCGCCCGCGCCCATGCCCAGAAGACCGTCCCCTCCCTGCTCGAAGCGGTCCCCGGGATCGATCCCCAGCTCGCCGAGGCCGTGGCCGGCTGGACCGCCAAGGACCCGCAGAAGCGCCCGTCGGACGGCGCCGAGCTGCTGGCCTCGATCGGCGAGCTGCGTCGCGAGCTGAGCCTCGATGCCCTGGACCACCTCCCGGAGGGCTGGGAGCAGGGACCGGGTCCGGCCGCGCCGCGGCCCGAGGATCCGGGGGCCACGACCCTGCCCAGCACCGCCCCGGCCACCGGGCCGATCGATCTGGAGGCCGTGGACGAGCTGCGCCGAGGAGGCTCGAGCGCAGCCCCGGTCTCCGATCAGCAGGACGGCACGGCGGAGGCCTCCCCCGACGGCTCCGCTCACGCCCCCGAGACCGCCGACGGCGAGATCCCGCCGACCACGCAGGTGCTGCGCGTTCCGCTGGGCGCCGAGGGCGGGCGGGGCCTGGAGTCGGAGGATCCCGTCGACGAGGCCCCCACCGAGGCCATGCCAGGACCGGGCTCCGGCGCGGAGGGTCCCGATGCGCCCACGGACGCCATGCCGCGCTTCGCCGAGGCATCATCGGACTCCGCGTCCGCCGGATCCGCCCCGACCGAGGCGCTGCCCCGCTGGCAGGGGGCTTCCGCCGACCAGGATGACGATCAGCGCACCTCGGTGCTGCCGCCCATGCGCAGCGGCGCCGGTGCAGCGGGTGCCGCCGGCATCGCAGGGACAGCCGTCGCAGGCGCCGCGGCAGCTGCCGCGGCGCCCCGCACCGGCTCGACCGCCGTGGGTGCCACAGGGGCTGGGACGGCGCTCGGTGCTTCGGTGGATCCGAACCTGCAGCGCAGGGGCCCCAGCGTGGACCGGCTGGCCGCCTTCGACGAGCCTTCGGACTCGGACGGCGTCACGGCCGAGCAGGAGACCGAGCCGCGTCGCGGTCGGCTGCACGAGTCGGCGCCGGTGGACCCGTCCAAGCCCACGGTGCGGCTGCAGCAGACCCATCCGCTGAAGGCGGCCGTCGCCGTGGCCCTCGCCGCGCTGCTCGTGGCGCTGGCCGGCTTCCTGGGGTGGCTGCTGGGCTCCGGCAGCTTCCGCACCGCAGTGGTACCGGAGGTCGTGGGCACCACCCAGCCGCTGGCCGTGGACGCGGTGGAGACCGAGGGCTTCTCCAACGTCACGGTGCACGAGGAGCCCAGCACGGAGGTCCCGGCGGGCAGCGTCATCGAGTCCTCGCCCGCCGCGGGCACGGAGACCCGAGTGGGCGAGCAGATCGTGCTGACGGTCTCCACCGGGCCCGAGCAGGTGGAGATCCCCGCGGTCGAGGGCATGTCGCAGTCCGATGCCGAATCGCAGCTGAGCTCCGCCGGCCTCGACGTCGGCACCGTCTCCGAGCAGTTCGACGACTCGGAGGAGGGCAGCGTCGTCTCCGCATCGCCCTCCCCCGGCGCCAGGGTCGAGGAGGGCAGCACCGTGGACCTGGTCGTCTCCGCCGGCGCCGAGCCCGAGGAAGTGCCGCGCGTGGTCGGCAGCAATGCCGATGACGCCCGCGAGCAGCTCGAGGACCTCGGCTTCACGGTCGAGATCGAGGAGGTCGCCGGTGCGAACCTCAACCGCGTCGTCACCCAGAGCCAGGACGGCACGACGATCACACTGCGCGTCATCTGAACCGGCAGTGCCTCAGCGCACGGACGAAGGGCCCGGCTCCTGCAGGAGCCGGGCCCTTCGTCGTCAGCGGATCAGCTCTGCTCTCCGGAGAGGTAGCTGGAGACCAGGAACGCGACCTCGAGGGACTGCATGTGGTTCAGGCGCGGATCGCACAGCGACTCGTAGCGATCGGCGAAGTGCGCCTCCTCGATCGCGTCCGCCCCGCCCAGGCACTCGGCGACGTCGTCGCCGGTCATCTCCACGTGGATTCCGCCGGGGTGCGAGCCGATGGCGCGGTGCACCTCGAAGAAGCCGTTGATCTCGTCGATGACGTCGTCGAAGTTGCGGGTCTTGAACCCCGACGGCGTGGAGACCGTGTTGCCGTGCATGGGGTCGGTGACCCACACGACCTTGGCCCCGGAGTCCTGGACCGCCTGCACGACCGGGGGCAGCGCCTCGCGGATGCTCTTGGCGCCCATGCGGGTGATGAACGTCAGGCGGCCGGGCTCGCGGTTCGGGTCGAGCTTGTCGATCAGGCGCAGCGCGTCCTCGCCGGTGGTCTTGGGCCCGAGCTTCACGCCGATGGGGTTCTGCAGGCGCGAGAGCAGGTCCACGTGGGCGTCGTCGATCCCGCGGGTGCGCTCCCCGATCCACAGGAAGTGCCCCGACGTGCCGTAGGGCCGGTGGGTGCGGGAGTCGATGCGAGTCAGGGCGCGCTCGTAGTCGAGCAACAGCGCCTCGTGGCCGGTGAACAGCTCGGTGGTGGACAGGGCGTCGAAGTCGGCGCCGCAGGCCGCCATGAACTTCACGGCGCGGTCGATCTCCTTGGCGAGCTTCTCGTAGCGGGCGTGGGCCGGGTTGGAGGCGAAGCCCATGTTCCACGAGTGGACGTGGCGCAGATCGGCGAAGCCGCCGCCGGTGAAGGCCCGGATCAGGTTCAGCGTGGACGCGGAGGTGTGGTAGCCGCGAAGCATCCGCTCGGGGTTGTGGGCGCGCGACTCGGCGGTGAAGTCGAATCCGTTGACCATCTCGCCGCGGAAGCTCGGCAGAGTGACGTCGCCGCGGGTCTCGTCGTTCGAGGAGCGCGGCTTGGAGAACTGACCCGCCATGCGCCCCATCTTCACGACGGGCATGGAGGCGCCGTAGGTGAGCACGGCGGCCATCTGCAGCAGCGTCTTCACCCGCGCGGAGATGCGGTCGGCGGTGGCGCCCTCGAAGGTCTCGGCGCAGTCGCCGCCCTGCAGCAGGAAGGCTCGGCCCTCGGCCACCTCGGCCAGGCGGCGCTTGAGGGTGTCGACCTCGCCGGCGAAGACCAGGGGCGGCACGGTGTTCAGCTCGCCCATGACGCGCTCGAACTCGGGGTGCTGAGCCCAGTCCGGCTGCTGGTCGGCGCTGAGGCTGCGCCAGTCGTCCAGGCCCTGATAGTCCTTCGTGCTCGGCTTGGGGCCGGGCATGAAGGGGGTGGGCTGGTCGGCGGACAGCGGCTGGGTCACGGTGATCGTCCCTCGTCTAGATCAGGTCGGCGGCGGCCCGGGCTTGCGCGGGTGCGGCAAGGACAGCCGGACAGGCGCCGGCAACGCGGCTGCCGGGCACCGCACCGACTGCGGCCACCGCAGGCAACGCTATCGCAGGGCGGGAGATTCCCTGTGATCGGGGTCCTCGGCTCAGGAGGCCCCGCGCTCGAGGTCGCGGCGGGCGTCGGCGGCGTAGACGTCCACGTACTCCTGGTGGGACAGCTCCTGGATCGCCTGGATGATGCGGTCGGAGATCTCCCGGGCGGCCACGCGGTCGCCGGTGCGGCCCTTGTACTCGGAGAAGTCCAGCGGCTCGCCGAAGATCGTCTTCACGCGCTTGCCCTTCTGCCGCCACGGAGCGGGGAAGGGCGTGCCCAGGGGCTGGACGACGTCCGTGTTGATCATGGCGATCGGGATGACCGGTGCGCCGGACTCCATGACCAGGCGGGCCACTCCGATCTTGGCGCGGTACAGGCGGCCGTCGTGGGAGCGCGTGCCCTCCGGGTAGATGCCGAGCAGCTCGCCCTCGGCCAGCTTGCGACCGCCGGCCGACAGGGAGGCAGCGGACTTGCGCCCGCCGGAGCGGTCCATGGGGATCTGGTTGATCGCGCGGAAGAACGCGGCGATCGCCCGACCCTTGAGCGTGCGGCCCGTGAAGTAGTCGGACTTCGCCAGGAAGAAGATCTGCCGCTTCACCGCGATCGGCATGAAGATGTGATCTGCGGCGGAGAGGTGGTTGCTCGCCAGGATCGCCGCCCCTTGGTCCGGGACGTGGTGGGCGCCTTCGACCTCCGGCCGGAAGGCGGCGTTGACCAGCGGGGTCACGATCCAGTCCTTCAGGAACATGTAGACCATGGCGTATTGCTCTCCTCGTGGCCCGGTTCGCGGGCATCGTGGCTGGATCTGGTACGGCCCGTGCGCGGTGCTCGACGGACCCCTGCAGCGGCGGTGAGCCCCGCCGCGCAGTGATTGTCGCATGAAGGACAGCCGTGCGAGCGGTCGGCGCGCACCCCATGGGGATCGGGCGCGCAGACAGTGAGAGGATGACGCCATGACCCCGCCCGAGCGAGATCCGGACAGCGTCGCCCGCGCCTGGGAGGACCTCGTCCGCCGGCTCCAGGAAGACGACGCCTCCGCCGACAGCGCGGCTGCCGAGGCAGCCCCGGCCCACGGCGCGCCCGTTGAGGAGGTCCGCAGCCACGAGGCTCCGATCGAGCTCGAGGACCGGGCCCGCGGACCCCGCGACTTCGAGCTGGCTCCGGAGACGGACGAGCCGGAGCTCCTCGACGACGACTGGCAGCCGCAGGACCCCGGGCCGGTGACGGCGGGCATGCGCCCGGGCACGATCATGGCCTGGGCCGTGCTGCTCGGCGTCGCCGCAGCGCTGCTGGTCCTGGGGTTCCTGCTCGACGGCCTCCCCTGGTGGCTGTGGGTCCCCGGTCTGGCGCTGATCCTCGGCAGCCTGGTCTCGCTGTTCCAGGCCCTGCCCGAGGATCGCAGCGACTACGACGACGGCGCCCAGGTCTGATCCGCGGCACCTGACTCCCCCATCGACGAGATCGCAAACGCGCACGAGCCCAGGAGGATGACCTTGACCATCGAAGCCGAGCCCGCCGTCGTGGCCGGGCTGCAGGCCCAGCGGATCACGGACCTGCTCGTCCAGCGCGCGGACTCCCCGCAGGACCCGGTGCTCTACGAGCGCCTCCACGCGCACGGATCCGTCGAGGTGACCGCGAGCGCCTTCCGCGACGAGGTCCGGGCCGTGGCCAAGGGACTGGTGGCGGCGGGGATCGAGCCCGGCGATCGCGTCGGCATCCTCTCGCGCACCCGCTACGAGTGGACACTGGTCGACTTCGCGATCTGGTGGGCCGGTGCGGTGCCGGTCCCGGTCTACGACTCGTCGTCGCCGGATCAGATCGCGTGGAACCTGGGCGATTCGCAGGCCCGCGCAGTCTTCGTGGAGGATGAGCGGCTCGAGGCCGCTGTCCGACAGGCCGCGGACGATCTGGCGGCGGGCAGCCTCCACGGCTTCGACGACGCTCCCGAGCTGGGCTCGACGCTGAGCGCCGCCGAGCGGATCTGGCGCCTGGACGGCACCGGCGAGGACCTCTCGCGGCTGATCGGTCTGGGAGGCGCCGTCGAGGACGACGAGCTCGAGCGGCGACGCACCAGTCGCGGGCTCGACGACACCGCCACGATCATCTACACCTCCGGCACCACCGGCCCGCCCAAGGGCTGCGAGCTCACGCACCGCAGCTTCGTGTTCCTGTGCGAGAACCTGCGTCCGTTCCTGCCCGAGGTCGTCCGCCCCGGCTCCCGCACCGTGCTGTTCCTGCCGCTGGCCCACGTGTTCGCCCGCATGGTCCAGGTGATCTCGGTCCACGGCGGCGTCACCCTGAGCCACACCCCGGATGTGAAGTCGCTGATGAGCGACCTGCAGCGCGTGCAGCCCACGTTCCTGCTGGCCGTGCCGCGGGTGTTCGAGAAGATCATGACCAGCGCTCGGCTCAAGGCCGAGGGCGGAGGGAGGCTGCGCGCCGGGATCTTCCAGCGCGCCGTCGAGGACGCGGAGGCCTTCTCCCGTCAGCGTCAGGACGGCCGCGTCTCCCCCGCGCTGAAGCTGCGCCACCGGCTCTGGGACCGCCTGGTCTACGCGCCGGTGCGCGATGCCATGGGCGGGCGCGTGCGCTGGGCGATCTCCGGCGGAGCGGCCCTGGGCGAGGAGCTCGCCCACACCCTGGCCGGCATGGGGATCTTCGTGGTCGAGGGCTACGGCCTGACCGAGACCACCGCCCCGGTGGCCGCGAACACTCCGCGCACCGCCGCGCTGGGCACCGTCGGGCGGCCCCTGCCCGGGCATGAGATGCGCCTGGGCGAGGACGGCGAGATCGAGGTCCGCGGGCCCCATGTGCTCGCCCGCTACCACGGCCGCCCCGACCTCACCGAGAAGGCGCTGCACGAGGGCTGGTTCGCCACCGGAGACCTCGGAGCCTTCGACGAGCGCGGCATGCTGCGGATCACCGGGCGCAAGAAGGAGATCCTGGTGACGGCCGCCGGCAAGAACGTGATCCCCGATGTCCTCGAAGGCCCCATCCGCACCGCGGCGATCGTCAGCCAGTGCATGGTCATCGGCGACGGCCGGCGGTTCATCGCCGCTCTGATCACCCTGGACGCGGAGCTGCTGCCGCAGTGCCTGCGCGCGCTCGGCCTGGACCCGTCCATGACTGCCGCGCAGGCCTCCGAGCATCCCGCGGTGATCGAGCACGTGCAGGAGATCGTGGACTTCGCCAACCGCCGCGTCTCCCGGGCCGAGGGAATCAGCGCGTTCCAGATCCTGCCCGTCGACTTCACACCGGCTTCGGGGCACCTCACGCCCTCGCTGAAGCTGCGCCGCGCGGTGATCCTGCAGGACTTCGCCGAGCAGATCGAGGAGATCTACTCCCGGCCCGCTCCGGCCCCTCGCCAGGAGATGACGCGCGAGCGCGCCGCCCAGCTGCGCGAGGAGCTGCGCGGTCTGCGAGAGCGCGTCCGGGAGTCGTCGGAGGCCTCCCTCGAGCGGCTGCGCGAGCTGCGGCTCGGCTCCCAGGAGGTCGAGGACGACGGCGCTGACCAGCGCCGTGGGGAGGGTCCGCAGGGCGGCTAAGCTGGGCCGATGCCCTCGCCCGCCGGATCCTTCCTCAGCCCAGAGCGTCTTCGGCGGGCCCGTCTGGGCGCGGCCCTGCTGTTCCTGGTGAACGGGGCGGTCTTCGCCAATCTCCTGCCGCGCCTGCCGCAGATCAAGGACGCCTTCGAGCTGTCGAACTCGGTCTACGGCTTCGTGGTGATCGCCTTCCCGCTGGGGTCGCTGCTCGCAGGCACGGCACCTGCTCCCATCATGCGGCGATGGGGCTCGGGGCGCACTGCGGTCATGGGCTCCGTGGCCATCGCACTCATGATCCTGCTCGCCGGCGTCTCCGGAGGAATCGGCGGCGGCCTGCTGGTGCTGCTGGCCTACATCGTGCCCCTGATGCTCGCAGGCATGCTCGATGCCATCACCGACACCGCTCAGAATGCGCAGGCCCTGGACGTCCAGCGCGCCATGGGCCGCTCGATCCTCAATTCCATGCACGCCCTGTGGAGTCTCGGCTCCGTGATCGGCGGGCTGATGGGCACGGCTGCCCTGGCGCTGCAGGTGCCCCTGGCCATGCATCTGACGATCAGCGGCATCCTCTTCTCCGCCGTGGCGGTCTTCGCCGGGACCCGGGTGCTCACCATGGAGGAGGTCGCCCGGGTGCGACCTATCGCCGAGTCGTCCGCGCAGCAGGACGCCTTGTCGGCGGACGGCCCCGAGCCGGCCCAGGACCTGCCCGGGCTGTCCGAGCAGGACGCGCCGGGGGTGGCGGCTGCCGCACACGAGCCGTCGTCGGGGGCGGCCTCGGCTGCGACGGCGTCGCCGGGCAGCGCCGGGCCCGCCCGCCGCGCGGTGCTGATGCTGCTGCTGATCTCGGTCGTGTCGATCACCGGCGTGATGGTCGAGGACCTGGGGCAGAACTGGTCGGCCCTGTACCTGAGCCAGGTCCTGGAGGCCTCGGCCACTATGGCAGGGCTGGGCCTGGTGGCGCTGATGTGCGCCCAGTTCATCGGCCGCCTGCTGGGCGATCGCATGGTCGATCGGCTGGGGCACGTGACCATGGCGCGCCTGGGGGCAGTGGGGATCGCGGCCGGCCTGGGCCTGGTCGTCGCCGCTCCGGCACCGGCTGCTGCCGTGGCCGGGTTCTTCCTGGCCGGGCTGGGCTCGGCCACGCTGGTGCCCTCTGCCTACCACGCCGCCGATCTGGTCCCCGGCCTGCGCCCTGGAACCGGTCTGGCGGTCGTGAGCTGGCTGATGCGCGGGGCGTTCCTGTCGCTGTCGCCGTTCGTGGGCGTCGTGTCGGATGCGCTCGGCCTGCGACTGGCCTTCCTGGTGATCCCGGTGGCGGCGGTGCTCGCCGTGCTCGCGGCGGGCCACCTCCGCCAGCCCGCCCGCACCTGACACGTCCGACCCCGCCGAATCGACGCTTCGATGCCGCACGAGGCCCCGAAGCGCGCACGCAGGCGTCGACTCGGCCTGCCCCCGCTGGGGACCGGGACGCGCTGGGAACCGGACTGCCCAACGTAAGGGATGGGCGGTGGCCCCCTCCCGCAGACATCAAGCGAAGCAGTCAAGGGAGGGGGCCACCGCCCATCCAGTCCAGCAGCTCAGTGCTCGAGCGCCACAGCCTCGTCGACGTCGACATCCAGCCCGAGCAGCGCGTTCTCCACGACCTCCGCCAGAGCCGGGTGGATCCAGTACTGGCCGCGGGCCATCGAGGAGACGTCGAGGCCGAAGCTCATGGCCTGGATCAGCGGCTGGATCAGCGACGACGAGGACTCCCCGATCAGGTGCGCGCCCAGCAGCTGGCCGGTGGACCGGTCGGCGATCAGCTTGCACAGCCCGTAGCGGTCCTCCATGGCCCAGCCGTAGGCCACGTCGCCGAACTCCTGGGCCTTCACGGCGATCTCGGTGCCGTTCTCGGCCGCCCAGGTCCGCGCCTGGCCCTCGGTCATGCCCACGGAGGCGATCTGCGGATGCGTGAACACCGCAGACGGCACGAAGCGGTGGTCGCTGCGCAGCAGGGACTCCGGGTGCAGGAGGTTGTGGGCGACCACCCGGGCCTCGTGATTGGCCACGTGCTTGAGCTGCCAGGGGCTGCAGATATCGCCCAGCGCCCAGACGCCCTCGACCGCCTCGCCCGTGGGCGACAGGACCCGCTGGAATTCGTCGACCTGCAGCAGATGCGTGCGCTCGTCGACCCCCAAGCCACCGGCGGCCGGGTCGAGCAGGTCGGTCGCGGGGCGTCGGCCAGTGGCCAGCAGGACGATGTCCGCGACGTCCTCGCGCACCTCGCCCGCCGGTGCGGAGCCGTCGCCGCTGGCGATCGAGCGGACGGTGACGGTGCCGTCGCCGTTGTCGACGATGGCCTCGATGCCCTGGTGCAGGGCCAGGTCCCACTGCTCGGAGGCCGCGGCGGTGAAGCGCTCGACGATCTCGGCGTCATGGGCGCGCAGCAGCCTCCCGGAGCGGTTGAGCTGCACGACCGAGGAGCCCAGTCCGTGGAAGATGTGCGCGAACTCCGCGGCGATGAACCCGCCGCCGACCACTACCACGCGCTGCGGCAGGTCGTCGATGCGCATCACGGTGTCCGAGGTGTGCACCTGCGGAAGGTCCTCGCCGGGCACCCCCGGGGTGGTGATGTGCGAGCCGGAGGCGATCACGATCTGATTCGCCGTGAGCTGCTCGCCCGAGGCCGTCATCAGCGTCTTGGGGCCGGTGAAGCGGACCATCTCCTGGAACACGGTGACGTTCTCCAGCGACTGCCGGTAGGCCAGCCCGCCCTCGGAGATCGCGTCGATCCGCCCGAAGATGCGGTCCCGGATCTCGCGCCAGCGCACGTCCTGGATCGAGACGGAGACGCCCAGCCGGTCCAGCTCGCGCGACGACTCTGAGATCTCCGCTGGGTAGACGTACATCTTGGTGGGGATGCAGCCCACGTTGATGCAGGTTCCGCCGAAGATCCCGCCGTCGATGAGCGCGACGTCCAGACCTTCGTAGGCCTCCGAGAGGATCGTGTTGCCCGAGCCCGAGCCGATGATGATGATGTCGAAGCGTCGCATGGCCCCCACTGTATCGGCGCGGCGGCGCGCTGCCGCCCTGCCGGTCCGGCGGCCCTCGCTGGGTACCATGAGGGCGCCCGCCTGTTCCCCCACATGGAGCATCCCCAGAGGCGGAGGCACCGACGTCGGAGGATCCCACTGTGCAGATCGTGAGCATCTCGAGCCTCAAGGGCGGGGTCGGCAAGTCCTCCGTGGCCCTCGGCCTGGCCTCGGCGGCCATGGACGACGGCCATCGCGCCCTCGTGGTCGATCTCGATCCGCACGCTGATGCCACCACCGGCCTCGGCGCCGTCGCCAGCAGCTCTGCGGACGCGGGCTCGGTGCTCAACGGCCGCGTGGCCCGCTCCGGCGCCCGTGCCGCCGCCGTGCCCTCGGCGTGGATCGAGCGCGAGCACGCGGCCGCCCGGGACACCGGCAGGACCTCCTCGGCCCGCCTGGATGTGCTGCCGGGCTCGTCGAGCTCCTCGCGCCTGGACCGCTCGACCTTCCGCGGCAAGGACCTGGATCGGCTCTCCCGCTCCCTCGAGGGGCTGGACACGGACTACGACCTGGTGCTGGTGGACTGCCCGCCGAACCTCAACGCGCTGACCCGGCTGGCCTGGGCCGCCTCGGACAAGGTGCTCACCGTCGCGGAGCCGTCGCTGTTCTCCGTGGCCGGCGCGCAGCGCACCATGACGGCGATCGGTCAGTTCGAGACCAGCTCCAAGCGCGCCGTGCCCTCGGCCTCCGTGCTGGTCAACAAGGTGGCCGAGGACGATCCCGAGCATCAGCATCGCGTGGCAGAGCTGCAGGAGCTGTTCGGCGCGCTGCTGGTCTCCCAGGTCATCCCCGATCGCCCCGTGTGGCATCGCGCGCAGGGCGCTGCCTGGCCGATCCACCGCTGGCCGGGCGCCGATGCCGCGGACATGGCAGCGCGCTTCACCTCGATCCTGAGGGGCCTGCTGGACTGAGCCGTCTGGTTCCGCGCCGCCGAGCCGGGGGCGCTCCATGAGCCGGAAGTGACGAAGAGACCGCTCGAGGAATCGACGGTCGAGAAACGGCTGCCCGATGCGGACGGTCGGAGTCAGATCGGGCCGTCGGCTGGGCGGACGGGCCGGATCAGCCGCTGGAGCCCGGGATCAGCTGACGTTCTGCTGGCGGCGCGCACGCCGGGCGGAGAGCTCGTCGCCGGGGAACTCCCCGGCCTCGGCATCTCCGTTGGCCGGGGGCATTCCGGCCAGGGAGCCCTCGACCTCGCGCCAGACGCGGCCCACGGCGATCCCGAAGACGCCCTGCCCACCCTGGACGAGATCGATGACCTCCTCCTGGGAGGTGCACTCGTAGACCGAGGCGCCGTCGCTCATGAGCGTCAGGCGGGCCAGATCCTCCACGCCGCGCTCGTGCAGCGCGTGGACAGCCGAGCGGATCTGCTGCAGCGAGACGCCGGTGTCCAGCAGGCGCTTGACGATCTTGAGCACGACGATGTCGCGGAAGCTGTAGAGGCGCTGCGTGCCGGAGCCCTTGGCGCTGCGCACCGTGGGCTCTACGAGCTCGGTGCGCGCCCAGTAGTCGAGCTGACGGTAGGTGATGCCGGCGATCTTGCAGGCGGTGGCGCCGCGATAGCCGACGGTGTCGTCGAGGGCCTGGCGCTCGTCGTCGAAGAGCACGCCCTGGGTGCCGCCGGTCAGGGACGTGAAGATCGGCAGGATGGGGTCCTCGGAGAGGAGATCGTCCGGGAAACCGGCGGAGAGGTGCTCGACGTGGTCGGTGTCCTTCACGCGCGTCCTCCCTTCCTGTGCTGCCGATGACGTCCCGCGGCAGATGCCGGAGGCGGAAGCGGGCCCGACGGACTCGCTCCCGGAAGTCTACCCGTCAGCCCTGGAAATCCTCGGGATCCACCGTGTCCAGGAAGTCGCGGAAGCGCCGGACCTGCCGGTCGGCCTCCTCGGGGCCCGCAGCATCGCCGTCACCGGGCGCCGCTTCCCCGGGTGCGCGCAGCTCGCCGTCGCCCGTCATGATCAGCCCGGCCTGATCCAGCACCGACGACGCGCACACCACCGGGCACTCGACGCGCACCGCCAGCGCGATGGCATCCGAGGCCCGGGAGTCCACCACGGTGCCGTCGTCGAAGACCAGCGCGGCGTGGAAGACCGTGTCCTCGACCATGTGCACGCGCACCCGCTCGAGGCTGCGGCCGAAGGAGGCGGCGACCGACAGCAGCAGGTCGTGAGTCAGCGGGCGGGGCGGCTCGATGCCCTGCACGGCGAACACGATCGAGGTGGCCTCGGAGCTGCCCACCCAGATCGGCAGGAAGCGGCTGCCGCTGGATTCGCGCAGCACCACGACGGGCTGTGCTGAGGGCAGATCCATGCGCACCCCGTCGATCTCCATGAGGTGGTCCTCCTGGGCCATAGCGGTCCTTTCCGAATCATTCGCGGCCGGCTGCGGTGCCGCCTCAGCCCTGCGACGGCTCCTCGGGGGCGATCCCCCGCTGCAGCTGCTCGAGGCGGCTGGATACGAGCGCGGCGTGCATCGACAGGCACAGCCCGGCGATCTCCTCGGCGCGCTGGGCGGCTCGGCGCGCCGACTCCTGGGTGCGCCGGGTCGCCTCGGTGGCCACGGCCTGCTCCACGAGCCCGGTCTCCCGGTCGGCGGCCTGCCTGAGGGTGCGCAGGTGCCGCGGCTCCACGCCGAAGGCCTGCAGCTCGCGGGCGGCGGCCGCCACGGCGATGTCGTGGCTGTCGAAGTGGCCCTCGCCGTCGCGGATCAGCCCGAAGTTCAGCAGCTCCCGCACCAGCGCCACGCCGGCACCGGAGCGCCGGCACAGCTCGCGCATGGTCAGGGAGTGCTCGCTGCGGCGGCTGAGCAGGGGCCCCGACGACGGCACATCCGTCTGCTGCTGCTCCGAGCTCTCGGCAGGCTCACGGTCCTTCGAGGCGACCGGTGCGGCAGGCTCCTGGAAGTCCAGCAGCCGCCCGGCGTCGGCGAGCTCGCGGATGACCTTCAGCGGCATGTAGTGCTCGCGCTGCAGTCGCAGCACCGCCTGCAGGCGCTCGAGGTCCTGGGCGCTGTACTTGCGATAGCCCGAGGCGGTGCGCTCGGGGTGCACGAGCCCCTGATCCTCGAGGAAGCGGATCTTGGAGGCAGTGATACCGGGGAAGTCCGGCTCGAGCGCCCGCAGCAGCGGGCCGATGCTGACGCGGCGGACGGGCCGGTCGGCGGCGGGCTGATCGCTCACGGGCGTCCTCCCTTCAACGGATGCGACTGACTGCGTCGAGGACGACGCGCGCGGCAGGCTCCTGGCGCGGCCAGCGGCTCAGGCGCCCTGACCGGCGGTGCGAGCGGAGCTGTAGTAGACGAAGGTGAACTTGCCGATGCGGACCTCGTCGCCGCTGTTCAGGCGCACCGAGTCCACGCGGTCGCCGTTGACGTAGGTCCCGTTGAGCGAGCCCTGGTCGACGAGCTCGAAGCCGTTCTCCCGGCGCAGGAAGCCGGCGTGCTTGCGCGAGACGGTGACGTCGTCCAGGAAGACGTCCGAGCTGGGGTGGCGGCCGGCGGAGACCTCATCGGTGTCCAGCAGGAAGCGGGAGGCGCGGGCGCCGTTCTCCACCGTCTCCACCAGGATCGCGGTGCGGGGAGGCAGGGCCTCGACGGCGGCGCGCTCCTCGGCGGTCAGGCGGCGGTTGGCCTCCCGCGACAGGACCTCCGTGACGACCTGGATGGTGGTGGTCTCGGGGCCAGCGGAGGGGGCGGTGCCCTCGGACGGCGTGCTCATGGCTTCCGTGCTCCTCGGTAGAAGTCGTGCTCGCGGGCCGTCAGGCCGACGAGAGGCGGTCGGCCCGTGAGCCGTACGCCGGACGCATGCTCATCAGCCCCCGGCGCATGACGCAGATGCGGATGATCACAGACAGTCTAGTCATGCCCGAGGCATGCGCTGATCATCACTGGGGATGATCGTGAACGCATCCCACACGGGATGCAGGAGGCTGTCGCCGACGGGTGCCTTCATGCGCATCTCCTCGCCGTCGCGCACGGCCACGAAGAGACGGGCCAGGACGTCGACGGGCAGCTGGAGCCGCACCCCGTGGGCCTGGGCGTGTCCCAGCGCCTCCTCGGCCGCTCCCAGCAGACGCTCGTACTGGTCCTCGACGACCCGGCGCATCTGCTCGCTGCGACGGGAGGCCAGGTGCATCTCGAGCCGGAACAGGTGCCAGTCGGAGCCGTTGGAGACCCCTGCGATCGCGTCGAAGACCTCTCGCAGGATCGTGCCGATGGCCATGCCCGATTCGAGCTGCTCGACCACGCGGTGCGAGAGCAGCTCGACCAGGCCGTCGACGTGGTCCACGTAGATGGCTGCGGCCAGCTCCTCCTTGGACTCGAAGTTGCTGTAGAAGGCACCGCGGGTGAAGCCCGCCGCCGAGCAGATCTGCGCCACACTGGCTCCACCGATCCCGCGCTCCACGAATACCCTGGGTGTAGCCTCGATCAGGCGGCGTCGAGTCTGCGTCCGCGATCGCTTGGCGACCTCCGTGGCGGCATCCGCCCATGCGTCGTGCATCTCACGTCCCTTCGAGTTCCCGTCGAGTCCTGTCAGTGCAGTGCTCGAGTGTACCGTGGATACCAGACATTCAATACATCAGTGTATTGAGAATACCCGAAACGTCAAGCGAGGAGCACGAATTGGCACCTTCTCCCAAGCCAGACACGACTCGGCCGATCGTGCGAGCGCTGCCGCGGACCGTCCGCTGGGTGCTGCCGCCGCTGGCCGTCATGGCCATCGGCTTCCTGGGCGTCCTGCTCTACATGGGCGGGCTCGGCTCGCCCCAGCAGAACCTGCACGAGTTCCCGATCGCCGTGGTCAACGAGGACGAGGGCGCGCAGATGCCCGGGCCCGACGGCAAGCAGACCGACGTGCAGATGGGCCAGGAGATCGCCGACGCGATCGTGGCCCAGGGCGATGACAGCGACGAGGTGGACTTCCGTCTGCTCTCCCGCGAGGACGCCGAGGACGCCCTGCACCGCGGCGATGCCTACGGCGCGATCGTCGTGCCCTCGGACTTCAGCCAGCGCTCGACCGCGCTGATCAGCGCCTCGCTGGGCGGCGACGGCGACGGCCAGCAGCCGGTGATCGACATCGTCACCTCCCCTCAGGCCGGGTCCATGACCTCCCGGCTGGCCACGGGCGTGATGGATCCGGCCGTCACGTCGGCGTCCTCGAGCCTGGGCGAGCAGCTGCTGCCGAGCGCGCAGAGCCAGATCCAGCAGCTCGAGAAGGCCGACGGCCCGACCCCGAGCCTCACCACGGTCGCCGAGGGCACGCTCAGCGATCCCATCGTCGAGAACCAGACGGTCTGGGAGGAGCTTCCCGACGGCGTCGCCCTGGGCATGGGTCCCTTCTACTGGGCCATCGTGGCGCTGGTCGTGGGCCTGTCCGGCTCCGTGGCGGTGTCCACCCTCGTGGATGGGCTCAACGGCGTGACCCCCTGGGAGATGGGCCCCTCGCTGAAGTTCTACCCCCCCACCGGCATGTCCCGGCTGGCGACCTTCGCGCTCAAGCTCGGCATCGTGATCATCGGCGCCGCCGGGGCGTCGGGCCTGATGATGCTGGCCGGGGCAATGGTGGATGTCCCCATGCCCAACGGCGGCACGCTGTTCCTGGTGACCTGGCTGGGCATCGTGACCTTCGGCGCGGCGACCCTGTCGCTGATCACCGTGATGGGCAGCGCCGGGATGCTCGTGGCCATGTTCTACCTGGTCTTCATGGGCCTGCCCTCGGCCGGGGCCGTCTCCCCGCCCGAGGCGCTGCCCGGGTTCTTCCACGGGCTGTCCCAGTGGGAGCCGCTGCACTACCTGTGGCTGTGCACCCGCGACGTCTTCTTCTTCGACGCCAAGGCGGATGCCGGTCTCGGCACCGGTGTGCTCGGACTGCTGGGCGTTCTCGCCGCGTTCCTCGTGCTGGCCGTGATCGTCAGCCCGCTGTGGGATCGGATCTCCGGTCGCCGCGGGCTCATCCACGGCAAGGGCAAGCACGCCGCGGTCTGAGCCGCAGGCACCCCCGGCGGGTTCGCCGGACCGTAGGATCTCGGCGGGCGCGCAGCAGCGCGCCCGCCGTCTTCCGTCTCTCGAGCCGAGGAGCCCCATGAGCGATCCGAGCGCCGACCATCCGGGAGCCGCGCCCGACGAGCACGGGCTCGTGCGCGGCGACGACGGGCTGCTGCGCCCCGAGTGGGCGGCGGCCGGCCCGCTGCTGCAGCAGTACTACGACACCGAGTGGGGCATGCCGATCCGCGACGAGCAGGGACTGTTCGAGCGGCTGAGCCTCGAGGCCTTCCAGTCCGGGCTGTCCTGGGCCACGATCCTGCGCAAGCGCCCGGCCTTCCGCGAGGCCTTCGCCGGCTTCGACCCGGAGGCCGTGGCCGGATTCGGCGACGACGACGAGGCCCGCCTGATGGCCGATGCCGGCATCGTGCGCAATCGGGCCAAGATCCGGGCCACGATCACGAACGCTCAGGCCACGATCGCGCTGCGGGACGAGGGCGGGCTGGCGCAGCTGATCTGGTCCTTCCAGCCGGAGACCACACCGCAGCCGCGGACCATGGCCGAGGTTCCCACCCAGTCGCCGGAGTCGAAGGCGATGTCGAAGGCGCTGAAGAAGGAGGGCTTCGTGTTCGTGGGGCCCACCACCATGTACGCGCTGATGTCGGCGATCGGGATGGTCGACCTGCACCTGATGGGCTCCCACCGCCGGGGCGCCTCGGGGATGTGGCCGGCCTGAGCACGCTCGACGGCGGACAGAGGCCGACCGGCCCGTCATGGCTCTGGGGCCGATGCAGGGTCGGCCGCCGTCGTCAGTCCTGCACGTATTCCGCCAGGTGCTGCCCGGTCAGCGTGGAGGCGTCCTCGATGAGCTGGCGCGGGGTCCCCTGGAAGACCACGCGCCCGCCCTCGGTGCCCGCGCCCAGGCCCAGGTCGATGATCCAGTCCGCGTGGGCCATGACCGCCTGGTGGTGCTCCACGGCGATCACGGTGCGTCCGCCGTCCACGAGGCGATCGAGCATCTCCAGCATGGCGGCTACGTCGGCCAGGTGCAGGCCGGTGGTCGGCTCGTCGAGCACGATCACCCCGCCCTTCTCCCCCAGGTGCGCCGCCAGCTTGAGGCGCTGACGCTCGCCGCCGGACAGCGTGGTCAGCGGCTGGCCGATCCGCAGGTAGCCCAGGCCCACGTCCTGCAGCCGGGCGAGGATCTTCTGCGCGGCCGGGATCCTGGCCTCTGCGCCGGCGAAGAACTCCGCAGCCTCAGCCACCGACATGGACAGCACCTGGGCGATGTCCTTGCCGCCGAAGGTGTGCTCGAGCACGGAGGCGTCGTAGCGGCGCCCCTCGCACAGCTCGCACGGGCTGGAGACCGAGGCCATGACGGACAGATCGGTCTCGATCACCCCGGCGCCGCCGCACTGCGGGCAGGCGCCCTCCGAGTTCGCGGAGAACAGCGCGGGCTTGACGCCGTTGGCCTTGGCGAAGGCCTTGCGGATGGGCTCGAGCAGACCCGTGTAGGTGGCCGGGGACGAGCGCCGCGATCCCCGGATCGGGGCCTGGTCGATGCTCACCACGCCGTGGGCCTGCGCGGCATCGGCCGGCAGCGAGCCGTGGATCAGCGAGGACTTGCCCGACCCGGCCACGCCCGTGATGACGGTGAGCACGCCCAGGGGGATGTCGACGTCGACGTCCTGGAGGTTGTGGGCATCCGCCCCGCGGATCTCGAGCGCGCCGCTCGCCCGACGGACGTCGTCCTTGAGGCGGGCGCGGTACTCCACGTGGCGCCCGGTCAGGGTCTCGGAGGCGCGCAGCTCGTCGAAGCCGCCCTGGAAGGTGATCCGCCCGCCGTCGGAGCCCGCCCCGGGGCCGAGGTCCACGATGTGGTCGGCGAGGCGCATGACCTCGGGCTTGTGCTCGACGACCAGCACGGTGTTGCCCTTGTCGCGCAGGCTCAGCAGCAGGCGGTTCATGCGCTCGATGTCGTGCGGGTGCAGGCCGGTGGTGGGCTCGTCGAAGACGTAGGTGACATCCGAGAGCGCCGAGCCCAGGTGGCGGATCATCTTGGTGCGCTGGGACTCGCCGCCCGAGAGCGTGCCGGTGGCTCGGTCCAGGGAGAGGTAGCCCAGGCCGATGTCGATGAACGAGTCCAGGATCTGCTGCAGCGACTCCAGCAGCGGACCGGCCGAGGGCAGGTCGCGGGTGCGGACCCACTCGGCGAGCTCCGTGATCTGCATTCGGCACAGATCGGCAATGGACTTGCCGTCGATCAGCGACGACAGCGCAGCCTGGGACAGCCGGGTGCCGCCGCACTGCGGGCAGGTCGAGAAGGCCACGGCCCGGTCCACGAACTCCCGGATGTGGGGCTGCATGGACTCGCGGTCCTTGGAGAGCATGGAGGTGCGGATCTTGGGGATCAGGCCCTCGTACGTGGTGTTGATGCCCCGGAACTTGATGCGCTCGGGCTCGTGGTGCAGGAAGTCGTGCAGCTCCTGCTCGGTGTAGTCGCCGATCTTCTTGGTCGGGTCCAGGAAGCCCGACTCGGCGTAGTAGCGCACGGACCAGCCGCCGGCCTTGTAGCCGGGGACCGTGATGGCGCCCTCCTCCTCGAGCGACTTGGACGGGTCGTAGAGCTCGCGCGGGTCCAGGTCCGAGACCGTGCCGCGACCCTCGCACATCGGGCACATGCCGCCGGTGCGAGTGAACGAGCTCAGCTTCTTCTCCTGCTTGCCCTTGGCCACGGTGATCGAGCCCTTGGCCGTGACCGACGGAGTGTTGAACGAGAACGCCGGGGGCGGCCCGATGTGCGGGTCGCCCAGCCTGGAGAACAGGATCCGCAGCACCGCATGGGCGTCGGTCGCAGTGCCGACCGTGGAGCGCGGATTCGAGCCCATCCGCTCCTGATCCACGATGATCGCCGCGGTCAGCCCCTCCAGCACGTCGACATCTGGGCGGGCCGTGGAGGGCATGAATCCCTGCACGAAGGAGCTGTACGTCTCGTTGATCAGCCGCTGGGACTCGGCCGCCACGGTCGAGAACACGAGCGAGGACTTCCCCGAGCCCGACACTCCGGTGAAGACCGTGAGCCGGCGCTTGGGGATCTCGATCGAGATGTCCTGCAGGTTGTTCTGCCGCGCGCCGAGCACGCGGATGACCTCATGGGCTCGCTCGGCGGTGCTGTCCTGGCCGCTGCCGGCGGCGTCACGGGGGGCTGGATCGCTCATGAGGCACCAGAGTACGGAAGCCCCCGACGATGCGGCTGGGCACGCCACGGCGCCGCTCGACGCACGAGGGGCGCCACCGCGGCACCCGTCGGAGACGACGCGGGCGGCGTGGCCCTCGCTGGCCGAGACGCCGAGCTCGTGCCTAGCCTGGAGGGATGCGCACCCTCGATGATCTCCGCCGTGAGCTCGCCCGGATGGACGGGCGCGGCTACCCCGCCTACCGCGACCTGCAGGGTGCCTGGGACCTGGGCCCGGCAGTGCTGCACGTGGATCATGTGCAGTCCGACCCGTATGCGCCGCCGTCGAAGATCCGCCTGGTGCTCGATCGCGCGGCGACCGCGGTGCCAGCCGAGCTGGTGCGCGAGCACTCCCAGCGCGTGGCCGCGGGCGATCACCTCACGCGGCTGCTCTGCGACGCGCTGCGACGAGTCGGCCCGAGCGGTCGCGACAAGGCCGCCGGCTCCCTGCGGATGATGGTCCCGGGCCAGCAGGTCCTGGAGCGCACGGCCGTGCTCGTCGATCGCGAGCGCGTGGAGCTGCGGCTGGAGGCCGCCCTGCCGGCCGGCGGGCGACGGATCCGCGGCCGCGCCGCAACCGCGCTGCTGGCCGAGGCCCTGCCCGAGGCGGTGGAGCGCTCGCTGCTGCCCGGCGCCCTGGACGTCGAGGCGCTGCGCAAGCATGTGGAGCTGGTGCTGGATCAGCTGGATCTTCAGTCGCAGCTGCGCGAGCGCGGGCTGATCGCCTTCGTGGGCGAGGGCTCGATCCTGCCGCGGGCCTCCGGGGACTCCGACCTTCCGCTGCGCCGCGGCGCACAGCCCCTGCAGTGCCCCGAGACCCTGCGCACGAGCTTCGAGCTGCCCAGCGGCCGGATGGTCACCGGCATGGGGATCCCGGAGGGCATCACGGTCATCGTGGGCGGCGGCTACCACGGCAAGTCCACGTTGCTGCGCGCCCTGGAGCGCGGGATCCATCCGCATATCGCCGGCGATGGACGCGAGTGGGTGCTCACCCGTCCCGACGCCGTGTCCATCCGCGCCGAGGACGGACGCAGCGTGGCCGGCACGGACATCTCCCCGTTCATCGGGGGGCTTCCGCAGGGCACCGACACCTCCGCGTTCGTCACCGCCAATGCCAGCGGCTCGACCTCCCAGGCCGCCGGTCTGGTCGAGGCGCTCGAGGCACGCAGCCCCGCCCTGCTGATCGACGAGGACACCTCGGCCACGAACTTCATGATCCGCGACGCCCGCATGCGCGCCCTGGTCCCGGCCGATGCCGAGCCGATCACGCCCTTCATGGACCGTATCGGCCCGCTGCGCCGCCAGCTCGGCGTCTCGACCGTGCTGGTCGCTGGAGGCTCGAGCGCGTTCTTCGAGGCCGCCGATCACGTGATCGCCATGGAGTCCTACCAGCCGCGCGATGCCACCGCCCAGGTGCGACAGCTGATCGCCGAGCAGCCTGCCGCCCTGGAGGAGGGCGACGACGAGCTGTTCCCCCACGGCGTGGACCGCGTGCTGCCTGCCGGAGCCCTGGGCGCCCCGCGCCGCGACGGCGGCTCCGTGCGCGGCCGGCGCGAACGGGGATCGAGCGGGGACGGCGAGCGCCCCAAGCCCTCGCGGGCCCGGGGACTGCACACGATCCAGCGAGGCCACGAGGACGTCGACCTCTCGGCGCTGGCCCAGCTCATGGAGCCGGGCCAGACCCAGGCGATCGCCCTGGCGCTGGACGCTGCGGCCGGGCACCTGGACGGGACGACGACAGCGGCCGCGGCGATCGATCGGGTTCTCGAGACGATCGACCGCGACGGCCTGGACGCCCTGTCCCCGCGGCGCGGGCACCCAGGCGACATGGCCATGCCGCGTCGCGCGGAGATCCTGGCGGCGCTGAGCCGCTGCCGGAGCCTGGCCGAGCGCTCGAGCTGAAGCTCAGAAGGAGGCTTCCTGGGCGTGCGGGGGCACCTGCGTGGCGTCGACCCACCGGGCGCACACGACCGATGGCCCCACCAGGATCGCGGTCTCCGGATCGGCATCGCCTCCGGGGTGGGCCTGAGCGAGCGCCTGACCGGCTTGCCCGGCCTCCGGGCCGGTCAGGACCTGAGCCTCAGCATGGGCCTGGATCTCATGACCCTGGCCGTCCACCGCCACGAGCGAGACCTTGGGGTTCGACTGCAGGTTGAGAGCCTTGCGCGATTCCTTCGACGTCCAGAACACGATCAGACCGGACGGCGTGACGACCGTGTTGACCCACGCGGACCCGGGGAAGCCGCCGTCGACCGAGGCGGATCCCCGGTGCTGTCACGCTAGAAGAGGGAGGCCACCGGCTCGACGAGTTCCGGCGAGTTGTTCCGCACGCTGCCCACGGCCTGGCCCACCGGCCTCAGCTCCCACGTGGCCGCCACGGTCTCGTGCTGGGCCACCACGCGCTCGATGAGGGCCTGGGCTCCGTCCTTGTCCTCCGCGGAGGGGTCGAGCCAGGCATCGAGGGCATCGCGATCCATGGCCACCGGGATGCGGTCGTGGATCGCGGCGAGCTCGGCCAGGGTCTCGTCGTCGCTTTCCGGATCCGGGGACTCGGCGGTGAGGATCGAGCACGAGAGGATCCACTGGCCCTGCGGGTCCTGCCACCACTCGTAGAGCCCGGCGAACCAGATGTTCTCGGACTCGCTGGGCGGGTGGATGAAGTACGGCTGCTTGGCCGGAGCGTCCTTGGTGCCCTTGGCGGGCTTGCCGTCGGGTCCGAGCCGCTTGCGCCACTCGTAGTACCCGTTGGCTGGGATCGCGCAGCGCCGCTTCTTCACGGCCGCGCGGAACGAGGGCTTCTCGGCGGCGGTCTCCGAGCGCGCGTTGAACATGCGGGCGCCCACGGAGATCTCCTTGGCCCACGACGGCACCAGGCCCCAGCGGGCCACGTGCAGCTCGCGCAGCACCTGGCCGTCGTCGAGCCGCTCCAGGACGATGGGCACTTCGGTGGTGGGCGCGACGTTCCAGTTGGCCCGCAGCTCGTCGAGGTCCTCGCCCTGGAAGGGCTCGCCGGGGGCGGCATCGACATCAGCCATCAGGTCCCCGGCGGCCCGGGCGATCACATAGCGTCCGCACATCAGAAGGCCTGCTCTCTCAGTGATCCGTAGCCCATGTGCCGGGCGTACATGCCGTAGACCTTGCGCACCGCGGCCTCGACCTCCGAGACGCGGGTGCCGGGGCGGAGGTCGTCGACGGCCCCGCAGGTGCCGGGATCCCACTGCAGGCCGAGGTCGCGGTAGACGTCCGTGAGCACGGAGCGCAGCGGCTCGGACTGCTCCACGACGATCACCGTGGAGAAGTACCAGGCATCGGAGACGACGCGCTGGGCGGCACCGGCGAGCTTGATCTGCGCCTGCGCCCGATCGACGGTGCGCCCCGTGCCGTGGACACTGTGCTCCCCGGGGCAGTACTCCCCCGGCAGCTCGCCGACATCCGCATGGACCTCGAGCTCCTCGAGGGCCGCCACGATCATGTCGCCGAAAAGCTCGAAGCGGTCCTGGATCCCGGCCTTGGGATCCTCCGAGGGCTCGATGTGGTCGATGATCAGACAGCCGCGGTGGTAAGCGGCCGCCCGCCCGCCGACCTTGCGCACGAGCGGGGTGAAGGCGCTGCGCCGAGCGGAGCGCTCCGCTGCGCCGTAACCGGCCTGCAGCTCGTCACGGCGCCCGAAGGCCACCGTGGGCCGGGGCTGGTAGAGCCGCAGCACGGGCTCGCGGCTGGCCCGCACTGCGCGCAGCATCCGCTCGCCGGCGGTGTAGTCCAGCTCGGGCCCCAGGGAATCGCGCTGTCGGATCAGCTTCATGCCTCGTCCTCCGGTCGATTCGACGCTGCGTCGGCCGGTGCGCCGGAGACCAGCTCGTGGTGATGGGCCCGGTACCAGGCGGCGAGCTCGCGCGCGGAGATCTGCACCCGCTCGAGCCATTCGAGGGCCTGGGAGTCGGCGTCGTCGGAGACGTGCTTGGCCATGCGCAGGGTCACGCCCAGCTCGCGGCAGGCCGTGGCCACCGCGAAGCCCTCCATGTCCACCAGGTGGGCCCGCTCGGCCAGGGCATCGCGCACCGGCCCGCCGGCCACGAGCGAGTCGCCGGTGGCCAGCACGGAGCCGTCGCCGGTCTGCCCCAGCTCGGGCAGGCGGATCAGGTCATCGGGATCGGAGCCCATGGCGCGCATGAGGTCGGCGTCGACATCCCGGTTGAGGATCTCGGAGGGCTCGCAGACCCCCGACAGCCCGGGCCGCAGGCCGCCGCAGCTGCCCAGGTTCACCACCCTGAGCCCACGGCGCTCGGCCGGCGACGGAGCCCGTTCGAGCACCGCACGGGCCGTGACCGCGGCGGCTCGGGACATGCCGATCCCGGTCAGGACGACGTCGGCCTCCGGTGGCAGCTGCGCGGTCTCCGCCGGATGCGCCGCGATGACGAGCACTCGATTCACGCGCCCCACTCTAATGGGGCGCACCCGCCCGGCGGCGCAGGCGTCGTGGTGCTCAGCGCGCCCCGGGCTCGTCGTCGTCCTGCGCGCGCTCCTCCCAGTACGTCCGTCCCTGATCGGCCACCAGACGACGCCGCGAGTCCGGGAACCCGGCGTGCTCACCCGGCCTCAGGGCCCGTCCGCGCCGCGTCGCCTCCCGGCGGCGCCTGCCTCGGCCGCTCAGCGCCGAGGCCGCCCCGTGCGGGTCCGACGATGTGCCGCTGCCCCAGGGGCGCCCCGCCAGGGATCCGATGAGCACGCTCAGACCGCCGCCGATCACGAGGGCGCTCACCGCTGTGCCCCACGGTGTGATCGTCCCGACCACGAGGAGGCTGCCGACGACACCCGCGGCCCAGCCGATGGTCAGCAGACCGAAGCCGACGTCGAACTCCGTCAGCCAGCGCGGCTGGTCGACGTCCACGAGCGGGGCCAGTGCCGTGGCCAGCATGATGTGTCCGACGGAGGCGCCGGTGAGCATCTGCGGCAGGAAGATCAGCGTGCCGAGCGCGGCCATGGGCGGCACCATGGTCCGCACGACCGGGCCGTGGCTGTCCACCAGGTTTCCCAGACAGGCCACGGCGGCTCCGGCCCAGAAGCACGTTCCGAGTGTGAGGACCGAGTTCACGGTCGCGGCGTCGGAGAGGAACTCCACCCCGGAGAGCACCGCCATGAACGTGGTCGGAGCCGAGACCTGGGTGGTGCCGGTGGCCAGCGCCACGACCATCCACACCGTCAGCGCGGCGAAGGCGATCACCCACGCCCACTGCCGCAGCAGCAGGGGCGCCAGCAGCAGGTCGATCACCGCTATGCATACCGGATAGACCGCGATCATGGCCACGAGAAGCCGGGGCACCGGCAGGGGGCCGTCGCTGAGCAGCTCGGCGACCACCAGGACGCCCGCGATCGGGATCAGGGTGATGAAGTACGTGCCGATGCGTCCCGCCAGGATCCGGGGCCCGACGCGCGGCGGCTGGCTGAGGACGGTATGGGCGACCAGCATGCCGCTGATCGTCATGGCCGCCTGCAGGCAGATCGTGGCGAAGAGGTAGCTGCGCTCATCGGCCTCGGAGCGCCAGGGAATCCAGGCCTCCGGGGCCCCGCCGGCTGCCAGCGATGTGCTTGCCATGCACAGCCCGAGCAGGGCCAGCAGGGAGAGCACGTTGCGCGCGCCGAACAGGTTCCGTCGGCGCCGCTCCCCCATCTCCATGACCAGGGGATCCGCATACTCCGAGGTCTCGGTGCGACTTCCGCTCATGCGCAGATCTCCTTCGGGGGCTCCGCCGCTGCCGTCACATGGCCTTTGCGGGAGGGCAACAATACCCTGCTGCCTCGGCCCCGCTCAGACCAGGCGGCGCCATCGCCTCAGGGGCGCGGTCGCCGGCCGAAGATCGCGCGCCCCGCCCGCACGCAGGTGGCCCCCTCGGCGATCGCCAGCTCGAGGTCGCCGGACATGCCCATGGACAGCTCGCCATCGCCCACGAAACCCGGGCCGTCCTCGCGCGCCCGATCGCGCAGCTGACGCAGGAGCCGGAAGCAGCCGCGCACCCGCTGCTCGTCCTCGGAGTCCATGGCGATGGTCATCAGCCCCGTGACCCGCAGCGTCTCGAACTGCTCCAGCTCGCTCAGCAGCTCGGGCAGCTGCTCCGGGGCCAGCCCGGACTTGGACTCCTCGCCGGAGGTGTTGACCTGGACCATCACCTCGAGGCTGCGCCCCTCTCCCTGCAGGCGGCGCTCGAGGGCCTCTGCGGTGCGCAGGCTGTCCAGGGACTGCAGCTCGTGGGCGAAGGCCGCCACGTCCTTGGCCTTGTTGCGCTGAAGATGCCCGATCACCGACCAGCGCAGCTCCAGGTCGGCGAGCTCGGCGGCCTTGCCCGCGGCCTCCTGGACCTTGTTCTCCCCCAGCTCCCGGCACCCGGCGGCGACGGCCGCGCGCAGCCGCTCGGCGGGCACCGTCTTGGACACCGGCAGCAGGCGGATGCCCTCCGGATCGCGTCCGGCTTCCCGCGCCGCCGCTGCGATGCGCTCGCGCACGCCCTCGAGGCCGGCGGCGATCTCGCGGGCCTGCTCCTCCGCGGAGGAGTCGTGCGTCCGGTGAGGTTGCTGAGTCGTCGAATCCATGAGCCCCACGGTAGGCCAGCATCGGTCGAGCCGCTTCCCCGACCCATGAGTCGGCCAGCGTCACATCCGATCCATTTGCATGGATTGTGACGACGAGACCGCCCACGCTCATCTGGGGCAGCTTTCGGCCCAGATGTGATCGACAACACCCGGCAACTCGCGTTGCCCCAGTTCAATACACAATTGTTCGGGGGGCGTCGAGGTCACTGCCCCCTCTCTGTGGTGACGCGTCACCACACTCTGACCTGCGGCATTGATTGCTTTTCAAGCGTTTCGACATGCCGTGCACAGCGCGGCTCGAGCGGCCTTGCCGTGCGCTTCCCGCATCGAGTGGCTCCGCAGTGTCGTCTCCCCTAATCGAGTGACGTGGTGGTGTGCGTTTCGATGTCGAAACGCACACCACCACGCCACTCGATGACAGCGGGTCCTCGATCGCACGCCGCGACGCCACTCGATGGGGCGAGCGCCGAAGCGGCGGCGCATCAGACAGCGTCAGCGGCCTGCGGATGACGACGGGACGGGTCAGCTGAGGGTCCGGGTGACCACGTCGACGACGGCGGAGCCGTAGCGGTCCAGCTTCTTGGCGCCGATGCCGCTGACGCCGTGGAGGTCCGAGGTGGTCTCCGGGCGGCGCTGGGCGATCGCGATCAGGGTGGCGTCGGCGAACACGACGTAGGCGGGGACCTCCTGCTCCTTCGCCTGGGCCGTGCGCCACTTGCGCAGCGCCTCGAAGATCTCCATCTCCTCCGGCGTGAGCTCGCTGCGCGCCGCGGCGGCCGTCGTCCGCGATCCGCGCGGGGCCGAGGCCCTGCTGCGCCCCGACTCCTTGCGCAGCTCGAGCGTGGTGCGACCGCGCAGGACGCCATCGGCCTCGGGCCCCAGGGCCAGGGTGGCGTAGTCCCCCACCGCGGCCAGGACGTCGCGGGCCAGCAGCTGCCGGACCAGGCCCTTCCACTGCTGCGGGCTGAGGTCCTGGCCGATGCCCCACACGCTCAGGGCCTCGTGGTTGGACTCGGTGGAGCGGGGGTTCGGCTTGCCGCGCAGGATGTCGATGAGCTGCCCCGAGCCGAAGTGCTGGCGACGCTCGCGGTCCAGGCGGATGATCGCCGAGAGGATCTTCTGCGCGGGGACGGTGGCATCCCAGCCCTGGGGCGGGTTCAGGCAGTTGTCGCAGTTGCCGCAGGGCTCACCGGTCTGCCCGAAATAGCTGAGGATCTGCACGCGGCGACAGGTCATCGTCTCGCACAGCGCGAGCATGGCGTCCAGGTGCTGGCGCTGCGAGCGCTGGTGCTCGGCGGTGCCCTCGGACTGATCGATCATCCGCCGCAGCTGCACCACGTCCTGCAGGCCGTAGGCCAGCCAGGCGGTCGCCGGCAGACCGTCGCGACCTGCGCGGCCGGTCTCCTGGTAATAGCCCTCGATCGACTTGGGCAGGTCCAGGTGGGCCACGAAGCGGACGTCGGGCTTGTCGATGCCCATGCCGAAGGCGATCGTGGCGACCATGACCACGCCGTCCTCCCGCAGGAAGCGTGCCTGGCGCTGCGAGCGCTCGGATTCGGTGAGACCCGCGTGGTAGGCCTCGGCGTCGATCCCCTGCTTGGACAGGAACGCGGCGGTCTGCTCCACGGACTTGCGGGACAGGCAGTAGACGATGCCGGCGTCTCCGGGATGCTCGTTGCGGATCAGGGACAGCAGCTGCTGGCGCGGCTGGTCCTTCTCGACGATCCGGTACTGGATGTTGGGCCGATCGAAGCTGGCCACGAAGTGCTGGGCGTCCTGCAGGGACAGCCGCTGCGTGAGCTCCTCATGGGTGGCCTGCGTGGCCGTGGCGGTCAGGGCGATCCGGGGGACGTCGGGGAAGCGCTCGGCCAGCACGGACAGGCCCAGGTAGTCCTTGCGGAAGTCGTGGCCCCACTGGGACACGCAGTGCGCCTCGTCGATCGCGAACAGCGAGACCTGCACCCGCGAGAGCAGCTGCAGGGTGCGCGGCTGCACGAGCCGCTCGGGGGCCATGTAGACCATGTCGAGCTCACCGGCCAGCAGCCTCCGCTCGATCTCGTCGGCCTCCTCGAAGGACAGCGACGAGTTCAGGTACGCAGCGTTCACCCCGACGGCAGCCAGGGCGTCGACCTGGTTCTCCATCAGGGCGATCAGCGGGGAGATGACCACGCCCGTGCCCAGCCGCAGCAGCGCGGGGATCTGGTAGCACAGCGACTTGCCGCCGCCGGTGGGCATCAGCACGACGGCGTCGCCGCCCGCGGCCACATGCTCCACGATCTCCGCCTGCTTGCCGCGGAAGGACTCGTAGCCGAAGACCGATTCGAGGATCCGCAGGGCCTGGGTCTCGAGCTTCGGTGATGCGGAGGTCGTCACGCGGAACCCGGCCTGCCTCTCGTGCTCGCGGATCGGTGTCGTCGGGTCCGGACCCGACGAGATGCCCGAGCAGTCTAGCCCTCGGTCCTGCCACGCAGGGTGGCTGCGGCTTCAGCGACGACGCCGCGGGTCGGCCCGCGTGCGGTCCTTCCAGTAGCCGTGGATATCGAGCTGGTGCTTGTTCAGCCGCACCCGCTCGGCGATCCGCCCGCGCAGCGCCTTCATGGCGTGCGACTCCCCCGCTGCGAAGACGAAGAGCTCCTCGGGATCCCCGAGATCGAGCTCGTCCACGGTCGGCTCCAGGAGACTGAGGCAGCCGTCGGGAAGGGGTGTGGAGTCGCGGTGCATCCACCGGATCTGCACGTCGGCCCCGGTGCGGGAGGCCAGCTGCTGCTCCTCGGCGGCGTCGGCCACCTCGATCACAGCGCTCACCCGAGACTCAGCCGGCGCCTCCTCGATCAGCCGGGAGATGGCCGGCAGGGCGGTCTCATCGCCCAGGGCCACGTAATGCGCAGCAGCTGGGAACTGACGGGCGCCCTTGGGGCCGAGCACGCCCAGTTCATCACCCGCAGCCGCCCGCAGGGCCCAGCTGCCGGCGAGCCCGTGGTCGTGGAGCACGAACTCGATCAGAAGCTCGCCCTGCCCGTCGGAGGCCTCCGGGTCGAAGCCGCGCACCGTGTAGCTGCGCGTCTGCGGCTTGCGCCCGCCGGGCCAGCGCAGGCCCTTCTCCGTGGACTCCGGCATCGGCAGCAAGCCGGTGGACGGATCCGGGAAGAGCAGCTTGACCTTGTCCGAGGGCGCGAACTCCCGGAACGGGAAGCCGCCCAGGTCCTCCCCCGTCAGCACGATCCGACGCAGTCGCGGGGTGATGTCCTCGACGCGGACCACGCGCAGACGGCGGATGCCGATGCCCTCGCGCTCCGGGCGCTCCTCACGACGATCGCGCGCACTCTCCGGCGTCGAATCGCGACGGTTCTTGGACATGACGGCCTCCTGGGAACGAGATCAGACTCGCCACGCTATCCATGCGAACAGATGCGCGCCACACGCAGAGGGTCTGGGCCAAGCGTCGTCGCCCTGAAGCCCAAGCGACCGACGCACCCGAGCTCACAACTGCAGGGCCGAGCCCTCCCCTGCCGCGGCTTCGCCGGCGGGCCCGTCGGCCTGAGAACCGGGCAGCGTCTCGCCCGGGCAGGTCGCGGAGAACGCGGCCAGCAGAGCGGCGTTGGCGTGAGGGACCGGGCCGCCCGGAACCCACGAGCGGCCTGTCCAGGCCACCGCCATCCGGCGGGAGGCGTCCACCGTGGAGAACGACAGCGTCTGGGTGCCGAAGCCTGCGCCGTCGTGGCCGATCAGCCGCTCGGGCTGACCCGCAGCGTCCAGACAGGGGCTCATGGCGACATAGAGGCCGAAGCCCATCCCGAACTGAGCTGCCGCCCCCTGCGGCGTGATCATCTGCTCCACCAGCTCGGGGTTTACCAGCTCCCCGCGCAGCAGCGCTCCTGAGAAGCTCGTGAGGTCCTCGGCCGTGGCGTAGACGCCGCCGGCGCCGGAGAAGATCGACGGATCGATCGTCTCCAGCGCCACGAGCCCCTCCTGGAACCGTCCGTAGGGCATGAGGTGTCGCCCGCGCACGACCGTGGAGTCCTCCAGCCGGGAATGGTGCATGCCTGCAGGCCGGAGCACCCGGTCTCGGATCAGGCCCTCGATCCGGGTGCCGGAGACCTCCTCCAGCATGATCGACAGCACGACGTAGCCGGTGTTCGAGTAGGCGAGCCCCTCCCCTGGCTCGAACAGCCAGTCCAGTTCGCGAGCCGCGCGCACGATCTCGCGCTCGGGGTAGTGCCGGGCGATCGCGGCCTTCAGCTGCTGAGAGGTGACGGCCTCCTGACCATCCCCGACGCCGAGCAGGGTGTAGATCCCGTCGGGCATCCCGGAGGTGTGGTTCATCAGCTGGGCCACGGTGACGTAGCCGTGGCCCGGGTACAGCCCCGGCACGACGTCGTCGATCGTGGTGTCCAGGCTCCAGCGCCCGGCCTCGATCTCCTGCATGACCATGGTGGCGACCATGCCCTTGGTCACCGAGGCGACCCTCGCCCGATCCTGGGGCTTGGCCGAGTCCCGTCCGATCTGCCGCAGGCCGGCCGCCGTCTGGAAGCCTCCGGAAGCGCCGACGACGGAGGCGACGACGCCCACCGCGCCGTCGTCCACCATGGCCTCGAGCGCGTCCTGGATCGCATCACGGCGGAAGCCGATGTCCTTCGCCTTGCCCTTGCCTCCGGGGGCGGCCTGCGCGGGTGCGGCGACGGCGGCGGAGGCCAGAAGGGCTCCGGTGATCAGCTGACGACGGGACGGGCGAACGAGGTGCGACGGCGAGGTCATGGCGGAAGCCTTCCAGTGGCGGCAGGCACCGGCGACGGACCGGAGCATGCTCGGGTGGTCAGGTGAGCACGACCCTATCGCCCGCTCCGAGGGCGTCTCAGGACGACGCCCCCCTGCCCGGATGCGGCGAATCCCACGACGTTGTTGAATGGAGATGCTGCGGAAGCCCCATCGGCCGCCCCTTCCTCCGGCCGAGATCCGCGCAGATGACAGGAGACCCATGAAGCTCGCACCCCGTCACCTCGCCGTCACCGCGGCCCTCGCTCTGGCGCTCACCGCCTGCGGCTCCGACGACGACAGCGCCGATCCCACGACGCCGGCCGAGGAGACCTCGCAGGCCGCGAGCTCCCCAGAGGCCAGCCCCTCGACGGGGACCGAGCAGCCGGCGCAGACGGGGCAGCCAGAAGGGTCGGCCGAGGAGACGGCGGAGGACACGAGCTCCCCCGCACCGCACTCCGCCCCGGTCGAGCAGGGCGCCGTGCCCGCCAACCCGGGCCCGGAGGACATCCCCGGCTTCACCGAGGACCCCGCAGCGGGGCAGGACCCGGCCCAGCAGGGCCAGGGTGAACAGCCGAGCCAGACCGGCACCAGCCAGGGCCAGGCCGCCCAGAATCCCGCGGGGCTCTCCGACGAGGCCTTCGCCCACTTCCAGGCAGGCGGCGCCTGCTACTCGGATTTCTTCCCCGCCGGCATCCCCAGCGCCTCGGCCCTGCAGGAGATCAAGGACTACTGCGCCACCACCGACCCGGCGGACTGGGATGTCACCGACGGCGTCCCCAACCCGTTCGGGGTGCCCGACCCCGTCATGTGATCCGCTCCTGCTGGCCCAGGCGCTCGCGGATCAGCGCCATCGTGGCCGCGGCGCGCGGTCGGCTCCGCATCGGGCGACCAGGCCAGGACCACGGGCTCCACGACGGCGTCGCGGGCCAGCGGCACAGTCACGATCGGGAGGCCCTCGCGGCTCAGCGGCACGGGCGCGGGCAGGTATTGGATGCTGGACCCGATGCCGCGGGCGACCAGCGAGCGCATGAGCTCGAAATCGGCCGTGCGGTGGGCGATCCGCGGACTGAGCCCGAGCCGCCGCAGCTGCGTGAGCGTGGACTGACCGCTGGGCGGCTGATCGAAGAGCACCAGCGGCTCCTCGGCCAGCTCCGAGGCCTCGATCCGCTGCCGATCCGCCAGCCGGTGGCTTCCGGCGAGTGCGACCATCGGCTGCGCCAGGAACAGCTGTCGCCGGGGCAGGTCGGCAGGAAGGGCCAGCTCGTAGGCGATCAGCATGTCCAGGGATCCGTCGCGCACCAGCTGGGCGAGCTCGGTCCCGGAGCCCTCCCGCACGGACAGCTCCAGCTCCGGATGCCGCTGCGCCAGTGCCGTCCACAGCTCGGGGACCGCGGTGGGTGCGAGCGTGGTGTAGCAGCCCACGGAGACCGGCCCGCTCAGCGCGTCCCCGCTCAGGCCGCGTGGCAGCTCGCCGGCGCGGCGCAGCAGATCTCGCGCTGAGGCGGCCAGCTGCCGTCCCGAGGCCGTGAGCGTGATCCCGCGAGCGCGGTGCCGCAGGACCAGGCGGGTCTGCATCCGCCGCTCCAGATCCGTGACCGCCTGCGCCACCGAGTTGGGGCTCAGGTGCCGAGCCTGGGCGGCCGGGGCGAATCCCCCGTGCTCGGCGGCGGCGACGAAGAGATCCAGCTGGCGCAGGGTGAATCCGGGGTCCATGGACTCCGAGGCAGCAGGCGGCGTGGCCGCATCGTCGCGGTCGTCGTGCTGGTCAGCGGCCATAACGCACCTCACCTGCGGAAGATGGACTCTTATTCGCAGTTGAACAGTAGTTGAGACGCGCCTCACAGTTGAAGGACACAGCATCCGAGGCCCGCGGAGGACCCCCATGGCGACCACAGCTCTCCTCTGGGCCGTCCATCACGACTTCCTGCGCTACATGTCCCGGATCGAGGACGGGCAGGTGGCCGTCGTCGACGGGGCCCAGCAGCTGCCCGACACGGATGCCGCCGCACCGACCCGCAACCGGCGTGCGTCCCCCGAGGGGCTGCCGAAGCTGAGCATCGTGTTCGGCACCGAGTCGGGCAATGCCGAGCTCGTGGCCGAGGAGCTCGGCGCGGCGCTGAGCGAGCATCTGGACGTCACGGTGCGCGACATCGCCTCCCTGGATCCTCAGGATCCCGCGAGCGCGCTGGAGCTCGAGGTGCCCCACCTGATGATCTGCTCGACCTACGGCGACGGCGAGCTGCCGGTCTCCGCGCGCCCGTTCTGCCAGGCCCTGCGGGAGCAGGCCCCCTCACTGGAGGGCCTGCGCTATGCGGTGTTCGGGCTGGGCGATCACTCGTACCACGCGACCTACTCGCGCGGCGGCGAGATCCTGGACGAGACGCTGCGGGCCTGCGGGGCCCAGCGCGTGGGCGAGTTCGGCCGGCACGACGCAGCCGCGTCCATCCCGCCGCCCGCGCGTGGGCGCAGGGCGCGGTCGAGGAGCTGACGGGAGTCGCGCAGGCGCTGGGCTGAGGGTGAGAGGATGCCTGCTGTCTCTCGCCCGGAAGGATCCCCATGGCCCCGCGCTCAGCCGTCCCCTCGCCCGCTGCTGCCCCGCGGCCTGCGCACCTGCGGGCGGGCGCGATCGCCCTGGTGCTGGTGGGTGGGACGCTGGGCACGGCCGTCCGCGAGGCAGTCTCGCTGGTCCTCGGCACGCCGTCGGGATTCCCGCTGGGCATCCTGGCCGTCAATCTCCTCGGCGCCTTCCTGCTCGGGCTTCTGCTCGAGGCACTGGCCCGCCGCGGCCCTCACGAGGCGCCGCTGAGACACCTGCGCCTGCTGCTGGGCACCGGATTCATGGGCGGGTTCACGACCTACAGCACGCTGGCCGTGGACGGGGCGCAGATGCTCGGCTCCGGGGCACCCGCGCTGGGTGCGGTCTATCTGCTGGGCAGCGTGATCGCCGGCGGCATCGCGGCATTGGCGGGCATCGCGGTGGCCGCGGCTCTGCGGCCTGGCGCAGGCGCGGACTCCAGCCCTGAGGCCGACTCTGACCACATGGCCACATCCGACGCGGGCCCCGCAACCCACCCCAGCACCGACCCTCGTTCGGGTGAGGGCCGATGATGACTCCGCTGCTCTTCCTGGCGATCGCCGCGGCCGGCGGCGTGGGAGCGGTCTGCCGCTTCGTGCTCGACGGACTCCTGACGTCCCTCTCGGAGGCCGACTTCCCGTGGCCCACGGTCCTGATCAACATCACGGGCTCACTGCTGCTGGGCCTGATCACGGGATTCGCTGTGAGCGGGCTGCTGCCCGAGGCCTGGCGCCTCGTGCTCGGCACGGGGTTCCTGGGCGGCTACACCACGTTCTCCACGGCCAGCGTGGACACCGTCCGCCTGCTGCAGCAGCGGCGCTGGGCGGCAGGCATCGTGCACGGGCTGGGGACGCTGGTGATCGCCGTCGGTGCGGCAGGACTCGGGCTGGGCCTGGGCCTGCGGCTCGGGCCAGCGGCCTGACACCGGCCTCAGCCGGTCCCGGGCGGCTTCCCCACTCAGCCGGGAGGGCCGGTCCGGCCACCCCGCTCAGTCAGCCGCTCCCGTTCGGTCTCCCCTCTCAGTCCGCCGGGTCCGTTCGGCTTCCCCTCTCAGCAGCCCGGTCTGCTCCCCGCTCAGCCGCCCGCGACAGGATGTTGCGCGCCATGGACGGGAAGATGAACCCGTGGAACGGGTACACGCCCCACCAGTAGGCCTTGCCCGCCGCTCCCTGCGGGAAGAAGATTGCGCGCTGGCGGTACTCTGTGCCCCCTCCGTGCTCAGGCACCGCGGACAGCTCGAGCCAGGCCTGCCCCGGGGCCTTCATCTCGGCGTGCAGCAGCAGGGTCCGGGTTCCGTCGGGCCCGGTGGTGATCGACTCCACGCGCCACCAGTCCACGGCCTCGCCCACGGCCAGGCGGTCGCGGCTGCGCCGGCCACGAGCCAGTCCCACTCCCCCGGCCAGCTTGTCCATGACCCCGCGCACCGACCAGGCCAGCGGCCACGAGTACCAGCCGTTGTCCGCGCCGATCGCCTGGATCACGGCCCAGACGTCGTCCGGCGAGGCCGAGCCGGAGCGGCTGCGTTCATCCACATAGACCCTGCGCCCCGCCCAGTCCGGATCCGAGGGCAGCGGGTCCGAGGGCGGAGTGTTGGCCGCAGAGGCCCAGGTGGTCTCGACCTCGTCGGCTGCCAGTTTGCCCAGCGCCAGGCGCACGGCCCGGCGGTAGCCCGTGAGCCCGTCGGCCGGCGGGGCGATGTGCTGATCGATGTCGTGGTCATCCGTCACGGCGTCGTGCTGCAGGGACTGCACCAGCGGCACCGCCAGCGGGCGCGGGATCGGCGTGGTGAGCGCGACCCACCAGCCGGCCAGCCGCGGTGCGGGGATCGGCAGGGCGTAGACCCGGCGCTGGGCCAGACCGGCCTCGTGCGCGTAGCCGTACATGATCGCCCCGTAGGTCAGGACCTCGCGCGAGCCGATCCCGAAGCGGCGGTTGGTGCCCTCCGGGATCTCGGGGGCGTGGACCAGGTAGTGCAGCAGGTCCCGCACCGCGATGGGCTCGATCCGGCGCAGCACCCAGCTGGGCGCCGGCATGACCGGCAGGTTCTCGGTGAGGTGGCGGATCATCTCGAACGATGCCGAGCCGGAGCCGATCACCACGCCGGCCTCGAAGACCACCGCGGGGACGTCGCCCGCCAGCAGCGCATCGCCTACCGCGGTGCGCGAGCGCATGTGCGGGGAGAGCTCCACGCCCTCCGGGTGCAGCCCTCCCAGGTAGACGATCCGACGCACTCCGGCCCGGGCGGTGGCGGCTGCGACCGTGCGCGCCATGGCCAGCTCCTTCGCCTCGAAGTCCGAGCCCGAGGACATCGAGTGCACGAGGTAGTAGAAGGTCTCCACGCCGCGGGAGGCCCTCTCCACGGTCTCGGCGTCGCCCAGATCGCCCTGGACCACCTCCACGTCCTGGCGCCACGGCACCCCCTCAAGGCGCTGCGGCGAGCGCACGAGCACCCGCACCGCATAGCCGGCCTCCAGCAGGCGCGGCACCAGGCGCCCGCCCACATAGCCGGTGGATCCAGTGACGAGCACGCGATGAGTCATGCACCACACACTACGCCGGAGCACCGACGACGCATGCGCCGCAGCCCGAGTCGTCCCCGAACGATAGGGTCCCGTGCATGCAACAAAACCCTCAGGCCACTGACGATCTGGCCATGCGCCTGGGCGAGGCCCTGATCCGCTCCGGCGCCAGCTCGGCGAGCACCACCTCGTCCCTGCTGGCGCTCTACCGCAGCTCCGAGCTGCATGACGTCTCCGTGGCGATCACCATGGGCCAGATCACCATCAGTCGGCCGGGACAGGATGGAGCAGCCCCGAGCACGCGCGTCCACGAGACGGCCGCCGGGACGCTCGACATCCATCTGCGCTCCCAGGCCAATCGGATCCTCGAGGACGCGGTCCTGGGGAATCTGGAGGCGACACAGGCTCTCGAGGCCCTGGACGAGCTCGAGACGCAGCGCAGCCTGGCGTCGCACTGGCCCTCCGCCCTCGGCTTCAGCGCGATTGGCGTGGGGTTCAGCATGATCCTCGGAGGAAACGGCATCACGACGATCGCGGCGGGACTCCTGGCCGTCGTCGTCTATGCCTCCTTCGCCGCCCTGGAGCACCTGCGCGCCCCAGGGATCTTCAGCCTGGGCGCCGGCGGCCTGATGGCAGTGGCCGGGGCCAGCGGGCTCGCCGCCGTCGTCGACGGCGCGCAGACGGCGGTGTGCATCGTCGCGGCCCTGGCCGCCTGGCTGGCAGGCGTCGCGGCCTACGGCGCTGTCCAGGACGTCATCACCGGCTGGTACCTCTCCGCGACCGGGCGGCTCATGGACGTGCTGACACGCACTGCGGGCCTGGTGTTCGGCGTGGCGCTGGGAATCCATCTGCTCGAGCCGCTGCTGGGCCGGGACCCCGGCTTCCTGGAGACGCTGCAGACCGACGGCTCACGCTGGGTCCCCTCCATCGTGGGCGCGGTGCTCGTCTCCAGCGGCTTCGCGTTCTCGGCGGGCGGGCGCGGTCGAGTGCTGGCCTCTCTCGCGGTGTTCGGCGGACTGGTCCAGGTGGGCGTGCTCAGCCTGGGCGAAATGGGCGTCAGCTCCTATGCGGCAACGCTGGCGGCGTCGGTGATCACCGGGGGCATGTGCGTGGTGCTGACTCGAGCGCTGGGCGTCTCCTCGAACGCGAGCATGACCGTGGTGCTGCTGCCCCTGTTCCCCGGCATGTACGTCTACCAGGGGGTGCTCGGGATCATCTTCTCCGTCGAAGGCGCCGCGGACGCCCTGCTGCAGGGCGCCATCACGGCCTTCTGCCTGTCCGTGGGAGGCCTGCTCGGGCAGTACCTGGCCTCGGAGGCGCTGTGGGCCACTCGCGCCCGCCAGTTCGCCAGGGCCCACCCCGGGCGCACCTTCCGCAAGGAGATGCCGGTGGAGCAGAACTCCCGCGACATCATGGTGCCGATCTTCTCCCGGCCGTTCTCCCAGTAGGTCTCCTGGGCCATGAGGCCCTCTTCACGGATGGGGCGCTGAGGCGCGGCCTCTCCGCCTGATCCCACGCCCCACCAACCCCAATGCCTATGTGCTTGTTTGCGCACGAGGAGGCACATCGCGCATCGGCGCACGTAGGCCCGGGCTAGCGCGACAGGCGGGGCGTCGTCAGGAGCGGGAAAGGCGCAGTCCAGGCGATTCACACTCCGCCCGCCGGTGCTGAGCACCGCTGGCCCAGCCCCTGCGCCGGGGGCGTCGCTAGCGTCCTGGCCATGCCTTCACGAGACGACGACGCCTTCCGCCTGGCCGTGCTGCTGGGCGAGGCGCTGATCCGCGGCGGGGCCAGCTCCGCCGCCACGACCACGTGCCTGCAGCGTGCACTGCGCAGCGCCGGAGTGGACGACGCCACCGTCGGGGTGACCATGGGCCAGATCATTCTCAGCCGCCCCGGTCGCGGCACGAGTGCTGCGATCACCCACGTCTCCGAGGCGCCGCCGGGCTCCCTTGACCTCGAGCTGCGTCGGCGCATCACGGCCATGCTCGACGACCTCGCCCAGGGCCGGCGCACCGTGCGCGAGTGCCTGGCCGAGCTCGAGTCCCGGGAGGCCGACGGCCCCGGCAGCGCTCAGCACACCGGTGCCCGGCATGCGATCCCCGCAGCCGGGCTCAGCCTCCTGGGCGTGGGGTTCTGCCTGCTCATGGGCGGCACCGCGGCCACGACGCTGTGCGCCGGGATGCTGTCGGTGGCCGCCTATGCCGCCTTCGCCGCGATGCAGCACCTGCGCTCCCCCGGCATCTTCTCCCTGGCCGCCGCGGGGCTCACCGCAGTGCTCGGGGCCACCGCCGCGACCGCTGTGATCGACGACGCCCAGACGGCCCTGTGCATCGTGGCCGCACTGGCGGCGTGGCTGGCCGGGATCACCGCCTACGGCGCGGCCCAGGACATGATCACCGGCTGGTACCTCTCCGCCGCCGGACGCGTCATGGACATCGCCTCGCGCACCGCCGGGCTCGTGGCCGGCGTGGCGCTGGGGATCCACCTGATGGCGCCGTTCGTGGGGGAATCGGTGGCCTACATCGAGGCTCTGCGCCCCGACGGCGTCACCTGGGCCACCGCCATCACCGGCGCCGTGCTGGTATCCGGCGGCTACGGGCTGGCCAGCAGCGGGCGAGGAATCCGCTTGGTCGCGCTCGCGGCGCTCGGCGGTCTCGTGCAGCTGCTCGTGCTGATCGCTCAAGCGGTCGGGCTGAGCTCCTTCGTGGCGATCCTGGCCGCCGCTGTGGTGGTGGGGGCGATCTGCGTGCGCGCCGCTCCTTCACTGGGGCTGCCGTCGAATGCGTCCATGATGATCGCGCTGCTGCCGCTGTTCCCGGGGTCGTACATCTACCAGGGGATGCTCGGCACGATCTTCGGCGTGGACGGCTCCGGGGACCAGCTGATCGCCGGAGCCGTCACCGCCTTCTGCCTGTCCATGGGCGGGCTGCTCGGCCAGTTCCTGGCCTCGCGCTCGCTGACCGCCGCCCGTGCGCTCGGGCTCGACGATCACCCCGACGACGATCCCGCCGGTGCCCGCCCCGAGGCGCGTCAGCTTCCCGCGGACACCCTGCAGCACGTGCGGCTGTGAGGCCTCACCGCGAGCGCACGTCCCCTCACCGGCTCAGCAGCAGTGCATCGCCCTGCCCGCCGCCGCCGCACAGGGACACCGCAGCCTTGCCTTCGCCGCGTCTGCTCAGCTCGTAGGCGGCTGTCAGCGCCAGGCGCGCGCCCGAGGCGCCGATGGGGTGGCCCAGGGCGATCGCCCCGCCGTGGATGTTGGTCTTCTCGAGCGGGTAGTCCAGATCGGCCAGCGACTGGCACACGACCGCGCCGAAGGCCTCGTTGATCTCGATGAAGTCCAGCTCCTCTGCGGTCCACCCGGCCTTGGACAGCGCGGCCTTGATGGCGTTCGAGGGCTGGGAATGCAGCGAGGTATCCGGTCCGGCCACCTGTCCGGCCCCGGAGATCGAGGCCAGGATCTGCAGTCCGTGCTCCTCCGCGTAGGCCCGTGAGGTCACGATCACGACGGCCGCCCCGTCCGTCAGCGGCGAGGAGTTGCCGGCGGTGACGGAGGCGTCCTCGTCCTTCGAGAAGACCGGGCGCAGCTTGCCCAGCGACTCGGCGGTGGCATCGGCGCGCACGCCCTCATCGGCGCTCACCTTGACCGGATCGCCCTTGCGCTGCGGGATCTCGGTGGGGACGATCTCGTCGGCGAAGATCCCGTCCTCCTGAGCGGCAGCGGCCCGCTGGTGCGAGGCTGCCGCAGCCTGATCCTGCTCGGCACGCTTGAGGCCGCGCTGCACGTTGCCCTGCTCGGTCAGCAGGCCCATGGACTCGCCCGTGTCGGCGTCGGTGAGGCCGTCGTGGGCCACGGAGTCCAGCAGCCCCACGGTCCCGTACTTGTGCCCGGTGCGAGAGCCCGGCAGCAGGTGCGGAGCGTTGGTCATGGACTCCTGGCCGCCGGCGACCACCACCGAGGCCTCCCCCAGACGCACCAGGCGGGCGGCGTCGATGATCGCGGCAAGTCCCGAGAGGCAGACCTTGTTGATGGTCATGGCGGGGACGTCCCGGCCGATGCCCGCGGCGATCGCGGACTGGCGCGCCGGGTTCTGACCGGCGCCGGCCTGGACGACCTGGCCCATCAGCACCGTGTCCACGGACTCGGCCCCTACCCCGGAACGCTCCAGCGCCCCGCGGATCGCGGAGGTCCCGAGCTCGACGGCGCTCAGCGAAGCCTGAGCCCCGAGCAGCCGGGTGAACGGCGTGCGAGCGCCTCCGACGATGACGGGGTCGGTGGTGGCGGATGCGGCGGTCATGGGGAGGTCTCCTTCTGCTGTGATTCCTCTCACCATTGTGGAGCGAGGGTCCGACAGCTCAAGCCCTAACCGACTCACGTCCACTGAACAGCCGTAGCGTTCCTCGAAGCACCCGCCCCGCAGCGAAGGAGCCTCGCCATGAGCGACACCCAGCCCGAGTGGTTCACCGCCCAGCAGATCGCCCAGCGCATCTCCCCCGATCGCGCCCGTCGCCTGATCCGGCAGGCGATCCTCGACGGCTTCGACCCCTCCGAGGATCCGCACCGCATCGGCGTCCCGGCCGGGCCCGGGCACGTGCTGCTGATGCCCTCGACGCTCACGCGGTGGACGGGCGTGAAGGTCGCCACCGTATCCCCCGAGAACGCGCAGCTCGGCCTGCCACGCATCCAGGCGACCTACCTCCTGATGGACACCCGCACCCTCACGCCCACGGCCCTGCTCGACGGTGCTGCGCTGACCACTCTGCGCACCCCGGCCGTCTCGGCGGCCGTCGCCGAGGACCTCGCTCCGGCCGAGGCGAAGCATCTGGTGGTGTTCGGCACCGGCCCGCAGGCCGAGGCGCACGTGCACGCCATGCTGGCGATCCGCCCGCTCGAGCGCGTCACGATCGTGGGACGGACCCCGCAGAAGGTCGAGCATCTGGTCGCCGAGCTGGGCCAGCTCAGCCCGCAGGTCGTCGCCGGCACCGCCGATGCGGTGGCCGAGGCGGAGATCGTCGTGTGCGCCACCTCGGCCGCCGAGCCGCTGTTCGACGGCTCCCTGGTGCCCGATGGCGCCTGCGTGATCGCCATGGGCTCGCACGAGCCGGATCGCCGCGAGCTCGATTCCGCGCTGATGGGGCGCTCGCTGGTGGTCGTCGAGGATCCGGCGGCGGCACTGCGCGAGGCCGGCGATGTGGTCATGGCCATCGACGACGGCGCCCTGGCCGAGGCCGACCTGATCCCGCTGCGTGCCTCTATCACCGGCGAGGTCGCACGGCGCGACGACCGCCCGAATGTCTTCAAGGGCACGGGCATGTCCTGGGAGGACCTGGCCGTGGCCGTCGGGGTGCTGGAGGACTGAGGGTCAGCTACCCATTCATGGCACGAGAACCGGAGCCCACCTCCGTAGGCGGCGGGAAATCACCTGCAAATTCTACAAAACAAGTCCTTCACTAGATAAATGCGTGCTCCGAAATGTGCATTTTCGACTCTAGATCAAAGACTGCCCGCCGTGCTCCCTCGGTCACTTCTATGGGGTCACGCATGGCACGGAGCAAAGACTCAGTGGGATCATCCGCCCTATACATCAAGACACCTGAATTTGCGTACTTGTCCATCATATTCGCGGTGTACTCCAGCATCGGCAATTTAATATTTCCGCCATCAATCAGGACCTTCAATGAGGCGTTCTGCCGGAGGTAGACGGGGTCCCTATTTGCCGTGGCGAGCGCCGTTGCCCCCTGAGGGGGCGCCTCAGACAGCAGGTTGTAAGTAAAGCCTTCAGTTAGGCCCGTAAACAATGCATCCCATGCCGCATTCCAAGCCAGCTCTGCGGATTTATCCGGACCCTCAGCCCCTCCGAATTTGATCAGCTTTTTCGCGCCCCTGGCGTCAGTGTTGTTGCCGACAAACAATGATAACGCAAGTTGCAATGGATAGGCAGATCGAACCCCAAGGTCATCGGTGACCCAATCCACAAAATTCCTGTACTTCTCAGGCCCATCAAGGTCACTCCGACCCAACAGTTGACGTATTTTCAAGATGGGGCCGTAATGTCCGCAGATTATCGTGTTTCTTACGCGCCCCTCTTCCATGGGGCCATCGTATGCTTGATCAACAGGTCTATTGTAGTTCTTTTTAAAACTCTTTGAGTACCGAGACAGTGGCTGATGGCCCCGAAGACGAGCATCAACTTCGCTCGAACTCCAATCGAGAACTTCATCCAATGCAAACTTGATGCGACTATACTTCAACAAATCGAGCACGCCGCTCCTGGAGATGCACGTTTCCATCAACGCCCACCCGTAATTTATATCAACAAACTTTCGTCGACTCTTTTCCTCGCTTGGAAATTTCTTCAGCAGGTCTGCGATCGCCCGTCGCCGCATTTCGTCTCGTTGACCTCTATAAAAAGTTCGCGAGATGTCAAGCGCAACATTGGAATCAAGGATTACATATCTGAGAAGCTTTTCATCCACTTCCTCATTTGCCCCAATGAGATGGTACTTAAATACTTCCGACATGACGCCCCTCCCAAGATTAACAATCTAGCTAAAATCTCCATGGTCCCAGGGTGGTGCAATTGGCAATACCAATACCTCATTGCAACACTATGGAGAGTTGTGAAGTAAGAGTGACCCATGCCCCCGAGACATGTCAATACACCTGACATCATGATTGAAATGCATAAAAATTTGAGTGTTGCCCTGGTCGTCGTTAGTCAGATGGCCAGATCAAGGTTCATGGCCCCCTGGTGGCTTACACGGCGTCGTCGTTGACCATGGGTTCCCGAAGTCTTCCCGAGCCTCCTCTTGTCACCTACTGCACCCGGGTTGCCAGCCGCTCGTCCCAGAACCGCAGCACGTCAGGATCCGTGGGCCGGGTGGCCAGCGAGACGGCGACGAACACGACCGCCGAGACCGCCAGGCCGATGTAGATCGGCGCATTGGCCATCACGCCGAAGGCGATCATCCCGATCACCACGGCGATCGCACCGGCGACCATCGAGCTCGCCGCCCCCACCGCATTGCCGCGCCGCCAGGTGAGCCCGCCCAGGATCGCGACAAGCAGCCCGCCGACCAGCAGGTCGTAGGCGATCGTCAGGGCGGTGACCAGAACCGGCACCAGGACCGAGAAGATCGCGACGCTGGACTGGGTCCACTGGCGGAACACCGGCCGGCTCCACAAAGGACTCGGAGGACCGGACACCGGTCGAGGTCGAGACTGCTTGCACTGAGCCCGCGGTGACCGCGCGCTCGGTGCCCTAACCTCGGAACGAAACCCAGGGCTCTTAATCCGTAAAGAACCGTCAGAGCTTCCACGCTTGGGGCACTGAAACTGCATATTCCGGCACACCGATCGCCTCGAAGTGTCGCTTCGCAGACTTGATCTTGGCGTTCTCTGTCGGGCGGCGCTTGGTCTCGTCTTCCGTGCTCTTCGTCTCGCGGATCATGTACACCCGCTCTTCGCCGTCCTCGTGCTTCACGATCGCCCAGTCCGGGTTGTACGGCCCGACCGGGGTGTCGATCTTGAACCTATCTGGCAGCTTCATGAAGAACTTGATGTCCTCGCGGCCGTCGAGCAGTTCCGCGAACTGGCGCTCGGGGTCAGAGTCGTAAACGACGTAGTCGAAGGTCGACTTGTCCGCGTTCTCCAGCTTGTACATCTGGTCGAGGAAGCGCTCCTTCTCCTCTTCGCCGTCCTTGCGCAGTTCACGCAGCTCGTAGACAGAACCTGCGATCTTCTCGTACTGCACGCCGTCGACGACAAGCTTCGCGAGTTCAGTCTGCATGAGGCGCTTCGCCATCGCGATGAAGTCGTTCGGGTTCGCGATGAACTCACCCAGCCGGCCACTGCCGACGAGGACGTCGACGATGGTCTTGCGGGTGAGGGAAGTGGCCTCCTGTAGCTCTCCGATGATGTCGGGCAGGTCGTAGCTGCCTCGGAGTTCCTGCTGACGTGACCCGAGTTCCTGGCCCTTCGCGCCACCGCGAAGCACCTTCACGCCTGCGCGGGTGACCTGGATGCGCAGCGGGTCGATGTCCGGTGCCTCCTTGATCGCCCTGACCGAGTTCTCGATGATCTTGTCGCGCTCCACCTCGACGCGGTACGTGGTGCGACGGCTGATCGTCTCCCAGAACTTCTCGAACTCCGGGTTCGCGAACAGCTCCTTGTTCAGGGTTCGGGAATGGCGCTTGCTCTTCGGCTTCACGTACTTGCCGATGTTGGCGCGACCGACCAGTTCGATAACGACCGGCTCAGCCCACATGAAGTCGACGGGCATGTTGAGGCTGAAGTCGAGCGTGTTTGGCTGGAACTTCGGCTGCACAACGCCGTCCTTGTCGATGAACTTCTGCTCGAGCAGGTGCTCCCAGATCGACACGGAACCCTCGTAGCCGAGGTTCTCATCGGTAAGCGAACCGTCAGGGTTCTGCAGCGGGATCTTCGAGAACTCCGCCTTGCGGACACGCCCGATCTCGACGCCCGCGTCCTTGTATTCCTTCTGGAGCGCATCGGCGAACTGCTTGTACGACTCGTTCGCCACGACGGTTAGCGTTGCGATGCCGCGGTCGGCCACACGCTCGTAGCCACCCTCGCGCTTCGCGACCGGAAGGCGCAGGCCACGCCCGAGCGTCTGGCGTCGCTCTGTCTCGGCACCCATCTCGCGCAGGGTGCAGATCTGGAAGACATTCGGATTGTCCCAGCCCTCGCGCAGGGCGGAGTGGCTGAACACAAACCGCGTCGGCTCGTTCTCGTCGAGCAGGCGTTCCTTCTGCTGCATGATCAGCTCGTACGCGTCGTCATCTGCCTTGGTCGTGCCGGACGTGTCCTGGAACTTGTCTGCGGCACCTTTCTTGCCCTTGAGGACAGAGAAGTAGCCGCGACGCAGCTCGGCCGGGTCCTGAGGGAGCAACTCCTGCCACTGCGGCGACTTGGCACGCTCTTCACGGAACAGCTCGTCGAACCACTGCACGAACTGACCGTTCGCATCGAGATTGTTCGAGCCGTCACCGAGGAAGCTTTCCACCTTGTCGATGAAGAACAGGCTGAGCACCTTGATGCCCTTAGCGCGCAGTTGCGACTCCTTTCGCAGGTGCTCCTTGATCGTCTCGCGGATCATCTCCTTGTAGATCGCGCCCGACGATCCGCCGATGCTTTCGCCCTGGTACAGGTAGCCATGGAGCGTCAGGTCAACGTAGGCCGGCTCGATGCTCATCTCGTTGACGCGCCAACCGTCATAGCTCGCGTTGTTCGTCAGGCGAGGATCGGACAGCTCCTGGTTCTGTTTGACGTTCACCACGCGCCGCTCGAGCGAACCGTCGGCCTTGCGGCAGGACAGCTCCAGGCGAGCGACCCAGCCCTTGTCGTTCTTGACCTCGACCAGCTTGATGTACGGCGTCGCGTCCGCTCCTTGCTGCTGCACGTCGGCCACCACGATCTGCTTCACCAGACCGAGGTCATGCGCGTCGACCGGATCGAGCCGGTAGACGACGTTCCGGAGCTTCTTGTGCGTCGCGCTATAGCGCAGCGTAAACACGGGGTCCAGTTCGCTCACGGCCGACTGAGAGAGCAGGGACTCCATATTCTGCGGCTCGTCCATGATGACGACCGGATGCGTCGCCTTCAGGTAGTCAACCGGCCGCAGGCCGCCCAACTGATTACGGGCCTGATGAATGATGCGCGTATTCGCGTTGCCACGGATCGAATCGATGGTCATGACCATGATCTGCACGTTGGTCGACGTCGCGAACGCGCGTACCTCATCCGCCGCTTTACCGCTGTAGACCGACGAATCGAACGTGATGTCGCGCTTCTTATACAGCTCTTCGAAGTGCGAACGCATCAGCCGGATGCTCGTGTTCACACCCTCACGGATCGCCACGCTCGGCACCAGGATGACGAACTTCGTGAAGTTGTACTGTGCGGCCAGCTCGAAGATGGTGCGGAGGTACACGTACGTCTTACCTGTACCCGTCTCCATCTCGATATCGAAGTCCAGGCCGGAGTCATCAAACAGCTTCGAGGCGACCTCGAGACCGTTCTTGTCCTGCACGCGCTGCAAGTTGGCAAGCACCGTGTCACGGTCGAGCACCAGGCGGTTCCCGACCGCGCCAACCTCCTGCAAAAGGTCGAGGTCCAGCGCCGCGTTCTCCGTCTCGTCGAAAGCGGCTACCTGGCCGCGCAGCGTCGTCTCCAGCTTCTCGGCATCCTTCGGCTGTCCGTCGAACAGGTCGACGACAGAGTTGACCGCGTCGAGCTGGTAGGGCTGACTCGCGTCGAACTTGAATCCGCTACTCGCTGTGTTGTCTCCCATGATCAGGCCGTCCAGAGCTCGATGCCCTTGCTCTTGCAGAGCTGAGCCAGGTTGGTCTTGAGCTGGTCGTCGCCCTGGAACGCATCCTCAAGGACGATCAAGCGAGCGGGGTCTTCATCCACGACCGCACGCAACTGCTCGAGCGTCGGCTTGACGTGCTCGTTCAGGTAGGCGAGCACGATGCCATCGCCCACCGAGCGCAGGTCCAGGCCGGCTACTTCGACTGGGGCGATCTGCTCGGTCAGGGAGTAGCCCTGCTTGAGGAGGATCTCCGTGAGGAGGTCATCGGCCGAGGCGTCGTCCGCACTGCTGCTGTCGCGCAAGTCGAGAAGATGTTGCTCAAGCTGATTCAGATCGACCTCGCTCGACTGCTTCCACTTCGTAAAGTTCGTGTCCGCGAGTCGGTAGGTACGCACTCCAAAGTCCAGGTCGTGACCACCGGACAAGCGGCTGCTTGACTCTCTCTGAAGACGGGACCCAGCGGCCCGAATCCGAGACACCGAGATGTCCGCAATTGAATCGTGACCCACTTTTCGAGCCGGGTGCCCTTCGAGAAGCGGCTCTGGAAGCTGAACCTGAACGAACTTCCGATTACCACCGTCTTCCGCGTTGAGTGACATGACCGCGTGCGCAGTCGTACCAGAACCAGCAAAGAAGTCGAGAACGATCGACTCCTTGTCCGCGGCCACGTCAACGAGCAGCTTCACGAGGTTCACCGGCTTCGGGTAGTCGAACCACTTCGGGTCGAGTCCAATTGCCTTGATGTCAGCCGACCCCTCGTTGGTAGTGATGTCCATA
>ENA-OOKA01000041-OOKA01000041.1-human-skin-metagenome-genome-assembly--contig:-NODE-41-length-48135-cov-6.637958_pt1 | contig 48135 bp, 47 predicted proteins | sample MGYA00248825_ERZ500995 | MGnify/ENA primary metagenome ERZ500995 (study PRJEB25958, sample SAMN03398540) | human skin metagenome | study: EMG produced TPA metagenomics assembly of the Human Skin...
AGCGCCGCAACGGCCGCCCGCCGCAGCGCCGCGCCGACCGGCGCGCCTCACCTCGTCTAGTGCTCGACGGCCGCCTCGGCGCCGAAGCCGGTGTGGGCACGGACGTCCATCTCGGCTGCCAGCTCGGGACTCTCGACCGTCCTGTCGGTGATCGACCCGAGCCACCCGAGGATGAACCCGAGCGGGATGGAGATGATGCCGGGGTTCGACAGCGGGAAGATCGCGAAGTCGGCGCCGGGGATCATCGCGGTCTCGGAACCGGAGACGACCGGGGAGAATGCGATGAGCAGGATCGCCGAGCCCAGTCCGCCGTAGATCGACCACACCGCACCGCGCGTGGTGAAGCGGCGCCAGAACAGCGAGTAGATGATCGTCGGCAGGTTCGCACTCGCCGCGACCGCGAAGGCGAGCGCGACGAGGAACGCGATGTTCTGTCCCTGCACCCCGATCCCGCCGAGGATGGCGACCGCGCCGATGACGACGACGGTGCGGCGGGCGATCTTCACCTCAGCGTCGGGGTCCTCGACCTTGCCCTTCTTGATCACGCTCGCGTAGATGTCGTGGGCGAAGGATGCGGCTGCGGTGATCGCGAGCCCCGCGACGACGGCGAGGATCGTGGCGAACGCGACCGCGGAGATGAAGCCCATGAGCAGCGGACCCCCGAGCTGGAGGGCGAGCAGCGGAGCCGCGGAGTTCACCCCGCCGGGAGCGTTCTTGATCGCATCGGCGCCGACGAGCGCGGCCGCACCGTAGCCGAGGACGAGGGTGAAGAGATAGAACGCGCCGATGAGCCAGATCGCCCAGACCACCGACCGCCGCGCCTCCCGGGCCGTGGGCACCGTGTAGAAGCGCATGAGCACGTGCGGCAGACCCGCGGTGCCGAGGACGAGCGCGAGGGCGAGTGAGATGAAGTCGAGCGGGTTCGACCCGTACTGGAGTCCGGGATTGAGCACGCCCTCCCCCACTCCCTCGGCGGCATTGGCGACTGCGTTGGAGAGCAGGGTCGAGAGGTTGAAGCCGTTGAGCGCGAGCACCCAGATCGTCATCGCCCCGGCTCCGGCGATGAGGAGGACCGCCTTGACGATCTGCACCCAGGTCGTGCCCTTCATGCCGCCGACGAGGACGTAGAGGATCATCAGGGCGCCGACGACGGCGATGACGAGCGACTGTCCGAGTTTGCCGTCGATGCCCATGAGCAGCGAGACGAGACCGCCGGCTCCGGCCATCTGCGCGAGCAGGTAGAAGAAGCACACGGCCAGCGTCGAGATCGCCGCGGCCATGCGCACCGGGCGCTGCCGGAGGCGGAAGGAGAGCACATCGGCCATCGTGAACTTGCCCGTGTTGCGCATGAGCTCGGCGACGAGCAGGAGCGCGACGAGCCAGGCGACGAGGAAGCCGATGGAGTAGAGGAACCCGTCGTAGCCGTTGACGGCGATCGCCCCGCAGATGCCGAGGAACGACGCCGCCGAGAGGTAGTCGCCGGAGATCGCGAACCCGTTCTGCGGCCCGCTGAACGACCGTCCGCCCGCGTAGTAGTCCGACGCGGTCTTGTTGTTCCGGCTCGCCCGCAGGACGATGAAGAGGGTGACCGCGACGAAGGCCGCGAAGATCGTGATGTTGAGGATCGGGTTGTTCTCGACCTCTGTGGTCGCCTGAGCGAAGATCTCGGTCATCGGGTGACTCCTTCCGATTCCTGTTCGAGGCGCTCACGGATCGCGGTGGCCGGTGGGTCGAGCTTCTTGTTGGCGAACGAGACGTAGAACATCGTGATCGCGAACGTCGTGACGAACTGCAGCAGGCCGAGCACGAGGCCGACGTTGATCTCCCCGACGACCTTCGTCGACATGAAGTCGTGCGCGTACGTGCTGAGGATGACGTAGAGGAAGTACCACGCAAGGAACGCGATCGACAGTGGGATCACCACTGAGAAGCGCTTGCGCTTGAGTGCCTTGAATTCGGGGTTCTCCTCCTCGGCGAGGAAGTCCACCCCTCTCGGCGACGGATCGGACATGGTTTCTCCATTCGAATGTGGTTCGAGCGTCAGTGGTCTGAATCACACATCGTCAACCTATCGTCCGCTCGGTCATGGGGAATACCACCGAAAGTTGGTAGCGTATTCACATGAACGTCATGGCCAAGGAAGCTCGGGCGCTGAAATCCGAATCCCGCCGTCTCTTCGCCGAGGCGGTCGACTCCCTGCACGCGAACGGCACCGGCGACGTCGTCTTCGGCGGCATGGTCGAAGAGGGGGCGGTCGCCGTCGAGGCGGTCGCCGGAGCGAGCCGGGACGGTCTGGCCTCCCTCATCGTCAGCACCGGCCGCGGCCTCGGCGGGCGCGCCCTGACCGAGGGCACCCCGCAGCTCACCCGTGACTACGAGATCGACCCGTTCATCACGCACCATTACGACGAGGAGGTCCTCGGCGAGGGCATCCAGGTGCTCATCGCCGTCCCCACCCTCCTCGGCGGCGAGGTCACCGGGATGGTCTACTGCGGACATCGCAAGGCCTACGCCGAGGCGGCCCCGCAGACCGGCGACCTCGTCCGCCGGGTGCGACAGCTCTCCGTCGACCTCGGGCGCCTCGGACTGCGCCGACCGCAGCCGGTCACCCCGGTCGTCGAGCCTCTCGCCGACCTCGACTCCTCGAGTCGCGAAGCGCTGCGCCGCACGTTCGCCGAGCTGCGGGCGATCCGCTCCGACGTCGCCGACGACGCCACCCGCGAACGGCTGACCTCGATCGAGACCCGACTCGCCGACATCCTCTCCGGGCACAACCCGGAGTCCGCTCCCGAGCCGACGACGTCGGTGAGCCTCTCACCACGGGAGACCGACATCCTCTCGCACGTGGCCCTGGGATGGTCGAACGCCCGCATCGCCGAGGCACTGGGACTGCGGGAGTCGACCGTGAAGTCCTACCTCAACACCGCGATGGTCAAGCTCACCGCACGCACCCGACACGAGGCCGTGTCGATCGCGCGAGCCGCGGGCATCCTGCCCTGACACGACGCTCGGCACGGCACCCTGGCCGCCGGACACAGCAGTGTTGCCGCTGGGCCGGCTCGGAACGCAGCAACCCGAACGCCTCGGAACGCATCCGCCCGATCGGATCACCCGTCGATCGCGGCGGAGTTCTCCTTCTCCATCTCGAGCGAGCGGTCAGCGGCCGCGGTGACGGCCGCCTCGGCGAGGTCGAAGATGCCGCCGTCGATGAAGGTGTTGAGCGCGGCCAGGGTGGTCCCGCCCTTGCTGCTCACGGCCTTCCGCAGGGCCGCGGGGTCAGGGTTGTCGGCCAGCAGGCGTCCGGCGCCGTCGGCGGTGGCGACGACCATCTTCGCTGCAGTCTCCTCGGTGAGCCCGAGCTTGACGCCGGCGGTGATCATCGCCTCGGCGAGGAGGAAGAAGTACGCCACACCGGACCCGGAGATCCCGGTCATGGCGGGGATCTCGGCTTCGTCGAGGGGGACGACGAGGCCTGCGCCCGAGAGCAGCCTGCGCAGAGTCGCGGCGGCGGTCGGGTCGACTCCGGGAGCCGGGGACAGGGCGATGACGCCGTGGCCGATCGCGCTCGGGGTGTTCGGCATGATCCGCACGATCGGGCTGTTCGGGGCGAGTCGGGCGAGGTCGGCGGCGGAGACGCCGGCGGCCATCGACACGAGCACGGACTGCCCGGTCAGGGCGGGGGCGAGGTCGCGCACGGTCTCGGCCATCATCCACGGCTTGACGCCGAGGAAGACGAAGTCCGCGGATTCGGCCGCCGCCCGGTTGGCGTCGGGATCATCCTCCACCGAGGTGACGGTGGCGGCAGGCAGGGCGGCGGCGAGGCGCTGCGCCGAGGCGGCGGAGTGCGTCGTCGCCCGCACCTCGATGCTCGGATCCGCGTCGAGGATGCCCTTGATGAGCGCCGTGCCCATATTGCCGGTGCCGATGGAAGCGATCGTGGTCATGGAGGTCAGCCTTTCTGAAGTCGTCCCTCCCCGATGGTGTCAGAGGAGCCGGTGACCGCGAAATCGGTGCCGCGACCGCGCGACAAGAGTGGGCGGAACTCCGAAGGGGTGCCCTCCGTGCGGGCACGCCGCAGGCACGGCGCAGGCAGGTGACGAGGTCAGATGGTCAGCTCGCGTCGGCGGAGGCGCGCTTCGACGACGCTGACCGGTGAGAAGTCCCCGGTTCCGGCGAGGTCTCCACAGGCGACGCCTCCCCAGGAGTCGTCGGCTCTGAGTGGGAGGTCCCACCGTCCGGTGCACCAGCGCCCGCAGCCCCGGTTCCGGAGCCCGCGGACCCCGACCCCTCCCCCGGCACACCGTCGAGTCCGAGGTGCTTGCGGGCGACGGCGAGGGAGTCGGCGAGCATCTGCTCACGGGTGGACTTCTTGGCGACGAAGCGGGTATTGACCTCGACGACGACGTCGCCGGACCAGTTGTGCTTCGCGAGGTATTGGAGCGTCTCGGCCACGGGCATGGTCCCCGCCCCGGGCACGAGGTGCTCGTCCTTGAGCGAGCCCGCACCGTCGGTGAGGTGGACGTGGCGCAGGCGCGGGAAGATCTCGGCGACGGTGTCGAGCGCGTTCATCCCCGCCGTCGAGGCGTGGGAGAAGTCGAAGGTGAGAGCGTCGTAGTCCTCGTCGAGCGGGTTCCAGTCGGGGTAGTAGACGAGGATCTCGCGCACTCCCGCCCGCCACGGGTACATGTTCTCCACCGCGAGGACGACTCCGGTCTCCTCGGAGACCTCTCGCACCCCGTCGACGAATTCGCGCGCGTACGCCCCCTGCCAGCGGAAGGGCGGGTGGAGGACGACGGTGGTCGCCCCGACCTCGCGGGCGAGGTTCGCTGTGATCCGCAGCTTCTCCCAGTGGTCCTTGTGGAGGACGCGGGGCAGGAAGAGCAGCGTCGGCGCGTGCAGCGACATGACGTCGAGGCCGGTGTCCGCGGCGAGTCCGGTGATGAGGTCGACGTCCCTCGTCTCGGCGTTGTGGGTGACCATGATCTCGACGCCGTCGTAGCCGATCGACGAGGCCTGCGCGAACGTCTCCTCGACGGTCATCGGCGAGACCGACGAGGAGGAGAGTCCGATCCTGATCGGGTGGTCGGAGACGTGATGGGTGTCGTGGTCGTACACCTGGTTCGCCGCGAAGAACTCACGGTGGCGCCGGGAGTTCGACCGCGCCGAGTTCTTCGCAGTCAGAACCTTGCGCCCCGACTTCGACTTCTTCGCCTTGCTCATCTCCACCAGTCTAGTCCTCCTCGCCGGCCCTGCCGCTCCGGTTTTCCTCGGAATCGTCCCTCGCCCTCTCCTCGGAATCACCCACTCGCCTTCTCCGCGGAGTCGCCCACTCGCCGTGGTCTGGGAATCCCCCTCGCCGAGGTGACCGGATAGTCTGTGCCCATGATTCCTGCCGACGTCCGTCCCGCCCGCGTCTCCGACGTCCCCCGCCTCGCCGAGATCCACGTCGCCGCATGGCGGGCCGCCTACCGCGGCATCATGGCCGACGAGTTCCTCGACGGATTGGACGAGGACCGTTTCGCCGCGAACTGGACTCAGGCGCTCAGCGACCCCGACAACCGGGTCCGCAACTTCGTCGTCGTCGCGGGCGACCGGATCCTCGGCTTCGGCGGGGTGAGCGCACCCCGTGACCCCGCCGAGGTGCTCGACCGTCTCCCCGTCACCGCGGACCTCGGCCAGCTCGCCCATATCAACCTCGCCCCCGAGGCCTTCGGCACCGGGGTCGCCGCCGTCCTCTTCACCGCACTCGAGGACGAGCTGCGCCACGACGGCTATGCACGCGCCTACCTCATGGTCGCCGAGGGCAACGACCGGGCGATGCGCTTCTACGAGAAGCAGGGGTGGGCGCGCACGGAGATCACGCACGTCTACGACGGCGTCGAACCCGCGGTGCCCGAGCGGATGTACACGGTCGAGCTCTGAGTCTGGCCGCCTCGGCGGGGGTCTGGTCCGCTGACCCGGCGACAGACACCCGGCTCCGACAACCCGAAGGGCGCCCAGCCACTCGGCGAAGGGTGGCTGAGCGCCCGGAAGGCGGCTGAGACGGCGCGCGTCAGCCGTAGAGCTCCTCGACGTCCTCGTCGACCCAGCCCTTGGACTTGTCGACGGCTTTGTTCCACAGGCGGTAGACGCGGGCGACCGTCTCGTCGTCCATCTCCGGCACCCAGCGCTTGTCCTCGTGCCAGTTGTTCTTCACGTCCTCCTCGCCGCTCCAGAACTTCACGGCGATGCCCGCTGCGTACGCGGCACCGAGCGCCGTGGTCTCGATGACCTCGGGGCGTATGACGGGCACGCCGAGGAGGTCGGCCTGGAACTGCATGAGCGTCTCGTTGGCGACCATGCCGCCGTCGACCTTGAGCTCGGTGAGCTCGACGCCGGAGTCGAGGTTCATCGCATCGAGGACCTCACGTGACTGGAAGGCGACCGATTCGAGGGCGGCCCGGGCGATGTGGTTCTTATTGACGTACCGGGTGAGGCCGACGATGACGCCGCGGGCGTCGGACTCCCAGTGCGGGGCGAAGAGACCGGAGAACGCGGGCACGATGTAGCAGCCGCCGTTGTCCTCTACCTGCTTCGCGAGCACCTCGACCTCGGGGGCGTCCTTGATGAGTCCGAGGTTGTCCCGGATCCACTGGACGAGCGAACCGGTCACAGCCACGGACCCCTCGAGGGCGTAGACCGCGTCGTCCTCGCCGATCTTGTACGCCACGGTCGTGAGCAGGCCGTTCTTGCTCGCCACCGGCTCGGTGCCGGTGTTGATGAGCATGAAGTTGCCGGTGCCGTAGGTGTTCTTCGCCTGCCCCTTCTCGAAGCACGCCTGCCCGAAGGTCGCCGCCTGCTGGTCGCCGAGGATGCCGCAGATCGGGGTGTCGATGAGCAGGGTGTTCTTCGCGCCGTAGCCGTAGATCTCCGAGCACGACTTGATCTCCGGCAGCATCGACATCGGGATGCCCATGTCGGCGGCGATCTCCTCGTTCCAGTCGAGGGTGTCGATGTTCATGAGCATCGTCCGCGAGGCGTTGGTGACGTCGGTGATGTGGACTCCGCCGTTGACACCACCGGTGAGGTTCCACAGCACCCACGAGTCCATCGTGCCGAAGAGCAGGTCGCCGTTGTCCGCGGCCTCCCTGGCGCCGTCGACGTTGTCGAGGATCCACTTGGCCTTGGGACCGGCGAAGTAGGTCGCCAACGGCAGGCCGACACGGTCCTTGTACTTGTCAGCGCCCTCGTCGCCGCCGAGTTCGTCGGCGATCTTCTGCGTGCGCGTGTCCTGCCAGACGATCGCGTTGTAGACGGGTTCGCCGGTGTTCTTGTCCCACACCACCGTCGTCTCGCGCTGGTTGGTGATGCCCACGCCCTCGAGCTGGTGGCGGTTGATGTTCGCCCGCGACAGCGCCTGGCCGATCGCTTCGTTGGTGTTGCGGATGATCTCCTTCGGGTCGTGTTCGACCCAGCCCGCGCGGGGGAAGATCTGCTCGTGCTCGAGCTGCCCGCTCGAGACGATCTGCCCGTTGTGGTCGAAGACGATCGCCCGCGACGAGGTGGTGCCCTGGTCGATTGCGAGGATGTACTTGTCCTGGCTCATGAAGACTCCTGTGTCCGTTCGGCGCCCGGGGCGCCGAGCTTCGTAGTGGTATCTAGGATGTCACTGTTCTCAGATGAAGGCGTTCGAGACGAGGCCGGCGAGGACGCCGCCGAGGATGGGGCCGACGATCGGCACCCACGCGTAGCTCCAGTCGGAGCTGCCCTTGTTCGGGATCGGCAGGATCGTGTGCGCGATGCGGGGACCGAGGTCGCGAGCAGGGTTGATCGCGTAGCCGGTCGGCCCGCCGAGGGAGGCGCCGATGACGACGACGACAAGTGCGACGGCGAGCGGTCCCAGCCCGCTGGGGGTCCCGCCGAATAGGAGGATGATGAAGACGAGGACGAAGGTGCCGATCGCCTCGGTGAGGACGTTCCAGCCGTAGCTGCGCACCTCGGGCCCGGTGGAGAAGGTGCCGAGGATGTTACCCGGCTCGCCTTCCGCGTCGTAGTGCTTCTTGTAGACCAGCCACGCGAGGATCGCACCGAGGGTGGCACCGAGGAGCTGCGCGAAGAGGTAGGCGAAGGTCGTACCCACCGTGATCGGGATGCCCGGGGCGTACTCGGTGGCGCCGCTGGAGAGGATGCCGAGCGTCACCGCGGGGTTGAGGTGGGCGCCGGACTTGTAGGCGACGTAGACGCCGGCGAAGACCGCGAGTCCCCAGCCGAGCGAGATCATCAGCCAGCCGCCGGCATTGCCCTTGGTCTTGGCGAGCACCGCGTTCGCGACGACGCCGACGCCGAGCAGCAGCAGCATCGCCGTGCCCGCCGTCTCGTGGAGGAGGATCGTGCCAATCGTTCCCATGGTGGGTGAACTCCTTTGTTGAGATGGGATGAGATGGGGATCGTGGTTGACCCGGTGAGGGTCGGAGCGGCGGGGGCGACGTCCTCGTCCCTCCCCCGCCGAGGCGGTGTGCCGTGTCCTCCTAGCGTGCGCTCCAGCTGTCGGTGACGAGCGCTGCCGCAGCGGCGTCGTCGTGCGTGGACTCCGCGGCGACCTGGGCGTCGACGTGGGTGCGGAAGGCCGCGACCTCGGCGGCGACCTTCTCCGCGTCCCAGCCGAGGACGGGGGCGATGATCTCGGCGACCGCCTCGGCGGCGGCCTTGCCCCGGTCCCTGACCTCGTAGTTGAGCCGCATCCGGCGCTCGAGGACGTCCTCGAGACGGACGACGCCCTCCGAGGTGGCAGCGTAGTGGGCTTCGACGCCGAGGTAGCGCTCGGCTCCCGGCAGGGGCTGACCGAGTTCGGGGTTGTCGTCGATGAGGTCGAGGAGGTCCTCGAGCATCGTCCCGTAGCGGCGGATGAGACGCTTGACCCGGGCTTCGTCCCAGCCGTAGCGCTCGGCGATGCCGGCCTGGCCGCGGCGGACCGCGCCCACGCCCTGGGCACCGAGCAACGGCACAGACTCGGTGAGCGAGGTCCGGTCGGCGGCTTCGTCGCCGAGTGCGAAGTCGACGGCGTCCTCGGCCATCACCCGGTAGGTCGTGAACTTGCCGCCGGCGATCGCCGAGAGGCCGGGCTCGACCTCCATGACGGTGTGCTCGCGGGAGACCTTCGTCGACGCCTCGCCTTCCTTCTCCACCGGCTGGAGGAGCGGTCGCAGACCCGAGTAGACGCCGATGACGTCGTCGCGGCTGAGCTTGTTCTCGAGGATCGCATTGGCGTGCTCGAGGAGGTAGTCGATGTCGTCGGAGGTCGCGACCGGGGCGGCGACGTCCTCCTTCCACGGGGTGTCCGTGGTGCCGATGACCCAGTAGCCGTCCCACGGGATGACGAAGAGCACGGACTTCTCGGTCTTCGAGATGATGCCGGTGTCCGGGTCGGCCTTGATCTTGTCCTGGTCGACGGTGATGTGGATGCCCTTCGAGGCGAGCACCTTGAGTCCGGCGTCGGCCTTCGCAAGATCCTGCTGCTGTTCGGTCCAGACGCCGCCGGCGAGGATGGTCCGGCGGGCGTAGACGTCGAACTCACGGCCCGAGACCTCGTCGCGCACGCGGACCCCGGACACCCGGTCCCCGTCGTGGAGGTAGTCGATGACGGAGACGTGGTTGGCTGCGGCGGCGCCGAAGCTCACGGCCGAACGCACGAGCGTCATGACGAAGCGGGCGTCGTCGACCTTCGCGTCGTAGTATTCGAGCGCACCGACCGCTGCGTCGTCGGCGAGGCCCGGGAAGTGCGCGCTCAGCGCCTTCTTGCCGAGGTGGCGGTGCATCGGCACGGCGCGTTTGCGCCCGGGCCGCGTGGCCATCGTGTCGTAGAGGAGGACGCCGGAGCCGATGAAGGCCCGGTCGATGAGGCGGTGCTCGAAGGGGAAGACGAACGCGACGGGTTCGACGAGGTGGGGTGCGGTGTGCGTGAGCAGCAGGTCACGTTCCTTGAGCGCCTCGGCGACGAGTTTGAAGTCGAGCATCTCGAGGTAGCGCAGTCCCCCGTGCATGAGCTTCGAGGACCGCGAGGAGGTGCCCGAGGCCCAGTCGTGGGCGTCGACGACGCCGACCTTGAGTCCGCGGGTGGCGGCGTCGAAGGCGGAGCCCGCTCCCGTCACCCCTCCCCCGACGACGAAGACGTCGAGCGGGTCGTCCGGACTCGTCGCTTCCATGGTGTGCAGGGATTCTTCACGGAACGAGGGGGATAGCTCGCCGTTTCGCATTGCGCTCTTGCCTCCAGAGATCGGGGAATCTGCCCCGTGGCGGCCGGCCGAAGGTGACTGGCCGGTAATCACAAGCTAACAGGTGCGGAGAGCAAATGGGAACAGATCCGACTGTGAGACCGGCCATCGATTCAGTCGGCGGTTCTGCCCATCGCCGAGGTGGTCTCCGCCGAATCCAACAGGTCGAGTTTCCGCATGATGATGCCTTCGCGCAGCGCCCATGGGGAGATGTTCATCACCGTGATGTCGAAGATCGTGAAGGCCGCCTCGGCGACGATGGCGCCGGCGAGCACCTGACCGGCGCGGGCCTCGGAGACCCCGGGCAGTGTGGCGCGCTCGGCGGGAGTGCGCGCGGACAGGGTGTCGATGATGCCGGGCAGGTCGCGGCGGAAGAGCTTGCGCGGGACGTAGATGCCGTCCCCGCTCGGGGCGGCTCCGGCGATGCGGGCCAGCGACCGGAAGGTCTTCGAGGAGCCGACGACGTGGTCGGGGGTGCCGACGCGGTTGATCTCCCCGGCGATGCGCCCGATCTGGGCGCGGGCGTACTTGCGCAGCCGGTGGATGTCCTCGGCGTCGGGGATCTCCCCGGGCAGGAAGTCGGCGTACGTGCGTCCGGCCCCGAGCGGGACGGAGACCGCCGCCTGCGGGTACTCGTCCTGGCCGGCGGCGATCTCGAGCGAGCCCCCGCCGATGTCGAGGAGGAGGATCTTCCCGGCCGACCATCCGAACCAGCGGCGGGCGGCGAGGAACGTCACCCGCGCCTCGTCCCTGCCGGACATGACGGTGAGGGTGACGCCCATCTGCTTGCTGATCGAGGCGATGAGCTCCTCCCCGTTGGGGGCGTCCCTGACCGCCGAGGTGGCGAAGGCGAGGATCTGCTCCGCGCCCTGGTCCTCGGCGATCTCGACTGCCTCGGCGACGAAGTCGCGCAGCCGCTGCTGGCCCTCCTCACCGATCGAGCCGTCCGGGCCGAGGTACTCGGCGAGGCGGAGGATCTCCTTGTGCGAGGTCGCCGGCAGCGGCGGTGCCCCGACGTGGGCATCGACGACGAGGAGGTGGACGCTGTTGGATCCGATATCGAGGACGGCGAGGCGCATTGGCTCAGTGTATCCCGCGGCAGGGGCTCCTCAGCCCCGCCAGTCGCCTGCGCTGAAGCCGAACTCGGGGGTCTTCTTGGCGAAGAACGCCTCCTGGCCGCGGGCGATCTCCGCCCGGTAGGCCTCATCGAGCCACCGAGGCGGCTGCCCGCCTCCGTCGAACTCGCCGTCGAGGACGGCCTTGGCCCCGATCTGACTGAGCTGGGACAGGGACGCGATGCGCTCCCCCAGCTCCTGGGCGCGGGCGAGCGGGTCGTCCGCGGTCTCGTGGATGAAGCCGAGGCGCTGCATCTGGTCGAAGTCGACGATCGAGGCCGTGAGCAGCAGGTACCGTGCCCACGCGTCGCCGAGCACGCGGGCGAGGCTCCTCGTCGGTCCCGGCGGGTAGACGAGTCCGAGCTTCGCAGCCGTGACCCCGTACGTCGACCCGGGGGCGGCGATGCGGATGTCGCAGGCGGCGGCGATCTCGGTGCCGCCGCCGACGCAGTTGCCCTCGATCGCGGCGATGGTCACGGTCCGCGCCGAGGCCAGGGCCGCCTCGGCGGAGGAGTTGAGCTCCCAGAAGTCGGCGATGGGGACGTCGAGGTCGGCGATGTCCGATCCGGCGGAGAAGTGCCCGCCGGCACCGGTGATGATCAGCGCTGCGATCGTGTCATCGGCGTCGACGCCGGCGATGATCTCCGGCAGAGCCCGCCACATCGCCCGGGACAGGGCGTTGCGCTTCTCCGTCCGATCGAGAACGAGGGTCCCGACCCCACCGGTGACGGTGAAGTCGAAACCCTCGAGGTCGACCGGACGGTAGAGGCCCGGGGTGGGCCGACCGTCGGTGCTCATGCTCAGCCCCGGCTGTCGGGGACTTCGCGCTGCGGCTGACCGTCGTAGGCGCTGAGCGGGCGGATGAGCGCGTTCGAGGCCTGCTGCTCGAAGATGTGCGCGGTCCAGCCGGTGATGCGGGCCATGACGAAGATCGGCGTGAACTGCTCGGTGTCGAATCCCATGAGGTGATAGGCCGGACCCGACGGGTAGTCGAGGTTCGGATAGATGCCCTTGCGGGAGACGAAGTCCTCTTCGAAGGTGTTGTAGAGGTCGAGGAGGTCGATTGCACCCTTGACCTCGGCCATCTCCTCGAAGGCCTTGCGCATGGTCGGCACGCGCGAGTCGCCGTTCTTGTACACGCGGTGTCCGAAGCCCATGATCTTCGCCTTGCGGGCCAGGGCGTCGTCGATCCATGCCGAGGCCCTGTCGGCCGTGCCGACCTCTTCGAGCATCGCCATGACGGCTTCGTTCGCGCCGCCGTGCAGGGGTCCCTTGAGGGCACCGACGGCACCGGCGACGGCCGAGTAGAGGTCGGAGGTCGTCGAGGTGATGACGCGGGCGGTGAACGTCGAGGCGTTGAACGAGTGCTCGGCGTAGAGGATCATCGAGATGTCGAAGCTGCGCACGACTTCGTCGGCGGGAACCTCGTCGAAGACCATCTTGAAGAAGTTCGCCGCATAGTCGAGGTCCTTCGTCGGCGCCACCGGGTCGAGCCCGTGGCGGCGACGGTGGTCGATCGCGACGATCGTCGGCAGCTGCGCGTAGAGGCGCTCGGCCTTCGCGAGGTTGGCCTCGGGCCCTTCGACGTCGGCCTCGGGGTCGACGGCGCCGAGGTAGGCGACCGCGGTCTGCACGACGTGCATCGGGTGCGCGTCCTTGGGCAGGCCGAGGATGATGTCGACGAGCTCCGGCGAGATCTCCCGCTGGGCGTGCTCACGGGCCTTGAACTCGGCCAGCTGCTCCTCGGTGGGCAGTTCGCCGTTCCAGATGAGGTAGGCGACGTCCTCGAAGTTGCGCTTGGCCGCGAGCTCCTGCACGGGGTATCCGCGGTAGGTCAGCGAGTTGGTTTCCTGGACTACCTTCGAGACGGCCGTGGTGTCGACGACGACTCCGGCGAGGCCCTTCCTGATTTCTTCGGTCACTGGTGACCCTCCTGTGAGAAGTTGAATACGGCCGCGTCGAAGTCGTTGTACGCGGCGTAGTCGATGGTGTCGTAGAGGTCCGCGCGGGTCTGCATCCCCTCGAGCAGGTCCACCTGGGTGCCCTTGTCCCGGATCGTCTGCAGGCCCGACTTGATCGCACCCATGGCGAGACGCAGGGTCGTGACCGGGTAGATCACGAGTTTGACCCCGACGTTCGCCAACTGCTCTGTGGTGAACAGTTCGCTCTTTCCGAATTCCGTCATGTTCGCCAGGATCGGCACGTCGACGCTGGCGGCGAAGCGCTCGAACTCATCCAAGTCGCGCATCGCCTCGGGGAAGATCATGTCGGCACCGGCGTCGACGTAGGCCTTCGCCCGGTCGATCGCGGCATCGAGTCCCTCTCCCGCACGGGAGTCCGTGCGGGCGCAGATGACGAAGTTCTCATCCCGGCGGCCCTTGACGGCGGCCGCGATGCGCTTGGTCATCTCGACCGTGGTCACGACCTCCTTGCCGTCGAGGTGGCCGCACCGCTTCGGGTTGACCTGGTCCTCGAGGTGCATGCCGGAGATGCCTGCGTCCTCGAACTCCTGGACGGTGCGGGCGACGTTCATCGCCTCGCCCCAGCCGGTGTCGGCGTCGATGAACGTCGGCAGGTTCGTCACCCGGGCGATCGCACGACCGTGGTCGGCCACCTCGGTGAGGGTGGTCAGACCGATGTCGGGCACACCCATGGCTGCGGAGAACGCGCCCCCGGAGATGTAGACGCCCTCGAAGCCGATCTGCTCGATGATCTGGGCGTTGATCGGGTTGATCGCGCCGGGGAACTGGACGATCTCGTCGCCGGCGAGGAGCTCGCGGAACCGCTTCCGGCGCTCGGCCGGTGTGGTCGTTGCCCCGAGCATCAGAAGATGCCCTTCGAACCGCTGTGCTTCAGCCCTTCGACGGCGAAGCTCAGCTGGCCCACGCCTGCCGCGTCGAGGCTCTCGAGGTTCTCGGCAAGGTCGAGGAAGCGGTTCGCCTCGGCCTCGGTGAGGATACCAGCGGAGAGCGTGCGGAACTTCTCGACGTAGTTCTCGCGGACGAACGGGCGGGCACCGAGCGGGTGGGCGTCGGCGACGGCGATCTCGTCGGTCAGAGTCGACCCGTCCTCGAACTCGATCTCCACGCGGCCGCCGAAGGCCTTCTCGTTCGGGTCGGTCGAGTGGTAGCGGCGGGTCCACTCGGGATCCTCGGTCGTCTCGATCTTGTGCCAGAGCTCGACGGTCTCGGGACGGGCGGCCCGCTCGGGGGTGTACGAGTCCTCATGGTGCCAGCCGCGGTCCTCGAGGGCGACGGCGAAGATGTACATGATCGAGTGGTCGAGCGTCTCGCGGCTGGCCTTCGGATCCATCTTCTGCGGATCGTTCGCGCCGGTGCCGATGACGTTGTGCGTGTGGTGCGAGGTGTGGATGACGATGCGCTTGATCTTCGTCAGGTCCTCGATCTCACCGCCGAGCTTGCGGGCGAGGTCGATGAGCGCCTGCGCCTGGTATTCGGCGGAGTGCTCCTTGGTGTAGGTGTCGAGGATGGCGCGCTTGGCCTCGCCCTTGCCCGGCAGCGGGATCGTGTAGCGGGCCTCGGGGCCTGAGAGGATCCACGCGATGAAGCCGTCCTCGCCTTCGTAGATCGGGTTCGGGGCGCCTTCACCGCGCATCGCCCGGTCGACGGCCTCGACGGCCATCTTCCCGGCGAAGGCCGGTGCGTGGGCCTTCCACGAGGAGATCTCACCCTTGCGGGACTGGCGGGTCGCCGTCGTCACGTGCAGGGCCTGCTGGATCGCCTGGAAGGTCACCTCGGTGGGCAGGTGGAGCATCGCACCGATGCCGGCCGCGGCCGAGGGGCCGAGGTGGGCGACATGGTCGATCTTGTGCTGGTGCAGGCTCATGCCCTTGACGAGGTCGACCTGGATCTCGTACCCGGTGGCGATGCCGTTGATGAGGTCCGCTCCCCCGATGCCCATGTGCTGGGCGACGGCGAGGATCGGCGGGATGTTGTCACCGGGATGGGAGTACTCGGCGGCGAGGAAGGTGTCGTGGAAGTCGAGTTCGCGCACGGCCACGCCGTTGGCCCAGGCCGCCCACTCCGGGGAGAAGCGCTCGGCGAGGGGAAGTCCGAAGATCGTCGCACCCGGGGTGAAGGGGTGCGCCTGTGCCTGCTCGCGGGCGTGGGTGGGGGCCGAACGGTTCACCGAGGCGGCCGCGACGGCGGCGTTGTCGATGACGCGGTTGATCACCATCTCGGTGACCTCGGGATCGACGGGCGTCGGGTCGGAGGCGACCTCGGCGATCTTCCAGGCGAGCTGATCCTCACGAGCCAGGTTCTCTGAGCTCTTGTGGGTACGGACCTCATGATCAATCATGGACAATCCCTTCAATCGTCGTTGACCGCTGCGGGCCATGTCACGACCGCCGCTGGCCGGAGAGTGGTTGACTCAACTGTAGGCCACGTCACTGCGACGCTGCGGCCCGGCCGGAGTTTTATCTTGACATCAAGATACTTTACCCGACCGGCATGAGCCGCCTCGACCCCCCTCCTCCCACCCGTCCGTCGAGGTGAACTGTGACACAATCGGGATATGACCCGCACTGCCCTCGACTTCGACGAGAACTGGTTCGACGACAACGAGTTCGCCCAGCTTCGTCGCCGTCTTCCCATCCCCTATGTCAATGCCATCCCCGTCCGCGTCGGAGAGGCCGGCGATGTCGAGGAGATCGGCCTCCTGCTGCGCCGCCTCGACGACGGCACCCTGGGTCGCGAGGTCGTCGGCGGCCGCATCCGCTACCACGAGTCGATCCGTGCGGCGCTCCTGCGCCATGCCGAAAACGACCTGGGTCCGCTCGCGCTGCCGGTCGTCCCCCCGGCCATCGCGCCGTTCCACATCGCCGAGTACTTCCCCACCGAGGGAGCGGCACTCCTCCACGACCCGCGTCAGCACGCGATCTCGATGTGCTTCGTCATGGAGGTCCGCGGCGAGTGCACCCCGCGCGCGGACGCGCTCAGCCTCGACTGGCTCACGCCGTCGGAGGCGCTGCGCGAGGACATCGCGAGCGAACTCTCCCACGGTCAGGAGCACATCATCCGCGCGGCCCTGAGCTACCTCGGCTTTCCCATCTGAGGCCGGGCTGTCCATCGGGCCTGCGCCCGGGGGTGCCGTCCGGTTTTCCGCGGCGCGCTGCGGCTTTCCCGCGGTGCGCTGCGACTCGAGGACGCTCAGTGTCGATTCGCGAGCCAGAAATCGACACTTGGCGTCCTCGACTCGGCAACCGGATGCGTCCGCCGGCCGCTCAGCCACCCCGGGGGCGTACAGCCGCCCCGCGGCGCCACAGCCACCCCGCGGCGCCACAGCAACCCCACGACCGCCTCGGCGACTTTTCTACACGCTGTAGAAGTGCACTGGTAGACTGGAACCGACGACGACGGATGTGGTTTTCGGGGCCGCCGTCATCGTCAGGGTTGGTCAGGCCCCGTCGAGAGGACTGCCATGAACGCTGACGCCCACCGGAACCCCGCTCGCCAGGCCGCTGCGAACCCGACCGATGACCGCGCCGCCGACCCGCGGCCCGCCGAGTCCGGACTCAGCCGCGACCTCGGCGTCCTCGTCGGCTTCGACGGATCCGAACTCGCGGCCCTGGCCCTGCGCTACGCCGCGGTCGAAGCCCTCCACCGCGGCGTCCCCCTGACCGTCGTCACGGCGTTCACGATGCCGCTGATGATCTACCCGAACATGGCCTCCATCCCCTCCGAACCCGAGGACGAGGCCGCACTGAGGGGAGCCGAGAAGCTCCTCGCCGAGGCGTCCGAACTCCTCGCCGATCATCCCGAACCCGTGACGTACGCGGCCGAGTCCGGCGACGCCGCCGGTGTGCTCGTCAACCTCAGCTCCAACGCCGAGGTGGTCATCGTCGGCGCCCGAGGGCGCGGCGGGTTCCTCGGTCGCATGCTCGGATCGGTCTCCACGGCCCTGCCCCCGCACGCGCACTGCCCGACGATCGTCGTCCCCCAGCACTCAGCACAGCGCGGCGAGGCCCGCGGACCGGTCGTCGTCGCCGTCGACGGTTCGGAGGCCGCGAGGATCGCGATGTTCACCGCCGCCGAGGTGGCCGCCTCACGCGAGGCCGGACTCGAGGTCGTCTCCGTCCTGCCCGCCGGCGAGGAGTGGCTCTACTGGTATCCCGAGCTCGAGCTCGGCGCCGACGTCGCCGACCGTCGGCAGAAGCAGCTCGAGACAGCGCTCTCGGCGGAGGCCGATGCACTCGGCGAGCAGTTCCCGGGTCTGCCGATCTCCACCTCGGTGGTCGTCGGAGATGCGACCGCGGTGCTCTCGGAGGCGACGAAGCGGGCGCAGCTGACGGTGATGGGCACGCGTGGTCGCGGAGCGGTCAAGAGCGCGCTGCTCGGCTCGGTCTCCCGCGGGGTCCTCCACCATGCCGAGGGTCCGGTGATGATCGTCCCGAGCTGACCACAGCCGCACGACCCATGACGACCATCGCCGCCTGCCTGATCGCCTGACGCGGTCCCGACAGGCGGCGCGGCGGGTGCTGTACAGTAAGTCTCACGACAGGGGAGCGCCAGCAGGGGCGCTGAGAGTGCAGATCATGCTGCAGACCCTCGAACCTGATGCGGCTAGCACCGCCGAAGGAAGTCGAGACTCTTCTACCCCTCCTTGAGACACGAGGAGGCACAATGCCGAGAACCACCGCGCCCGGAACCGCCGCGAAGTCCGCACCCGCCTACACGCAGGCCCCGCCGACGAAGAAGTGGCGCGTCGTCGACTACGTCGTCACCGCGGTGCTCGGCATCGCGGTCGGCCTGATCTTCTGGGTGCTCGCCGCCAGCTGGAAGGTCATCGAACTCGGCTTCCAGGCCTTCCCGCCCTCGATCGGACTCATCGCCGGACTCTGGGTGCTCGCCGGACCTCTGGCCGGCGCCATCATCCGCAAGCCCGGTGCCGCGCTGCTCTGCGAGGTGCTCGCCGCGATCGTCGAGGGCGTCCTCGGCTCCCACTTCGGCTCGACCGTGCTCCTGTCGGGCTTCATCCAGGGCCTCGGTGCCGAACTCGTCTTCGCCGCCTTCGGCTACCGCAGATTCACGCTGTGGGTGACGACGCTGTCCGGTCTCGTCGCAGCCGCCTTCATGGCCGTGAGCGAGAACATCCTCTACAACGCCGAATGGCAGCTGACCTACCAGCTCGCCTACGCCGTCTGCGCGATCGTCTCCGGCATCGTCATCTCCGGCATCGGTGCCTGGTATGCCTACCGTGCGATCGCCAAGACCGGGGCGCTGTCCTCGTTCGCCTCCGGCCGCATCCGCTGATGGGTCTGCCGATCCGCGCCCGCGGCTATTCGTGGCGGCACGCCGATCGGGACACGCTCGCCGTCGGCCCCCTCGACCTCGACATCGCCGCAGGTGAGAAGATTCTCCTCCTCGGCCCGTCAGGGGCGGGGAAGTCGACACTGCTCCACGCGATCGCGGGTGTCCTCCCCGTCGAATCGGGTGAGGCCGGAGGAGAGCTCGTGATCGGTGACGCCCCACCGGATCCTCGCCGAGGTGTGACCGGGCTCGTCCTCCAGGACCCCGATTCGCAGGTGATCTTCTCCCGCGTCGGCGACGACGTCGCCTTCGGAATGGAGAACATCGGGATGAGCGCCGAAGTCATCGACGAGCGCATCCCCGCCTCCCTGGCAGCGCTCGGCCTCGACCTGCCCCTCGACCACCCCACGGCCGCACTCTCCGGGGGCCAGAAGCAGCGCCTCGCACTCGCCGGCATCCACGCGATGGCACCCGAGGTCATCGTCCTCGACGAACCGACGGCGAACATCGACCCCGCCTCGGCGGCCTCGGTCCGGGACGCGGTGCTCACGGTCCAGGCGGCCACCTCGGCGACGATGATCGTCGTCGAGCACCGGGTGAGCCTGTGGTCGGACGACGTCGACACCGTCATCGTCCTCGGCCGCGGTGGGGTCGTCGCGCAGGGATCGCCGTCCGCGGTCTTCGGTGATCCCGCCCTCGCCGAGGTGCTCCGGGCCACCGGGATCTGGGTGCCCGAGTCCGGCTCCCGCACTCCCCCGCGTCAGCCGGGAGCGTTGCGATCCGGCGAGCCGGGAGGGACGGTGCTCACCGCTGAGAGGCTGAGTGCGGCCCGGCCACGGGCGGGGGTGCCTGCGACCACCGACCTCTCGCTCGAGATCCGAGCCGGCGAGGCGGTCGGCATCGTCGGACCCAACGGCGCCGGCAAGTCGACGACGGCGCTCACCCTGGCCGGACTCATTCCCGAGTTCGCAGGCGAAGTGCGCGCCCACGGGACACTGGCCGAAGGCGCAAAGCACGAACGGCCCTTCCGCTGGCCGTCGGCCTTCCTCGCACCGAGGATCGGAATGGTCTTCCAGGAGCCCGAACACCAGTTCCTCAAGGCCAGCGTGGCAGGCGAGCTCGCCCTCGGCCCCAGGTTGGCCGGATGGAGTGAGAGCGAGGTCGAATCGCGGGTGACCAGCCTGCTCGAGACACTCGGGCTCACCGAGATCGCCGACGCCCACCCGCAGGGACTCTCCGGCGGCGAGATGCGGCGGCTGTCAGTGGCGGCGATGATCGCGCCCAGGCCGCGGGTCCTCATCGTCGACGAGCCGACATTCGGTCAGGATGCGCTGACCTGGGCGGGACTTGTCACGCTCTTCCTCGACGTCCTCGACCACGGCAGCGCGGTCGTCGCCGTCAGCCACGACCACGACTTCCTCGACGCGATCGGGGCCAGGCGTGTGAGCCTCGGAACGAGCGCGCAGCCGCTGCGAGGTGAGCGCGTTGAGTGAGGCTGCGCCCGCCCGAGAGAGGGTCGCGATCGAGGATCCCGGTCAGCTCATCCCCGTCGTCCGGTCGACTGCGCTGGTCCGGTGCAATCCGCTGACGAAGATCGCCGTCGCCCTCATCCTCATGGTCGGGGCGCTGCTGAGCATCGACATCGTCTCGGCCGGGGTCGTCCTCGGCTTCTCCCTGCTCGCTCTGCCGCTGAGCGGGCTCGACCTGTGGGCAGCACTCAAGCGCCTGTGGTTCCTGCCGCTCGGGGCGCTGCTCGCGGCATGGGGCACGGCGATCCTCGCGGAGAAGACCGGGGCGGTCGTCGTCGATCTCGGTCCGATCCTCATGACGACCGGGTCCCTCGAATCCGCGGCGGCGATCTTCGTCCGTGCCCTCGCGCTTGCCGTCCCGCTTGTCGTCCTCGCCTCGACGATCGATCCGAGGGATCTCTCGGATGCGCTCGTCCAACATCTGCGACTGCCGGAGACCGTCGTCGTCTCGGTGCTCGCGGCCTCGCGTCTGCTCGGCCTCCTCGTCACCGAATGGCAGACCCTGGCGATGGCGCGTCGCGCCAGGGGGCTCGCCGGCGGGTCCGTGCTGCGGCGCACCGGAAGCCTCTTCGCCGGGATCTTCGTCCTCCTCGTCCAGTCGATCAGGCGGGGGACGAGGCTGGCGATGGCGATGGAGGGTCGCGCCTTCGGGCGACGGGGACGCACGTGGCGGCGACGCTCACGATTCGGGATCGCCGACGCGGTCGTCGTGCTCACCGCGCTGGCCGTCACCGTGGCGGCGATCGCCTCGGCGCACCTGCTGGGGACATGGAACCCGATCATCCCCGGCTGAGGCGGGCTCACACCTGACCGATGAGGTCCTTGAGGTGGGAGCGCCAGTCTTCGAGCGCCTCGGCGCTGGGCAGCTTCGAGGCGGTGAGGGCGAGGAGGGTGCGGTCGTCGTCCTTGGGTTCGGCGGCGGCTTCGATCTTTGTGCCGTCAACGAGGTTCGCTCGCCAGTAGGAGCGCTTGGGTGTGGTTGAGACCCGCGGTTCACCGTCGAGCGCGACCCCGCCGAGTTCGCCGTCGACGAGGGCGGCGACGCGGTCGATGACGTCGCCGCGCTCGCCGGTCACAGTCCGGGAGACGGCGACGTCGAAGGTGCCGTCGGCGCGCTGGCCGGGGACGCGGCGCCCGATCTCCTGCTCATAGGCGACGACGGCCCCTTGCACCCACCATCCGTGGTTGTCGACGACGCCGTCGAACTGCGGGTAGAGGGCGTCGGCGAGTTCCTTGTGGCTCGCGTCCTTCCCGCCGGCTTTCTCGAGGCGCTGCCGGGTCGTGGACCAGGGCTCGCCGAGGGCCCGTTCGATGGACTCGATGTTCTGCGCTTTCGTCGCCATGGTCTGAGTCTATGACGCGTGCGCGGTCGCGGCATCGCTGCGGCTCTGCCTGCTCGACGTAGACTGCCGCCATGGCGGGCGAGGCTGAGTACACCGAAGACGAGAAGTGGCTGGTCGTTCGCGGTCGGCGATGGCGGCGGACCGATCCCGCCCTGCCCGATCGTGTCGTCGAGGACCTCAAGAGCCACCTCGGTCGGGCGCGCAACGCGGTGAAGGCGGCGAGGAAGGCCGAGGATTCAGCGGCACTGCGGCGAGCCCGGGATCGCGTCGACCTCGCCAAGAGAGGGCTGGGCGAGCGCGGGGAGAAATGGTGGGAGCTCCCCGTCGATGAACGGCTGACCCGAGCCGAGGAGGCTCTGAGCGAGCTCAGTCGATGACGAGTTCGCCCATCTCGTCCCAGCCCTCGCCGTCGATCTTGCGGGAGATGATCTTCGGCGTCGAGGCGAGCAGCGGACGCATGGATTCGAGGCCGGCGGCGAAGTGGTCGCTGTTGACGTGCGGCTCGGCGCCTTCGTCGGTGAATGCCTCGACGAGCACGTACTCGTTGGGCTTGTCCAGGCTGCGCGACCATTCGAACCAGAGGTTGCCCGGTTCGGAGCGGGTGCCTTCGGTGAAGTCCTTGACGACGGCGGGGAAGGATTCCGCGTTCTCAGGCTTGACGTCGAATTTCGCGACGATGAAGATCATTGTGCTTCCTTGTCTCTCGGCAGCTGGACTCTGCGGGCAACGGGCCCTGCCACCACCCAATCATGAACAGCCCGCTTTGACGAGTCCGCGCCCGTGCTGCCTCAGGGCGGGCCGCGCCTGACTGCGAACGCTCACCCCCGGAACCCCCCCCAGGCACCCGTCCACGAGGAGGATCCAGTGCGATCCGGGCCCGATTTTCGGATCGGATCCTCCTCGTGGGGGCGATCAGTCGGCAGTCGCCCGACGCAGAAGAGCGACGAGTGCATCCCGCTCCTCGCCGCTGAGCGCATCGACCGGTGCCTCAACGGCCAGCGCGTCGAGCACGTTCGCACGACAGTGGAGTCCAGCCTCGGTGAGCGAGACGAGTTTGGCGCGTCGGTCCTGCGGATGCGGACGACGTTCGACGAGCCCCTGATCCTCCATCCGGTCGACGACGTAACCGGCGTTCGACGTCTCGCAGCTCATGTGCTCGGCGAGCTCGGTCAGGCGCATCGGCTCGCCCAGCTCGCGCAGCGCGATGGCCTGTGAGGCTGTGATGCCGAGACGGTCGGCGACACGACGGATATGAGAGTCCAGACGCTGGTTGAGGCGGGCGACGAGGCCGCAGAGTTCGACGTCGCTCCCGAGTCCGGACAGGGATTCAGCCATGTGCCGAGAATACCAGAATTTATCCGAACTCATATAGTCAAAGTTCGGAATCTATGTTTAGACTTCGTATTATCCGAACTCGGACCATATGGAGGTCTACGATGCCCACGACACACGCTCCCGATCGCCTGCGCAGCCCCGCCGCACTCCTTGCCGCACTCGGTCTCGCGCAACTGCTCATCGGCCTCGACTACAACATCGTCTTCGTCGCCCTCCCCGAAATCGCCTCACTCGGCTTCTCCCCGCAGACTCTGCAATGGGTCGTCAGCGCCTACGCCATCGCCTTCGGCGGCTTCCTTCTCCTCTGCGGCAGACTGACCGACACCCTCGGGCGTCGCCGGATGTTCCTCGCAGGCCTGGGACTCTTCATGTTCGGCTCGCTGCTCGGCACTTTCGCGGTCGCCGAATGGATGCTCATCCTCGGGCGCGGATTCCAGGGTCTCGGCGGTGCCGCACTGGCACCCGCGACTCTCGCGCTCCTCAGCGTCGGGTTCCCGGAAGGAGCTGAGCGCAACCGCGCCCTGGGCATCTGGGGAGCCGCAGGATCCGCGGGAATGGTCCTCGGATCCATCCTCGGCAGAGTCCTCACAGACGCCTGGGGGTGGCGCGCCGTCTTCGCCGTGAATATCCCGATCGTCGCCGCAATCGCAGTACTCGCCGTGATCGCGGTCCCGGCGGACAGACTTCGTCCATCCCTGCGCCGACTCGACGTTCCCGGTGCCGCGCTCACCACCGCCTCGGCGATTCTCATCGTCATGGGGCTGACCTTCGCCGCGGAGAAGGGATGGACGGCGGCACCGACTCTGCTCAGCCTCGGTGTGGGTCTGCTCAGCGCCCTCACCCTCGTCATCATCGAACGACGCACGAGACACCCGCTGCTCGACTTGGCCGGGTTCCGCAGCCGACACCTGGCCACGGGCGTCGCATCGACGTTCCTGTTCATGGCCGGCTTCGGCGCTTCGGCATATTTCCTCACGCTCTACTTCCAGGAGACGCGGGGCCTCAGCCCCCTCGCCACCGGGCTCGCCTTCGTCATCCCCTGCCTCGGGGTGCTGGCGGGAACTATGCTCGGGGGTCGCCTGGCGACGAGGGCGGGGCTGCGCACGACGATGGCCACAGGACAGGTGATCGGTCTCCTCGGCGTCGGGGCGATCGCTGTCGTCGTCGGTGCCCACACCGTCTGGATCGTCGTGTTCGCCCTCGTGCTCCTCTTCAGCCTCGGGCAGGGCATCGTCTTCACGACGATGTTCGCGACCGCGACCACCGGCGTCGACGAGTCAGCGCAGGGCTACGTGGGCGGTCTCGCAACCGCCGGTCAGCAGATCGGCGGGGCGATCGGCCTCGCCGTGCTCATCACGTTGACCACGGCGATGTCGGGTCCGAGCCTGAGTATCGGAATGACCGGGATCGCCGCGATCATCGGTCTCGGTCTGCTCGTCGCTCTCCTCGTCCCCGCGAAGCCGCCCGCAGGGCTGTCTGGTGGGCGGCACGACCGCTCGCCCGCGAACTCGTAGGCGCCTCCCCGCGGTCGAGCAACGTCCCTGCGAGGAGGATCCGGTGCGATTCGCAGCCCGATTTCGGATCGGATGCTCCTCGCTGAGGCCCGCGGCCTTCTGCCAGACCGGCTCTGTTGGTCAGACCCGTTCGGCGATGAGGACGAGGAAGCCGCTGTCGGGCTCGAAGGGGTGGATCTCCCACGTCGAGAGCTTGAGGCTGACGATCATTCCGCTCGCCTCGACATCGTCGATGAAGTCGTCGAAGTCATACCCGCGTCCGGCCCCGAAACCGGCGACGAAGCGGCCGCCGTGCTTGAGGGTCGACCGGATGTTGGCAAGCGTCTGTCGCCGGGAGGCCGGATCGAGGAAGGCGAGCACGTTGCCGGCGCAGACGGTGACGTCGATGTCAGTGATGCCCGCCGCCGCGAAGTCGAAATCGGCGATGTCGCCGGTGTGCCATTCGCCGGAGGGGAAGTCCTCCTCGGCGACGGAGATGAGGAATTCGTCGAGGTCGACCCCGTAGACCGTGTGACCGGCACCGATGAGCAGTCCGCCGACTCGGCCGGTGCCGCAGCCGGCGTCGAGGATCCGTCCCCCGCGCGGTGCCATGGCGTCGACGAATCGCGCCTCTCCCCCGATGTCGTGCCCGGCGTCGACGAGCTTGCGCCAGCGCTGGGCGTAGTTCGCGGAATGGTCGGGGTTGTTCGCGCGGATCCGGTTCCACTGGTGGTCGAAGCTCATGGCCTCAGTGTATTCCCCGGGCGCCTCCCAGCAGTGCCGGAACCGCTCATGTGAGGACTTCGGCGACCACCTCGGCGACGGAGGCGACGGGGGCGGGAGGTTCGGGCGAGGTGAGGACGATGATGTTCCGTCATCCGGCGCCGTCCACGGGATGGAGGTCGATGTCGTGCCCGCCGAGGGCCATCATGATCGGCGTCGCCAGGGTGAGTCCGAGCCCGGTGCCGGCGAGGGCGAGCGCGACTGCGGTGTCGGTGACGATGTGCGTCTCCTTCGCGTTGATCCCCATCGCCGAGGTGGCCAACCGCATCGCCCGCCCGAAGAGGTCCGTGGCCGGAGGCAGGATCCAATCCGCCTCGGCGAGGTCATCGGGGCCGGGCAGCGGCACACCTCGCGGGGTGACGACCCCGAAGGGTTCGGTCGCCACCGTCGTCCACCTCAGTCCGCGCATCGGCGGCAGCGGCACGGCCGGGTAGTCGATGCCGATGCCGAGGTCGATCGCGCCTTCGATGACGGCCGCCGACATCGTCTCGACGTTGACCTCGCGGGCGCGGACTTCGATGTTCGGATGCCGGCGAGCGAGGATGGCGACGATCGCCGGCAGCGCGACGACCGACGTCGACCCGAAGACGCCGAGGGTGACGATCGCCTCCGAGCCGAAGTCACGGCCGAGCATCGCCGTCTCCGCCTGCTGGTGGGCGGCGAGGATGTGGCGGGCGCGCGGCAGCAGGGTGCGACCGGCCTCGGTGAGGGTGAGACCCCGACCGCGACGGAGGACGAGGTCGGCACCGACGGTGCGCCGCAGTGCGCTCATGTGCTGGGAGACCGCGCCGACACTGTAGCCGAGCTGGTCGGCGGCTCGCGTCATCGACCCGAGCTCGGCGACGGTGACGAAGGTCTGCAGCTGCCCGAGCGTCCATGCCATGGGCTCACCCTATGTGTTTTAAGGAATCGTGAAAAGCGTGTTCACGAACTCTGCCTTGTCCTTAACTGTGAGGGACAGCACAATGGTGTGCAAGCCGACGAAGGCGTCGGCCGTACACAGAGCGAGGTGGAACGTGCAGGCTGATGTGGTCGTCATCGGCGGCGGGGTGATGGGCGCCTCGATCGCTGCGAACCTGGCCGAACGCGGCGCCGGGACCATCGTCCTCGTCGAACGCGACGTCCCGGGATGCGGGTCGACGTCGAAAGCGGCAGGCGGAGTACGCTGCCAGTTCTCCGACGAGGTCAACATCGCCCTGTCCGTGCGCAGCCTGGAGATCCTCCGCACCTTCGAGGCGGACTACGGCGTCGACATCGACCTCGTGTCCAACGGCTACCTCTTCCTCCTCGACTCTCCTGAGTCGGTCGCGGCGTTCGAGGCCAACGTCGCCCTCCAGCAGCGCATGGGCCTCGACTCCCGGATGCTCACCGTCGCCGAGGTCGCCGAGCTCGCTCCCTTCGTCGACACCACGGGTCTCCTCGCTGGGGCATTCAACCGCGGCGATGGGCACTGCACGCCGGAGGCCGTCGTCGCCGGCTACATCTCGGCCGCCCGGGCGCGCGGAGTCACGGTGCGCAAGTCGTGCGAGGTCACGGGTTTCGCCACGAGGGGCGCCGAAGGGAAGCGGACGATCACCGCGGTGGAGACCTCGCAGGGGCCGATCACCTGCTCGCAGGTCGTGTGCGCGGCCGGGGCATGGTCGGGCCTCATCGGGGAGATGGCCGGCGTCGACCTTCCCGTGACCCCGCTGCGCCGCGAGATCATGGTGTCCGAACCGGTCGGCTTCGACACATCGACGATGCCGTTCACCATCGACTTCGCCACGAGCTACTACGTCCACCCCGAAGGTCCCGGCCTCCTCTTCGGCTGCCCCGATATAAAGGACCGGTGGGGCTTCGACGAACGCCGCGACCCCGAGTGGCTGTTCCGGCTCTCCGAACTCATCGACCAGCGGACCCCGGATCTCGCCGACGTCGAAGTCAAACGCGGGTGGGCGGGCCTCTACGAGATGACCCCCGACCACAACGCGCTCATCGGCCAGGCACCCGAGCTCGACGGATTCACCTACGCGTGCGGGTTCTCCGGACACGGATTCCTCATGGGCCCTGCGGTCGGTGAGGTCGTCGCCGACATGATGACCGGACGCACACCGTTCGTCGACGTCTCACCCCTGAGCAAGGACCGTTTCGCCGCCACCGGCCTGCGCAAGGAGCTCAACATCGTATGACTGCTGACCATGCCCCTCCCTCCTGGTCGGCCCGCACCGACCCGATCGATGCCCGCACCGTACCTGACACCACTGACACAGCCCACCGGAGCAGATCTCCGCTGACGAAAGGACCACGATGACCACCGCACCCACGGCCACGACCGCCCTGCCCTCCGATGACACGATCACCGGTCTCCTCGATGAGGGCTTAAGGGCCTGCGGTGTCGACGCCGCGGTCCTGTCACCCGATGCCGGCACCGGGGCGACACTCACGGCCCGCTCCCCGATCACCGGCCAGGTCCTCGGGACACTCGTCGCGGATACCCCGGAGACCGCCTCGGCGAAGATCGGACAGGCCGTCACGGCGTTCGAGGCCTGGCGCGACGTCCCGGCACCGGTGCGCGGTCAGCTGGTGGCCCGGTGGGGTGAGCTGCTTGCCGAGCACAAGGAGGAGCTTGCGAAGATCGTCACCGTCGAGGCGGGCAAGACCCCATCCGAGGCCGCCGGCGAAGTGCAGGAGATGATCGACATCTGCGAGTTCGCCCTCGGTCAGTCCCGCCAGCTGTGGGGCAAGACGATGCCGAGCGAGCGCCCCGGCCACAGGCTCATGGAGACGTGGCATCCTCTCGGCGTCGTCGGGGTCATCTCCGCCTTCAACTTCCCCGTCGCCGTGTATTCGTGGAACACCGCACTCGCGCTCGTGGCCGGGGATGCCGTCGTGTGGAAGCCCTCGGAGAACGCCGTCCTCGCCGCCCTCGGTGCCCAATCCCTGCTCGCCCGAGCCGCCGCCGAGGTGAGGGCACCGGAAGGGCTCGTGCCCGTGCTCATCGGGGGCCGGGACATCGGTGATGCGATGGTCCGCGACGACCGCGTCGCCCTCGTCTCGGCGACGGGGTCGGTGCGGATGGGACGCGAGGTCGGGCCCGTCGTCGCCGAGCGCTTCGGGCGGGTGCTGCTCGAACTCGGCGGCAACAATGCCGCGATCGTCGCCCCGAGCGCCGACATCGACCTCGCCCTCCGTGGTGTCGTCTTCGCCGCCGCCGGGACAGCAGGTCAGCGGTGCACGACTCTGCGAAGGCTCATCGTCCATGAATCGATCGCCGAGGCCTTCGTCGAGAAGATCGTCGCCGCCTACCGGACGCTGATTATCGGCTCCCCCACCGAGGACGGCGTCCTCGTCGGCCCGCTCATCAACGAAGCAGCGTACGAGGCGATGCAGAAGGCGCTGCGCCAGGCGGAGGACGAAGGCGGGGAGATCCTCGTCGGCGGCGGCCGGGTGCTCGCCGACGAGCGACCCGACGCCCACTACGTCGAACCCTCCGTCGTGCAGATGCCCGCACAGACCCCGGTGATGGAGTCAGAGACGTTCGCCCCGATCCTCTACGTCGTCACGTACACCGACCTCGACGAGGCGATCACGCTCCACAACGGTGTGCCGCAGGGTCTGTCCTCGGCGATCTTCACCTCAGACCTCGCCGAGGCGGAGACCTTCCTCTCCCGGTCCGACTGCGGTATCGCCAACGTCAACATCGGCACCTCGGGTGCTGAGATCGGCGGCGCCTTCGGCGGGGAGAAGGAGACCGGCGGAGGACGGGAGTCCGGGTCGGATTCGTGGAAGGCCTACATGCGCCAGGCCACGAACACGATCAACTACTCCGGTGAGCTGCCGCTGGCGCAGGGCGTCGAGTTCCTCTGAGGAGCGCGGGCGGTTGACTGCGTCTGCAGTAGACTGTGACCATGCCAGCCGAGAATCCCATCCTCCCAGCGACCTACGACATCGTCTGGTCCGGAATCGTCGTCGCCGGACTCATCCTGACGATCTGGGCGATGGTAAGCATCCTGCGCCCGGGGTTCGACCCTCGCGCCCGTCTGGTCTGGGCGATCATCGTTCTGCTGCTGCCCGTCGTCGGGGCAGCCCTCTGGTTCTACTACCGCACGCTTCCCCGCTGCGCCGCGTGATTGATCTCGGGTAGGCGCAGGCGCTCGGGACTGGTTCTCCTGGACTCAGTCGGCCCGCCCACCATGTCAGCGGTTCGGCGGATGCGGGCTCTCCCCAATGTCACCTCGGCGGGAGTGGAAGCGCTTCCAATGGTCATAGAGAGTTGCGGCCAGGCCGCCCAGGGAAATGAGCGGGAAGACGATGAGCCAGAGCGGCCACCACTGCTCTCCGTTGCGCAGCGCTTCCTCTCCGTTGAGCAGCGAGAGCGCCAACGACGTTCCGAGGGAGAAGGCGACGATGAGATTCCTCATGGTCGCGAACTTATCGGTGTCCACGTCTCGACTCAACCACCTTCGTTGACGCGATGATGCCACCGGCAACCCGCCGCGCCCGCATCTGCCTCGGAGAACTAGAATTGCCGGTGAGCACAGACGACAAGGAGCACACCCGTGATTGAGCTGAAGACACCCGCCGAGATCGACAAGATGGCGGTGACCGGTCGCTTCGTGGCGAAGACGCTGACCGAACTGTCTGAGACAGCCGAACCGGGCATGAATCTCATGCACCTGGAGAAGCGGGCGCGCAGACTCATCGAGGAGGCCGGCGCGAAGTCGTGCTATTGGGACTATGCCCCGTCCTTCGGCTCGGGCCCGTTCCGCAACGTCATCTGCCTCTCCGTCAACGACGGCGTCCTCCACGGCAAGCCGCACGACTACGTCATGCAGAACGGTGACCTCCTCACCCTCGACTTCGCCGTCTCCATCGACGGCTGGGTCGCCGACGCCGCCCGCTCGGTCGTCGTCGGCGAGGGCAGTGACGAGGACCAGCGCCTCATCGACTCGACTTGGGCCGGGCTGGAAGCCGGCATCGGCGCCGCCCAGCCGGGGGGCCGCCTCGGCGACATCTCGCAGGCGATCGGGGACGTCGCCGACGAACAGCGGATCCCGGTCAACCTCGACTTCGGCGGGCACGGGCTCGGGCACACGATGCACGAGGACCCCCACGTCGCCAACCGCGGCAAGGGCGGCCGGGGCATGGTGCTCAAGCCGGGCCTGACGCTGGCGATCGAACCGTGGTGGTCGTTCACCTCGAAGAAGCTCAAGGTCGACGAGGACGGCTGGACGCTGCGACTGGCCGACGGCTCGAACGGCGCGCATTCGGAGAACACCATCGCCATCACCGAGGACGGCCCCCGGGTGCTCACGGCGCTCGACTGAGCGTCCGTGTCCGTGCCGCATGCCAGACTGATCCCATGTCCTACACCTGCACCGAATGCGGCTACTCGACCGTCAAATGGCTCGGCCGCTGCCCCGAATGCCAAGCCTGGGGAACGCTCGAGGAGAAGGGCCAGACCGCCTCGACGGTGAAGACGAAGGTGAAGAAGTCGAGCGGCGCGAAGTCGATCACGAAGGTCGACTCGACGCTCGCGGTGGCACGCAGGACCTACGTCGATGAGTTCGACCGCGTGCTCGGCGGCGGGATCGTCCCCGGCGGGGTCATCCTGCTCTCCGGTGAGCCGGGGGTCGGCAAGTCGACGCTGCTGCTCGACGTCGCAGCCCGGGCCGCGAAGTTCGAATCGACCGTCCTCTACGTCACCGGCGAGGAGTCGGCCGGACAGGTGCGCCTGCGGGCGAACCGGATCAACGCCCTCGAGGAGAACCTCCTGCTCGCCGCGGAGACGGACCTGGGAACCGTGCTCGGCATGATCGAAGCCGAAGACCCCGACCTGCTCATCGTCGACTCGATCCAGACCCTGGCCTCCTCCGAGGTCGACGGCGTTCCCGGCGGTGTCACGCAGGTGCGCGAAGTCGCCGCCGCCCTCATTCGCGAAGCCAAGGCCAGGTCGCTCTCCACGGTGCTCGTCGGACACATCACGAAGGACGGCACGATCGCCGGACCCCGTCTGCTCGAGCACTTGGTCGATGTCGTCTGCACGTTCGAAGGCGAGAAGCACTCCCGACTGCGCATGCTACGGGCGGTGAAGAACCGCTTCGGGCCCACCGACGAAGTCGGGTGCTTCGACATGGAGGAGAACGGGATCAGGAGCCTCGAGGACCCCTCCGGCCTCTTCCTCTCCCGCAGCACCGGCTCGAATCCCGCCGGAACGTGCCTGACCGTCACCCAGGAGGGCAAGCGTCCACTCCTCGTCGAGGTCCAATCCCTCGTCACCGAATCAGTCGCCGGGCAGGCGCGTCGATCCGTCTCCGGCGTCGACTCCTCCCGAGTGGCGATGATGCTCGCCGTGCTCAGCCAGAACATCTCGACGACGAGCTTCGCGAAGTCTGACGTCTTCACCGCCACGGTCGGCGGAGCCAGACTCGCCGAACCCGCCAGTGACCTGGCGATCTGCCTGTCCCTGGCATCGGCGGCGAAGGACAGCGCCCTGTATGCGAAGTTCGTCGCGATCGGTGAGATCAGCCTCTCCGGTGAGATCCGCAACGTGCCCAACATCGGCCAGCGGCTCAGCGAGGCGGCGAGACTGGGCATGAACCGCGCAATAGTCGCCCGCGGCGCCCTGCGCGGGGTCACCGTCCCCGACGGCATGGTCGTCAAAGAGTGCGAGCATATCGCCGAGGCGGTCGCCACCGTCGTCAAGGACAAGTCAGAGGACCCCGCGGACAGCAAGTGAGCTTGCCTCCGTCTCGAAGAAAGTCCGGGACAACGGAGAGAAAACAGGGCATGCTTGGAAGATGACGACCACAGTGTTTCCCACGCTGAGGACCACCGACATGGAGGCCACGACCACCCTGCTCGTCACCCTCGGCTTCACCGAGCGACTCACGGTTCGCGACGACGAGGACCCGAGTCTCATCCTCCACGCCGAATACGCACTCGGCGACACCGGAGGCATCATGGTCGGTTCGGTGCGCCACGACGGTTCGGCCCTCGACAGCGTCGGTGGAGCCTCCATCTACGTCGTCGTCGCGACCGAGAGGGAGGTCGACCGGCTCTACCGGGAGATCATGGAACTCGGCCATGCGATCGTCAGACCGGTGGCCACACAACCGCACGGCGGCAGGGAGTTCGACTTCCGTGACCACGACGGCAATTCGTGGGGCGTGGGGTCCTACCGCGGGGCTTGAGGCCCGTCCTGGACTAGAATCCTCAGACCCGTCCGGAAGCAGAACCCTCAGGCCCGTCAGGGCGAAGAATCCTCCGAGCCCGCAGTCTCTTTCGGAGAGGCGTCCTCGGACTTCTTCTTCTCCTCGTCCTTCGCCTTCTTCTCCTCGGCTTCCTTCTTCTCCTTGGCCTTGGTCGCCTCATCCTTCTCGAGCTCGAACTGCGCAGGAGCGCTCTCCTTGTCGCCGAGCTTGACGACGAGGGCGTACTTCCCCGGGGCGAAGCCCTTGTCCGTCTTGTTGCAGTTCTTGTCGACGCGGACCCGATTCCATTCGAACTGCGCAGTCTTCTGCGACTGCGGCGCGAACTCCGTCGGCGCCTCGGCGTTCTCGTCATCGTCGGCGGCGCAGTACTTCGACGACCAGACGACGTCGGAATCCTGCATGACGACGAATTCCTGCTGCTTCGTCCCCACCTCGATGAGGCAGGTGGCCGTGTGGTTGTTCGCCACCGTCATCTCGAACTTCGGCTTCGCGTTCTCGTCGTAGCTCTTCTTGTCGACCTTCGCGCTCACAGCGACGGCCTTCTCCGGGCACGCACCGCTGGCTGCCTTCTCGTCCGGCACGGGAGCCTGTGGGGTGGGTGAAACGGTGGTCGGGGCCGGCTCGGCCGTCTGCTCTCCCCCTCCGCCGGTCAGAACCTTCGTGATCCCGACGACGCCCAGGACGAGGAGACCGATGACGACGAGGCTGAGCACACCGAGCGTGATCCGACGCCGACGGTAGACGTGCGCAGGCAGCTTCCCGCTAGACTGGCGGGGCTGCTGCGGCTGCGAACCACGATCGGAAGGAGTCATCGCAATGAGCCTAGGCAATTGCGAATGAGCATCCAAATGACACACCGCACCACGTCCCAAACTGGGATCACCCCCACAGATGCGGCCTTCCCGGACGTGCCCGAGGCTGACATCGCCGAGGTTCGGGCGACGATCATCGACTGGTTCGCCACCGCCGAAAGACCCCTTCCCTGGCGGGATCCCGAGACCACCGCCTGGGCGGTCCTCGTCAGCGAGATCATGTCCCAGCAGACTCCTGTCGCCCGCGTCGAACCCCGGTGGCGGGCGTGGATGGCGAAGTGGCCGACCCCGGCTGATCTCGCTGCCGCCCCCACCGCCGAGGTGCTCCACAGTTGGGATCGTCTCGGCTACCCCCGCAGGGCGCTGAGGCTGCAGGAGGCCGCCCGAGTCATCGCCGAGGAGCGGGACAACCGAGTCCCTGAGACCGCCGCCGAGCTCGAGGCCCTGCCCGGCATCGGGTCCTACACCGCGGCCGCGGTCGCCTCCTTCGCCCACGGCCAGCGCACGACCGTGCTCGATACCAATGTGCGCAGGGTCCTCATCCGGGTCTTCGCCGGCCGGGACCGGCCCAGCACCTCACCGAGCAGGCGGGAGACTCAATGGGCCGAACAGTTCGTGCCTGCCGTCGACCATGTGCGGTGGAACGCCGGGGTGATGGAGTTCGGGGCCCTCGTGTGCACCGCCCGCAGTCCGAAGTGCGACGACTGCCCCCTCGCCGAGGTGTGCGCCTGGAATCGCTCAGGACGCCCCACTTCGGCGACGAAGCCGAGGACCCAGAAATGGGCCGGGACGGACCGACAGCTGCGCGGGGCGATCATGGACGTCCTCAAGGCCCGACACGAAGAGACCCTCGACGAGGCGGCGGACGATCGACACGACGGCGTTCCCTTCGACCTCCTCACCGCCCCCACGGCGGCCCTCGATGAGGACATGGTCGAATCCCTCGGAACGGCCACCTCGGCGAAGCTGAGGAGGATGCGCGACCTCAGCGCCGACGCAGAGCGGATCGCGCGGCTGGCAGCCGATCTCGTCTCGGACGGCCTGGCCGCACGACACGGGGATCGTCTCAGCCTGCCGCGGTGACGGACCGGCCGCCGGCCACGGTGCGGACACGGGACACGGACATCGGAGTCCTCGACTCCTCCGGACCCTCACAATTCCCTCAACGCACCTTGCCTCGTGCGCGGATCCTGTTGTTAGATGAGACCATGGACGCGCGCTTCATCACCGTCGACGACAATTCGTTCCACTGCCTGGTCAGCGAGCCTGCTGACGACAGCGCTGAAGCAGTGATTCTGCTCCACGGCTGGCCGCAGACCGCAGGTTGCTGGCGCGATGTCATTCCCAGACTGCACGGACCGGACGCGGATGCCCGGTACCGTGTCGTCGCACCCGACCTGCGCGGCTATGGGCTCAGCGACAAACCGGCGGACGGCTACGACAAGCGGAGCATGGCCTGGGACATCCTCGGCATCATGGACTCCCTCGGCATCGACCGCGCCCATTTCGTCGGCCATGACCGCGGCGGTCGAGTCGCCCATCGACTCGCCCTCGACTCGCCCGAGCGGGTCGCCACGCTCACCGTCCTCGACATCGCCCCCACCCATGCGATGTTCACCAACGGGCGGATGCGGACGGCCGAAGGCTACTTCCACTGGCTCCTCCACATGCAGAAGGACCTCCCGGAGGCGCTCACCGCAGGCAGGACCGCTGAGTACCTGCGCTACTTCTTCGAACGCTGGACGGTCCGCCGAGACCGGCTCGATCCGCACATCGACGACTACGTCCGCGCCTTCGAGCAGCCCGGGGCCATGCGGGCGGCCTTCGATGACTACCGCGCCACCCACGAGGATGTCGCCGTCGACGAAGAGGACTTCCGCGCGCAGCGGAAGCTGACGATGCCGGTGCTCGCACTGTGGGGTGCCGGCGGTCTGGCCGCGAACACGGACATCGCCACCGTGTGGGAGTCCTACACGGAGCACGTCGACGGACGCGCCATCCCCGACTGCGGCCACTTCATCCCCGAGGAGGCACCGGAGACCCTGGTCTCCGAGCTCCGGGAGTTCTGGTCGCAGTCCCGCTGAGCCGCGACCCGGGATCGGCAGCTGCCTAGAGGTACTTGATCATCCGGGTGTTGCCCAGTGTGTTCGGCTTGACCCTGGCGAGGTCGAGGAACTCGGCGACGCCCTCGTCGGCGGAATGGAGGAGTTCGACGTAGACCTCGGGCGAGACGGGGATGCCCTTGATCGGCTCGAACCCGAGGGACCCGAAGAACCCGGTCTCGAAGGTGAGACAGAAGACTCGGTTGACGCCGATCTCGACGGCGTCGGCGAGCAGCTGGCGGATGAGCGCCTTGCCGACTCCCCTCCCCCGGTAGTCCGGGGAGGTCGCTACGGTGCGCGCCTCGGCGAGGTCGGCCCAGATGATGTGCAGTGCCGCGCAGCCGGCGAGGATCTCCGAACCGTCAGGCTGCTCGTCGACGACGAGCCAGAACTCCTGGAGGGACTCGAAGTAGGTCACGGTGTCCTTCGCCAGCAGGATCCGCTGTTCGGCCAGAGGCTCGACGAGCGCTTCGATGCCCTTGACGTCTGATGTCCTCGCCCGGCGCAGGCGCAGCCCGCTCGGCAGCCCATGCGGCTGGTGGTGGTCTGCGGCGACGAGTCCGTGGTCGAAGGCGGCTGAGCTCATGCCCTCATTCAACACCATCGTCGGCGCAGGACTCATCGTTGTCCGCACCCGAGGCGGGGGCGGGCTGAGCTCCTCCGCAGACAGCGAAGCGGCCTCGGGGCGAAGAACCGTGGTTCTTCGCCCCGAGGCCGCTTGCGGTGGGCGTCGGTTCGGTCAGCCGATCAGATCAGCCGACCGCTTCGCTCAGGACGCTGAGGATCCGGACGATCCGGCACCGGCGAGCTCCTCACCGGAGGTCGAATCATCGCCTCCCGACGTCGGGAACGTCTCCGTCTCGACGCCGTCGAAGGTGAACTTCGCATCCTTGCCTTCGCCCTCGATGTCGACCTTGATCGTCTGACCGCGGCCGATCTCCTTGAACAGGATCTTCTCCGAGAGCTGGTCCTCGATCTCGAGCTGGATCGTCCGACGCAGCGGACGGGCACCGAGCACCGGATCGTAGCCGCGATCGGCGAGGAGGTTCTTCGCCGCATCGGTGAGCTCGACCTTCATGCCCTGATCGGCCAGACGCGTGTCGAGGCGCTCGAGGAAGAGGTCGACGATCTCGATGATCTCCTCCTTGTTCAGCTGCGGGAACACGATCGTGTCGTCGACGCGGTTGAGGAACTCGGGACGGAAGTGCTGCTTGAGCTCTTCGTTGACCCGCTGCTTCATCCGGTCGTAGTTGGTCTTGGTGTCACCCTCGACCTGGAATCCCATCTGCAGACCGCTGGAGACGTCGCGCGTACCCAGGTTGGTCGTCATGATGATGATCGTGTTCTTGAAGTCGACCTCACGACCCTGCGAGTCGGTGAGTCGGCCGTCTTCGAGGATCTGCAGCAGCGAGTTGAAGATGTCCGAGTGGGCCTTCTCCACCTCGTCGAAGAGGACGACCGAGAACGGCTTCCGGCGCACCTTCTCCGTGAGCTGACCGCCCTCTTCGTAGCCGACATAGCCGGGGGGCGAACCGAAGAGACGCGAGACGGTGTGCTTCTCCGAGTACTCCGACATGTCGAGGCTGATGAGCGAATCCTCATCCCCGAAGAGGAACTCGGCGAGTGCCTTCGCAAGCTCGGTCTTTCCGACACCTGTCGGGCCGGCGAAGATGAACGAACCGGATGGCCGCTTCGGATCCTTGAGGCCGGCGCGCGTGCGACGGATCGCCCGCGAGATCGACTTGACCGCGTCGTTCTGGCCGATGATGCGCTTGTGCAGCTCGTCTTCCATCCGCAGCAGACGCGAGGACTCCTCCTCGGTGAGCTTGAAGATCGGAATGCCCGTGGCCGAGGCGAGCACCTCGGCGATGAGATCGGCATCGACCGTGGCAGAGGTGTCCTTGCCGCTCTTGCGCCACGCCTCGGTCTGCTCCTCCTTCTCGTGCTGGAGCTTCATCTCCGAGTCGCGCTCTGAGGCGGCGAGTTCGAAGTCCTGCGCGTCGATCGCTGCTTCCTTGCGGTGACGAGCCTCGAGGATCTTCTCCTCGAGGTCGCGGATCTCCTGCGGCACCGACAGACGCGAGATGCGCAGCTTCGCACCCGCCTCGTCGATGAGGTCGATCGCCTTGTCCGGCAGGTACCGGTCGTTGATGTAGCGATCGGACATGTTCACCGCCGCGGCCAGCGCACCCTCGGTGATCGTCACCTTGTGGTGGGCTTCGTACTTGTCGCGCAGACCCTTGAGGATCTCGATCGAGTGCGCGAGCGAGGGCTCGGGCACCTGGATCGGCTGGAAGCGGCGCTCGAGAGCGGCATCCTTCTCGATGTGCTTGCGGTACTCGTCGAGCGTCGTCGCACCGATCGTCTGCAGCTCACCGCGGGCGAGCATCGGCTTGAGGATCGAGGCGGCGTCGATCGCACCTTCGGCGGCACCCGCACCCACGAGGGTGTGGATCTCGTCGATGAAGAGGATGATGTCTCCGCGGGTGCGGATCTCCTTGAGCACCTTCTTCAGGCGTTCCTCGAAATCACCGCGGTAGCGGGACCCGGCGACGAGCGACCCGAGGTCGAGCGTGTAGAGCTGCTTGTCGGTGAGGATCTCGGGGACCTCGCCGTTGACGATGGCCTGGGCCAGACCCTCGACGACGGCGGTCTTGCCGACGCCGGGCTCACCGATGAGAACGGGGTTGTTCTTCGTCCGGCGGGAGAGGATCTGCATCACGCGCTGCATCTGCTCGTGGCGGCCGATGACCGGGTCGAGCTTGCCCTCGCGGGCGGCGGCGGTGAGGTTGCGGCCGAACTGGTCGAGGACGAGCGAACCCGACGGGGTGCCCTCCTCGCGTCCGCCTGCGGCCACGGGCTCCTTGCCCTGGTAGCCGGAGAGGAGCTTGATGACTTCCTGACGCACACGCCCGAGATCCGCGCCGAGCTTGACGAGGACCTGAGCGGCCACGCCCTCTCCCTCGCGGATGAGGCCGAGCAGGATGTGCTCGGTGCCGATGTAGCTGTGGCCCAGCTGCAGCGCCTCGCGGAGGCTGAGCTCGAGGACCTTCTTCGCGCGCGGGGTGAACGGGATGTGCCCGCTCGGCGCCTGCTGGCCCTGCCCGATGATCTCCTGCACCTGATCGCGCACCTGCTCGAGGGAGATGTCCATCCCTTCGAGTGCCTTGGCTGCCAGGCCCTCACCTTCGTGGATGAGGCCGAGCAGGATGTGCTCGGTGCCGATGTAGTTATGCTTGAGGAGTTTGGCCTCTTCCTGGGCGAGCACCACCACTCGGCGGGCTCGGTCAGTGAACCGCTCGAACATATTCACCCTCCTGGAGTCTTCGTATTCTGTAGAGCGTAACGACCCGCCCCCTGGATCTATTGCACGTTTCGCCCTCAGCCGAAACCGTTCGGCTGAGGGCGAAATCGGTTGCCGAACACACCCGCGTTCCCGGCCGCACCCATGCGTCCTGCCGTCTTCCGGACACCGCCGAGGCGGTCGACCGATGTCCGATCCCTCACCGACCGTTCGGAGCGGGGATCCGAACGGATGCCCGCTGGATGATTTCACCGCTGTTCCGCATCCGGAACCGGGGTGACGACCGATCTTGCGGACTGGACTTAACTCGGCGGTAATGTCTGGCGACAGGTTCTATTTGACCGTTCGCGCTCAGCTCATTCACAAGAATCGTTGGAACTTCTCAAAACATTCCCATTCCCCGGATTCCCGAATTGCGAGACGATCGGGCACCGCGAATAACGCTGTAAACAGAGAACCGCGGGAACGACGATCCTCTCGTCGCTCCCGCGGTGCCCTTCTATTGTCCGCATCGGACCGACCGCCTTATCGGCGGAGTCCGACCGGGTATTCAGTTCTCGGCGGCTTCGTAGGCCTGCACGATCTCCTGCGGAATGCGTCCGCGGTCACCGAGCTGGTAGCCGTTCTCCTGCGCCCACTCGCGAATCTTGGCGGTATCGCGCTTGGGTCCGGAACTCGACGATCCTCCGCGGCGTCCACGTGAGCCGGGATTGGCCACGCGGCGCGCTTTGGCGATGTACGGGGCGAACGTCTCCCTCAGCTCTTCGGCGTTCTTCGTCGAGAGCTCGAGTTCGTACGTGCCCTGGTCGAGGCTGAAGCGAACGGTCTCCGCTGCTTCCGAGCCATCGAAATCATCCGTGAGGACGAGTCGCATCTCCCGTGCCATGTTCACCCTTTTCGTGTTCAGAAGACTTTACGGGTGTAAGCATAACATCTGTTTCCGCATTAGCGTCCAATTCGCTAACCTCATGTTCGGAATAGAATTTCTCGATCTGCTCGCGTTCGCGCCGATCCGCGCGAACAATGTTGCGCATCACGTACCAGAAGAGCAATCCGACGCATATCGAGGGAAGCAGGGCTTTGATGAGGTCGAGCACGACTCAGCCTTCCTCTCGGGATTCCGAATTCGCGGTCGCGATCGGTTTGGTGAAGGGGAAGAGAATTGTTTCTCGAATACCGAGCCCGGTGAGCGCCATGAGAAGTCGGTCGAGACCCATTCCCATTCCGCCCGTCGGGGGCATTCCATGCTCCATGGCCATGAGGAACTCCTCGTCGAGGCCCATCGCCTCGTCGTCGCCGCGGGCGGCGTCGGCGGCCTGGGCTTCGAAGCGCTCGCGCTGGATGACGGGGTCGACGAGCTCGGAGTAGCCGGTGGCGAGTTCGAACCCGCGCACGTAGAGGTCCCATTTCTCGACCACGCCGGGCTTCTCACGGTGTTCGCGCACCAGGGGTGAGGTGTCGACGGGGAAGTCGGTGACGAAGGTCGGCGCCCAGAGCCTGTCCTTGTAGAAGTGCTCCCACAGCTCCTCGACGTATTTGCCGTGGGACCGGAAGACACCGCCGAGGTCGACGTCGTTGTCCGCTGCGATCTTCTCGAGCTCCTCGATGCCCGTGAGCGGGGTGACCTCGACCCCGGACTCCGCGGAGAGGGTCTCGTACATGCTCACGACCGCCCACTCGCCGCCGAAGTCGTATTCGGTTCCGTCCTCGAGGGTGACCTGGAGGGAGCCGGTGGCGTCCTGCGCCGCATTCTGGACGAGCGTCTTCGTCAGCTCGGCGATCGAATGGTAGTCACCGTAGGACTGGTAGGCCTCGAGCATCGCGAACTCGGGCGAATGCGTCGAATCCGCTCCCTCGTTGCGGAAGTTGCGGTTGATCTCGAAGACGTTCTCGATGCCGCCGACGATCGCCCGCTTGAGGAAGAGCTCGGGGGCGATGCGCAGGTACATGTCGATGTCGTAGGCGTTCATGTGGGTCTTGAACGGCCTGGCCGCCGCTCCGCCGTGCATGACCTGGAGCATCGGGGTCTCGATCTCGATGAAGTCCTGCTCGGCGAAGGTCCGGCGCAGGGAGGCCATCACCTGGGCGCGGGTGCGCATCGTCTCCCGGGCGGCGTCGCGGGTGATGAGGTCGAGGTAGCGCTGGCGCACGCGGGTGTCCTCGGCGAGCTCGGTGTGCAGTCCCGGCAGGGGACGCAGCGCCTTCGAGGCCATCGCCCACGAGTCGGCGAGGACCGAGAGCTCACCGCGCTTGGACTTGATGACCTTACCGTGGAGGAAGAGGAAGTCGCCGAGGTCGACGTCGGCCTTGAAGTCCGCGAGACGGTCCTCGCCGACCTCGCGCAGCGAGAGCATGCCCTGCAGGCGGGTTCCGTCACCGGACTGGAGGGTGACGAAGGCGAGCTTGCCGGTGGTGCGGACGAAGACGACACGGCCGACGACGCCGACGACGTCGTCGGTCTCGTCTCCGGCCTCGAGATCGGGGTGGGCGGCGTGCACCTCGGCGAGGGTGTGGGTGCGGGGCACCGAGACGGGGTAGGCCTCGGTGTCGGAGTCCAACATCCGCTGCCGCTTGTCCTTGCGGATCCGGATCTGCTCCGGATCGAGGTGCTCCTGCTGGGATTCTGCGGCTTCGGGGGCGATCGACTCAGTTTCTGCCATGGGATCAAGGCTACCGTGCGCCCACCCCGCGGGGGAATTCGCGTGAGCCCGACGAGACCCCGGTCTCAGTCGAGGAGAGCGAGGATCTCCTGGGCCTGCGCCTCGGTGATCCGACCCAGTGCAAGCGCCTTCGCCGTCGTCGACCGGGCCAGTGCGATGTAGCTGTTGCGGGTCGCCGGACTGGAGACGCTGAGACTGTATTCGCTCAGGGCGGCCAGGTGCGCGGCCAGGGTTCCCGCGTCGCCCCGGCTGACCGGGCCGGTGAGGGCCTTCGCGCCGTTCTGCAGGGTGTTGGCGACGCTGGCGTCGACGAGCGCGGTGAGGACCCGGGAGGGATCGTCGACCCCCGCCTCGGTGAGCATGTCGAGGGCTTCGGAGATGATCGTGATCGTGTGGTTCGAGGCGTGGGTGATCGCGGCATGGTAGAGCGGACGGTCGGCCTCGGCGATCTCGATCGGCTCCGCTCCCATCTCGACGACGAGGGCCTCCCCCACCGGGCGGATCGGTGCCGGTGCGGTGACGGCGACCGTGGACTGCCGCAGCCGCGGCAGGTCGAGCGCGGTGCCGGTGAAGGTGAGCGAGGGGTGGAGGGCGATGGGCAGGGCTCCGACGCCGGTCGCGGGTTCGAGGACGTCGGTGCCGAAGCGTCCGGCGCAGTGGACGATGATCTGTCCGGCATGGATGCGCCCGAGGGCGGCGAGACCGGAGACGAGGGAGGAGATCTCATCGTCGGGGACGGCGACGAGGAGGAGCTCGGCGCGTTCGGCGATCCGGTCGGGTGGGAGGACCGGAACCCCGGGCAGCATCTCCTCGGCCCTCTCCAGGCTCGTCGCCGAGGTGGCGCTCACCCCGATGATCGCGTGCCCGGCCGCCCGCCAGGCGGCCCCGATGACGGCTCCGACCCGCCCGGCGCCGATGATCCCGATGCCCAGCCGCGGTGCGTCGGGGACGCTCATCGGCCGATCCCCGTCCCGGTGCGGCCCTGTTCGTCGTAGCGCTGCCTGGCGGTGCGGGTGCGGTCGGCGTGCTCGGCGAAGAACGCCAGAGCATCCTCGGTGGCCTGATGGGTGACATGGGGTTTGATGGGCCCTGCCGTCGAATGGACGGCGACCGTGGCGAGCCCGAGGGCCCGCTGGAGGGGCCCCTGCTGGAACTGCATCGACTGCACGCGCTCATGCGGGACGAAGTCGACTCGGCGTTCGAAACGGCCGAGGCGGATGATCAGCAGCGCATCGGTGAGCGCGAAGGCGCGACGCCTCCACACGAGCGGATCGATCCACCGTGAGGACCGCGGCTGCCGATGGAACTCCGCCTCGGCGGCGGCTGCCTCAGCACCGTCCGCGACCGGACCGTGCATCGCGGCGAGGATGAGGCTGCGCACGCTCACCCCACCTGAGACCCGGGGTTCGGGCAGGGCGAGGCCGATCATCGTCAGCGCCTGGTCGAGGTCGCCGACGGGCAGGAGCAGGTTCGACTCACCGGACTCGCCGGAGCTGGCGATGTTGTACTCGGCCTTCCACCATCCGGCCTTCCGCCACAGGAGCGGCTGGTGGAGCGCCACGGCCTGCACCCGGTCGAGCGGGATGACCTTGCGCGAGGTCGAGGCGAGACCGTGGCTGACGGCGAGCCCGGAGTCCGTGAGGCGGACGACGAAGTTCGCATTGTTGAGGTCCTTCTTCACGGAGGCGAAGGCGGCGATGCCGGCGGGCAGGACGCCGAAGAGCATCGGCACGGCGGCTTCGCGGACGCCGCTGATGAAGAGGATGATCGCTGCGACGATGACGGCGACGAAGATGAGCACGCCGATGAGGAAGTCCGTCTTGAGCAGGGAGGCGATGACCACCCGGTGGACGGGGACGCGGATGATCTCGCCCTCGTCCTTGACCTGGGCCGACACCCCGTAGGGGGCGAGCATCTCGTTGAGGCTGCCTTCCGCCTCCCCGAGCGCGTCGCCGGCCATCGTCGAGAGCCGTTTGGTCAGCCGCACGCCGACGCTGTCGCCGGCGCGTTCGGGGGCTGAGAGGTCGATCGTCGGTGCGAGGGTTCCGTCTCCCCCGTCACCGGGAAGTCCCGCGCCGAGGCGGTCCCCCGTCTCCGTCGCACCCTGGCCCTCCCCCGGGCCCGGGGCATCGGCGGGCGCGGCCTCCTGCTTGACGTCGCGGACGGCGGCGAGGAGCTCGTCGCGCAGGGCATCGGCCTGCTTCCGGCTGAGGTACTTCAGCGACACGTTCGAGCCCTTGCCGCCGGCGACGTCGAAGACGAGTTCGGCGAGTCCGAGGAGGCGCGGCAGGAGCTTCTGCTGGAGGTCGATCGACTGGACGCGGTCGAGGCGGGCTTTGCGCACCTTCTTCGCGAGCAGACCGGAGCGCGCGTAGATGGCCTCGTCGTCGACGCGGTAGCCCATGACCCGCCACGCGAGCCAGCTGTAGAGGGCGCCGATGAGGACGATGAGGACGATTCCGCCGATGACGGCGAGGAGCACGAGCTGGTGGGAGCCGAGCCAGGCGGCGAAGGAGAGGTCGATCGCGTCGCCGCTGGCGAGGTCGCTGATGGCCTGCTGGATGAAGTTCTGACCCACGTAGCCGCCGGTGACGATGATGACGACGATGATGCCGAGGCTCTCGAGCAGCGGCGTGAGCGGGTGGACACGGTGCCAGACGTCGGGGGCGGCCACCTCGGCGAGGGTGTCGGTCTCGTTCTCTGCTGCCATGCTCACAGGCCTGCCAGGTTCGCCTGCCCGAGACCGGCGAGGCTGTCGCGCAGGCGGTCGGCGTCGGCACGGGGCAGGCCGGGGATCGTCGCATCGGTGGCGGCTGAGGCGGTGTGGAGTTTGACCGTGGCGAGGCCGAACATCCGGTCGATGGCTCCCGAGTCGACGTCGACGAACTGGAGGCGCCCGTAGGGCACGACGGTGGTGCGGCGGAAGAGGATCCCGCGACGGATGAGGAGGTCGTCGTCGCGTTCGGCGTAGCCGATGACCTTGGCCTGGCGGTAGAGGACGATGAGGTAGGCGACCGTCCAGACGAGGACGGCGATCCACGGCAGGTGGAGCCACGGCTGGTCGCGGATGAGCACGGGCAGCGCGATCGCGGCGGCAAGGAGCGGGACGAAGAAGCACAGGGAGGCGATGGTCTCTTTGAGCCAGTACTTGGGGCTGACTCGGGTGAAGACGACGGCGTCCGGTGTGGCTGTCATGCGGCTTCGGCTCCTGGAGGGTCTTGGGGCGGGAGAGTACAGAAGATCTCGACGATGATGCCGACGATCATCAGCGCGGCCGCGGCCGCCATCGCCAACAGCATACCGGCAGCCAGATCGTTGCGGATGCCGGGCGCGGAGAGGAAGTAGTACGCGGCGTTGCCCACGTACCATCCGGCCAGTCCGGCTCCGGTCAGGGCGCTGGCCTTGGCCATCACCGCCACGCGCGCAGCCTGGAGGGGGTCGATCTCGCGGGTCCGGTCGCCGTCGTTCCATCGCTTGATGGGGTACCCGAGGACGAGGAGGACGGCAGAGAGGATGAGCATGCCGATGATCGCGAACCACGGCTGACCGGGCAGGGCGAGGCCCTGGGATTCGAGCAGGACGTCGACGACGACGCCGAGCAGGGTGCCGGCGGTCGCCCAGAGGACGAGGGTGCCCGGTGTCGTTCGCTGCATGTATCCCAGTCTTGCAGATCAGGCGTCTGCGCGCTCGATCCCCTGGTCGTCGAGGGAGGCGATGGCCTCGGCGATCGGTCGCGGCCCCGTCGGTGAGTCGACGACCGTGCCCGGGGCCATCTCCGCCCAGGGCACGAGGACGAAGGCCCGCTCGTGGGCGCGCGGGTGCGGCAGGGTGAGGGCGGCGGAGTCGAGGACGACGTCGACTCCCCGGACGGTGTAGGCGATGACGTCGATGTCGAGCGTCCTCGGCCCCCATCGCAGCTCACGTGTCCGTCCGCAGGCGACCTCGATGCCCTGGCAGACGGCGAGCAGTTCGCGTGGGGGCAGGGTCGTCTCGACGATGACGCCGAGGTTGAGGAAGTCGTTCTGCTCGACCCCGCCCCACGGTGCGGTGCGGTAGAGCGAGGAGCGGGAGGCGACGCTGATGCGCGGGTGCCGGTCGAGGGCGGCGACGGCTTCATCGAGGGTGGTCGCGGCCTCGCCGAGGTTGGCACCGAGGCTGAGGTAGGCGCTGGCCGACGCGGGGTCCGATCCGTCGGCCCGCGCTGCCGTCTCCCGGGACCGGTCGACGGTGACGGTCACGTCGGCGAAGGTGCGTTCGATCGGGGCACTGGGTTTGTGGACGACGACCTCGACACGCTCGGTCAGGGTCAGGCAGTGGGCGGCGATCGCCTCGGCGAGGGTCTCGATGAGGTCGAACGTGTTGTCCTCGACGATGCGGGCGACATCCTCGGCGAGTTCGCCGTAGTGGATGGTGTCGGCGATGTCGTCGGTGGCCGCAGCCGCCGCCGTCGACGCGTGGAGGGTGACGTCGATGACGAAGTCCTGGCCGTCGCGCTTCTCGAAGTCGAAGACGCCGTGGTTGCCGCGCACGGTGAGTCCGCGCAGCGCGATCCGGTCCGGCAGCCCGCTCACCGCTGCGTCCACGGTGAGGGCGCGGAACCGGAGTGGTCGGCGATGGCGCCTGCGACCCGGCACGCCAGCGCCGAGGAGGCCGGGTCGTGGACGCGCACGGCCCACGCTCCGGCCTGGGCGGCGAAGGCGGAGATCACGGCGGTCGCCTCGTCCTTCTCAGCCTCTCCGGCCTGGGCCGGATCCTCAGGTGAGACGAGAGAGGCGATGAAGCGCTTGCGGCTCGCGGCCACGAGCAGGCGCTGATCGAAGACGGCGAACTCGCTCAGCCCGGCCAGAATCTGCCAGTTGTGCTCGGCGTTCTTCGAGAACCCCAGACCCGGGTCGACGATGATGTCGGCGGGGTCGACGCCGGCGGCGACGGCGGCGTCGATGCGGGTGCGCAGCTCGGCGATGACCTCGGCCACGACGTCGTCGTAGTGGAAGCTCGCATCCGCCCGGTCGAGGTAACCGCGCCAGTGCATGAGGACGATGGGAACGCCGGTGTCGGCTGCGACGGAGAGCATCGCGGGATCGGACAGGCCTGCCGAGACGTCGTTGATGATCTGCGCCCCGGCGTCGATGGCGGCCGCGGCCACGCGTGCGCGCATCGTGTCGACGCTGATGCGGGCCCCTGCGCCGGCGAGCTCGCGGACGACGGGGATGACGCGACGCAGCTCCTCGGCCTCATCGACGCGGGTGGCTCCCGGCCTCGTCGACTCTCCGCCGATGTCGAGGATGTCGGCTCCGGAGGAGAGGAGGTCGAGCCCGTGGGCGACGGCCGAGGACTGGTCGAACCAGCGGCCGCCGTCGGAGAAGGAGTCGGGCGTGACGTTGAGGACGCCCATGATCTGCGTCGCCATCGCTCAGCCTCGGAGGATGAGGCTCATCGCCTCCGCCCGGGAGGCCGGTTCGCGCAGCTGGCCGCGCACCGCCGAGGTGATCGTCGAGGCACCGGGTTTGCGCACGCCGCGCATCGTCATGCACAGGTGCTCGGCTTCGACGACGACGATCGCGCCCTGCGGTTCGAGGTGCTTCATCAGGGCGTCGGCGATCTGACTCGTCAGCCGCTCCTGCACCTGCGGGCGGCGAGCATAGACCTCGACGAGGCGGGCGAGCTTCGACAGACCCGTGACTTTGCCGTTCTTCGCCGGGATGTAGCCGACATGGGCGACCCCGTGGAAGGGGACGAGATGGTGTTCGCACATCGAGTAGAGGTCGATGTCGCGGACGAGGACCATCTCCTCGTGGCTGATGTCGAAGGTCACCGAGAGGATCTCGGCGGGGTCCCGGTGGAGGCCGGCGAAGATCTCCTCGTACGCCCGGGCCACGCGGGCCGGGGTCTCCTGCAGTCCCTCACGGTCGGGGTCCTCGCCGACGGCGAAGAGGATCTCGCGCACGGCCGCGGCGATGCGGTCATGGTCGATCGTCGGTCGTTCCTCAGCGGTCTCGCCGAGGTCGCTGAACACGTAGTCGGTCATCAGCGGTCGCTTCCTGGGTCGTAGCCTCCACCCGTGGACGGACCGATCGGGCCGGTGGGCCCGGTCGGTCCCGAGGGGCCGGTCGGACCGTTCGGGTCGACGGGTCCCGGCGGGTTGTGGGGAACGTCGGGGCCGTTGGTGCCGGTGGGTCCGGCCCCCGGCAGGTCGGTGGTGTCGGGACCGGGTCCGCCGCTGTGGCCCGTCTCGCCGTTGCCGCGGCCGCTGGCGGGCGCCGGCGGGACGATGGGTCCCCGGTCGGAGACGGGACGCTCGTCGTTGGCCAGCCACACGTCGCGGCGGGGGCGCTTGACGACGGTGGCGAAGATCGCCTCGAGTGCCGCCTGGTCGAGGGTTTCGCGTTCGAGGAGCTGGTAGGCGAGGCTGTCGAGGACGTCGCGGTTGTGGGTGAGCACCCAGTAGGCGTCGGCGTGGGCGGTGTCGATGAGCAGCCGCACCTCTTTGTCGATGGCCGAGAGCGTCGAATCGCCGTACTCGTCGCCGCCGCCGTAGCCGCGCCCGGCGAAGGGCTCGGACTGGTCGTCGCCGATCTTGACCATGCCGAGCTTCTCGCTCATCCCGTACTGGGTGACCATCTTCCGGGCGATGTTCGTCGCCTTCTCGATGTCGTTGCTCGCCCCGGTCGTCGGGTCGTGGAAGACGACCTCCTCGGCGACGCGTCCGCCCATCGCATAGGCGAGCTGGTCGAGGAGTTCGTTGCGGGTCGTCGAGTACTTGTCCTCGGTCGGCAGCACCATCGTGTAGCCGAGCGCGCGACCGCGCGGGAGGATCGTCACCTTCGTCACCGGGTCGGTGTCGTTCATCGCCGCCGCCACGAGCGCGTGCCCGCCCTCGTGGTAGGCGGTGACGAGGCGCTCCTTGTCGTTCATCAGGCGTGTGCGCTTCTGCGGTCCGGCGAC
>ENA-OOKA01000042-OOKA01000042.1-human-skin-metagenome-genome-assembly--contig:-NODE-42-length-47817-cov-8.009129_pt1 | contig 47817 bp, 42 predicted proteins | sample MGYA00248825_ERZ500995 | MGnify/ENA primary metagenome ERZ500995 (study PRJEB25958, sample SAMN03398540) | human skin metagenome | study: EMG produced TPA metagenomics assembly of the Human Skin...
GAGCGGTCAGCCGGACGTGCGTCCCGGCGACCCGCGGCGACGGATGCGGCGGTGCGGACCCCTGCGGACCCTCGAACGCCGGACGTGCCGGTGCTCCGCGCCGCCGATCGCTGATCGGTGCGGCGCGCCGGAGTGCGGCGGGCGGGAGTGCGCGGGGACATCCGCCCCATCGTAGCCAGGGCTGCTGGGAGAACCGGGTCAGCGCCGGGGCGCGGCGGGCGTCGAGCCGTGCTGCTCAGGAGTCCTTGCGGGTGAACGCGGCGATGCGGTCGCCGGCATCGGGGCCCTTGCCCCGCGATTCGAGCACCTCGTACTGCAGCCCGGCGTCGAGCGGCATCCCGTCGGTGGTGTGGAGGAGGTGCTTGTTCGCGGCGTGCGAGAACGCGGAGTTCTCAGCGATCCGGCCTGCGAGCGCAGCGATCTCGGAGTCGAAGTCGGCTGCCGGGACCGCGTACTCGGCGAGGCCGATGCGCACCGCTTCGGCGGCGTCGATCATGTCCGCAGTGAACATCAGGCGCTTGGCGGTGGCCGGTCCCACCCGGCGGGGCAGGCGCTGGCTCATCCCCCAGACCGGGGTGAGCGCCCATTTCGCATGGGTGTCGCCGAACCGGGCGGAGTCGGCGGCGAGGATGAAGTCCGCGGCGAGGGCGACCTCGAGCGCTCCGGTATAGCAGTGGCCGTGCACCGCGGCGATCACCGGCTGGGGGAGCCGTTCGAGCATCCGCAGCGTCTCGCTGTGCCAGCCGCGGGACGGCGTCGATTCGCCCGCCGCGATGTCGGCGAGGTCGTGACCGGCGGAGAAGCACTTCCCGGCGCCGCGCAGGACCACGCACGCGACCGAGGTGTCGGCGGCGAGGTCCTCGACGTGCGCCCGGAGCTCGCGGAACATCGCAACGGTGAGGGCGTTGAGCTTGTCGGGACGGTTGAGCGTGAGCAGCGTCCACCCGTCGTGGTCCTAGCGGAGGACGAGGGCGGATGCGGGGGCCTCGGCGGCGGTCATCGGGGTGCTCCTTCGGGGCGCGGCGGTGGTCTTCATCGTAGGGGAGTGTGATTCCGGTCACAAGTGACTGTTTCGCTGTCGGAGGAGGGTCTCGTCCGCGGGTCCTGGCGGTGTCCCGCGCCACGCGCACCGGGAACCTCCGGTTCCCGGATGTTTGCCGGGTGGGCGGCGCCTTGGAATGATGGGCGCATGCGCTATGTCGTCGCCATCGCCGCCGCCGCCCTCGTCACCTACGGGGCGCACCTCGTCACCGGGTTCGGGAACCTGCCGCGCCCGTGGGGCAGCCTCGGCCTCGGCACGATCGCCGGCCTTGTGCTCGTCGCGGTGCTCCTCGTTTGGGAGCACCGGAGCCCGAGCGAGGACCATGAGGTGCGCGACCGGCGCCTCAAGGTCGAGGAGGCCGCCCGCGAGGAGGCGCGCGAGCTGCGCCGGCAGCAGAAGCGCGACGGCTCCTGGAACCGGCCGATCGACCCCGAGGCGCGACCGCGGACCGACGAGCCGGGAACCCCGTGACCGGCGACGCCGCCGAAGCCGATCGCCCTTCGCGGCGATCCCGTCGGGCGTCGGCGGATGGGGACGGGAAGGTTCCCCGGCGCTTCTCCGACACGCTCCGCGCGAACGTCGCCGCAGTCGTCGGAGCCGCCGCTGCCACCGCGCTGACGATCAGCGGCCTGTTCGATGGCTCGCTCTCCGCGGCCGTGGGCGACGGCGGACTGCAGAAGTACTTCCAACTCATCTTCATCCCGTACTACATGATCTTCTGGGTCGCCTTCGTCCTCGTCTACGTCACCTTCACCCACCTGGTGTTCATCCGGCCCCGGCGCGAGGAGCTCGTGCGGATCGCCGCCCAGAGCCGGCGGCGGCCGACGCTGTGGTCCCGGCTGCTGGGGTACGGCGGCGCGGGGTCGTGGACCGTGGCCGGTGCACTCGTCGCCGCCCTGCTCACCCTGGGGGTCGCACAGACTGCGGCGTTCCGCGCCGACCCGCTCTTCATCCTCCTCGGGATGGCGACCGTCGCGGCCTCGTGGTTCGTCATGGTCTACTCGTACGCCCTCCACTACCTGCGGCTCCACACGGGCGGGGAGCGGATCGACTTCGATCTCCTCGAGCCGCCGGTGTTCGGCGACTACCTCACCATGGCGTTCATGATGTCGACGATGGCCTCGACGCTCGGGGCGCGGATCCGGACCCGTGCCGGGTGGCGGGCGGCCCGCGAGCACACCGTCCTCGCCTTCGCCTTCAACGCCGTCATCGTCGCGATGACGGTGTCCCTCCTGTTCGGCGGACTCGCACAGTAGGCCGCGCGGGGCCCGTCGCGGAACCGCGGCGCTCACCTCTGACCTCGGCGTCCGCCGCCATGGAACGTTGCCGGACTTTTACCGAAACTCGAACGCTCGATCGTCCGACCTGCCATAGGCTGTGATCCACAGCACACCGATGTGCTCCACGACGATGTGATGAGAGGTGCGATATGACCATTCCCGCCATCCCGAACCGCCAGCCGTTCCACTCACGGCGGCTGCACTGGATGAACATGCTCGAGCTCCACGCGATCGATCGCCCCGAGGAGATCATCATCACCTCGGAGGCCGGCCACGTGTCGTGGGGCGAGCTCCGCGCCCAGGTGCAGGCGATGGCCGCGGATCTCCAGCGGCGCGGGGTGCAGCCGGGCGACCGGGTCCTCATCCTCGCGCTCAACCGGGCCGAGTACATCGCTGCGATGGTCGCGATCAACACCATCGGGGCGATCACCGTGCCCCTCAACGCCCGCTCGGTGCCGCGCGAGGTCGCGTACTTCATCGAGGACTCCGGAGCGCGGGTGATGTACGTCGACGCGGTGGGTGCGAAGACCGTCGCCGGCATCGGCGGGGACGCGGGAGCCGCCCCGGACATCGAGGTCCTGTCCTTCGACGAGGACGTGCCCGGGATCATCGCCGGCGGGGGCGAGGCGGAGTACGTCGACGTCGACGAGAACTCGATCGCGATGATCATGTACACCTCGGGCACCACTGCGGCGCCCAAGGGCGTCATGCTGAGCTACCTCAACTTCGCGAGCCAGATGATCCCGATCCTGCGCTCGGCCCAGCCGCCGTCGGAGACGCCGGAGGCGAACCTCGTCGTCGTGCCGCTGTTCCACATCGCCGCGGTCGGCTTCCTCACTCCGGCGTTCTTCACCGGGATGCGGCTCGTCCTCGCGCCGCCGCAGGTCCTCATGAACATCCCGGAGCTCGCGGACATGATCGAGCGCGAGCAGGTCACCTCGATGTTCCTCGTGCCGACGATCTGGCAGGCGCTGTGCTCCCTGCCCGGGATCAAGGAGCGGAACCTGCCGCTCCAGACCCTGTCCTGGGGCGCCTCGCCGGCCTCCAAGCAGACGCTCCAGCTCATGGCCGACACCTTCCCGAACGCGACGATCAGCGCGGCGTTCGGGCAGACCGAGATGTCGCCGGTGACCGCGCAGCTCCACAACCACGACTCGATCCGCAAGATGGGCTCGATCGGCAAGGCTATCGGGCCGGTCGCCGTGCGCGTCGTCAATGCTGAGGGCAACGACGTCGAGGTCGGCGAGATGGGCGAGGTCGTCTACCGCGGACCCGGGCTCATGGCGGGCTACTGGAACAAGGAGGCGGAGACCGAGGCGGCGACGCACGACGGCTGGTTCCACTCCGGAGACCTCGTCAAGCGCGACGAGGAGGGCTTCATGTACGTCGTCGACCGGGCGAAGGACCTCATCATCTCCGGCGGCGAGAACATCTCCTCGATCGAGGTCGAGCACGCGATCGCCGCGCATCCCAAGGTCGCCGACGCCTCGGTGGTGGGCGCGCCGGACGAGACCTGGGTCGAGACCCCCGTGGCGATCGTCGTCCCGAGCGACCCGGAGGATCCGCCGACGCTCGAGGAGCTGCGCGACTTCCTGTCCGACAAGCTCGCGGGCTTCAAGAAGCCGACCCGGCTCGAGATCGTCCCCGAGCTGCCGCGCAACGCCTCGGGCAAGCTCCTCAAGCACAAGCTCCGCGACGAGTACGGGAAGTAGTCGCGCATCGAGTGGTCATGTTCGGTCGAATACTCGCGAGTATCCGACCGAACATGACCACTCGATGTTCAGGGGGAGGCTGGACCTGGGGAACCTGGGTCTCGTCAGGCTGAGGTGTCGTAGTGGGCCCGGAGGTTCTCCAGGCCCTCGGCGATGCTCACCCGGGGGGTCCAGTCGAGGACCTCGCGGGTGCGGCGCTGGTCGAACCAGTGCGCCGTCGACATCTGCTCGGCGAGGAATCGGGTGAGCGGCGGCTCGTCGTCGTGCTCGCCGAGCCCCCACACCTTCTCGACCGCCGAACCGGCCGCGAGCGCGGTGCCAACGGGGATGCGCAGGGTCGGCGGGGGAGCGCCGCCGGCGAGCGCCAGCCGGGAGACGAACTCGCCGATCGGACGCGGCTGGCCGTTGGTGACGACGAGCGCCTCGCCGTGGGTGCGGACGACGGCGTCGAGGGCCGCGTTGATCGCATCGACCGCGTTCGTCACATAGAGCGTGTCGACGAGCGCGGCTCCGCTCCCGAGGATCGGCATCCGACCCTGCCGGGTGCGCTCGACGATGCGCTCGGTGAGCTGGGTGTCGCCCGGCCCCCACATGAGGTGCGGGCGCAGCACGAGCACCGGGAACTCCGGGGAGTCCGCAGCCAGCGCGATGAGCTCGCCGTGCGCCTTCGTGCGCGCGTACTCGCCGCGGGCCCGTTCAGGATCGGCGGGACCGGCGGGCGCTCCGACGAGCGAGTCGCCGGCGTGCGCGACCGACGGGGAGGAGATGTGGACGAAGCGGGACACCCCGGCCCGCTGCGCGGCGTCGACGACGATGCGCGTGCCATCGATGTTCACCGCCTCGAACGCCGCCGGGTCGCCGGCCATGGAGACCTTCGCGGCGAGGTGGATGACGGCGTCCTGACCCTCCATCGCCCGTGCGACGGTCGCCGCATCGGCCGTGCTGCCGAGCACGTCCCGGGCGCCGTCGACGCCGGAGGGACGTCGCTGCAGGGTCGTCACGGTGTGACCGGCGGCGACGAGGGCGGCGGCGACCGAGGACCCGAGCAGGCCGGATGCGCCGGTGATGAGGACGTTCACTGGGGCCTCCTCAGGCGGTGGCGGAGCGGAGCTGTCAGGGCTTGCCGACGGGCTCGCCGCGGAGCACGGAGTCGGCCCAGGAGGCGAGCCGCGCGCGGTCGATCTTCGAGTTGTGGCGGATGTCCGTCGGGAAGGTCGGGCTGACGAGGACGGCGGCGATGTCGTGCGGGAAGTGCTCCGCGACGGCCTCGCGCACCGCATCGGTGAGCTCGATGTCGGCCGGTCCCGGCTTCTGCCGCGCTCCGGCGGGGGCGGCGGGGTCAGCCTCGACGACCACGACCACCGCCTGGGTTCCCGCGGGGCCCACGCCCACGGCGGCGCTGCGGAGGACGCCGGGGACCTCGTCGGCGACCGCCTCGATCCCACCCGGGCCCACCGGGCCGGCCGCGGTGGTGATGATGTGCTGGAGGCGTCCTTCGAGCCAGACGCGGCCCTCGGGATCGATGTGGCCGATGTCGTTCGTCCGGTGCCACGTCCGCCCGTCGAGCTCATCGCGCTTCGAATCCGCGTCGGTGAGCCACAGCCGGTCGTACCCGGCCTTGACGTGGTCCGCGGAGACGACGAACTCGCCGAGTACGTCGACGGCCGCCGAGCCGGTGAGGAGCGTGTCCGCGGATTCCCCGGAGTCGTCGATCGGGGCGAGGGCGAGCTCGACGCCGGGCACCGGGGTGCCCACGCACACGCCGTGATCGCGCGACTGCGCCGCGGCCGCCGCGACGCCCTCGCGGTCGATGTCAGTGAGGAGCAGCCCCTCGGTCATGCCGTAGGGCGAGTGGATCTCCGCGTTCGGGAAGAGCTCGGCGATCGCGTTCATCAGGCTGAGCGGCACCGGGGCGCCGGCGGACAGGATGAGGGTGATCGAGGCGCAGGCCGCGCGCTGCTCGGCGGTGAGCTCACCGGCGGTGGCGCACACATTCCGGTAGGCCGCCGGGGAGGCGAACACCATCGTGCAGTCCGCCTCGATGATCGCGTCGGCGAGTGCGGCCGCGGTGAGCGTGCGCGGCTTCGTCACCGACATGTCCGGGGTGACGCTCGTCGCGCCGATCCCGGGGCCGAGGAGCGCGAACGGCGCGAATCCGGCGACGAGGCCCGAGCCCGGCTCGACGCCGAGGTGCGTCTGCAGGATGCCGGCGAGGGCGCCGAGGCGCGCATGGGTGTAGCGCACGCCCTTGGCCGGGCCGGTCGATCCGGAGGTGAAGAGGATCGCGGCGTCGTCGTCCGCGGCCGGACGCGGCAGCGGTGCGCCGGTTGGGGTGCGGGAGAGCTCGGTGATGGACGTCTCCACGCCGAGTGCGGTGCGCTCGAGCGCGTCGAGCGGGCTCACCGAGATCCGGCGGCCGGGCCATCCCGCAGTGCGTGCGAGCGTGAGGCCGGGGACCTGCCCGATGATCCACTGCGGGTCGGCGGCCCTGATCGCGCGGGTCATGCCCGCGACGCCGAGTCCGGCGTCGGCGACGACGGCGACGCCGCCGGCGCGGAGGACCGCGTAGAGCGCGGCGGTGAGGTTGTTGCCCGGCTGGACGAGGAGGGAGACGCGGTCCCCGGGTCGCAGACCGAGGTCGCGCAGGCCGTGGGCGATGCCCTCGACGACGGAGTGGAGCTGCGTCCAGGTGACCGCCTGCGGCGACTTCTGGGACATGTCGACGCTCGCGATCGAGCGATCGGCGCGGCGGGCGAGCAGCGCATCGAACATCCGCGGCGTGTCATCGGCATCCGGCGCGGAGGGGCGGGCTGCGTCCGGTCCGGCGGGCTCGGCATCGCCCGCAGCGGTTCCCGGTGCCGTGGCGGACGCCGTCGCCGTCGCCGTCGTGGGCGCCGGGGACGCGGCGTCGGCGGGGAACCGGTTCTCGAGCCAGCGCAGCACGAGCGAAGCGACGTCGGCGTCCTCGCTCACGAGGTGCGAGGCCTTCTCGAAGCGGTGGATGTCGGCGTGGGGCAGGCGCGTGCGCAGATCGCGCAGGTAGCGCTCGACGAACACCGGGTCCTTCGGTCCCCAGATGAGCAGCGCGGGGACGTCGATCCCGGCGATGTCCTCCCCGAGCTGCTCGAGCTCGGCGTAGCTCGGGTGGGTCTCCTGCGCGGGGATGTCGGCGACGAAGGCGCCGATGCCGCGCCGGTCGGCCGCGGTCCGGTACGGGGCGCGGAACGCCTGCTTGATCTCCTTGCGGAGCGGCCCCTGGCCGAGGCCGAGGGTGACCCGCAGGAACATGTCGGTGAGGACGGTCGAGGTCGGCAGCACGGGGCCGGCGAGAGCCGCCCGCAGGGGCGCGGGGAGCGGGGTGTCCGCCGGCTGGTGCACCGCGGTGTTGAGGCTGATGACGGCGTCGACGATGTCGAGGTGGCGGGCGGCCCAGGTGAGCGACAGGACGCCGCCCCAGTCGTGTCCGAGGGTGACGATCGGGTGGTCGCCGGCGGTGTTTCCCGGGCCGGATTCGGAACCGGCGTGCGCCGCTGCGGCGGTGTCCGGCAGCTCGGCGAGGAGGGTGCGCACGACGGCGTCGAAGTCGGTGACCCGCTCGGCGATCCGGCGGTAGCCGGGGCCGTGGGTGGTGGGCAGGGCGTCGTGGGCGAGGCGCTCGGAGAAGCCCATCTCGAGCTGGTCGGGAGCGATGATCCGCCAGGTGCGGCCGGATCCGGAGTGCAGGCTCGCCGCCGCCAGGCGCCGCCACAGGTACGACCACGTCGGGTTGCCGTGGAGAGCGAGGATCGTGCCGGTGGGCTCGAGGCCGGCCGCCCGCAGCGCGGGCAGGGTGTCGAGGACGTGGAAGGTGCGCTCCCCGTCCACGGTGTCCGCGGTGACCAGGCGGGACCACTGCGGGTCCCATTCGGGCAGCGGTCCGGGCAGCGTCGCCGGAGCGGGATCGAACCTCACCAGATGATCTCCGTCATCGCGGTGTTGAGTCCGGACCCGACGCCGACGCAGAGGACGCGCTCGCCGCGCTGGAGCTTCTCCGCCTCGAGGGCGAGCGTGATCGGCAGCGAGGCCGGACCGACGTTGCCGAGCTCGGGGTAGGTCTTCGGGATGCGGGTGGGATCGAGCTCCGCAGCGGTGGCCACCGACTTCATGTGGACGTCGGAGATCTGGTGCATGATGTAGCGATCCATGTGCTGCCAGTCCCACCCGTCGGCGAGCGCCTCGTGCCAGGCGGAGGTGACGAGCTCCATGCCGTTGTCGAGCAGGCCCTTGGTGTCGGTGAACATGCCGTCGAAGCCGCCCACGCAGAGCTGGTGGTTCCACGTCGCGCCGCGGGTCACGCCGCCGAGGATGCGGTGACCCTCGGGGTGCCGGTCAGCCGGACCGAGGACGGCGGCCGCCGCCCCGCAGCCGAGGGTGAGGGAGGCGAACTCGTTGAGGTACTCGTGGCGGCTGATGCCCGGGCGTGCGAGCCGTTCGACGGTCGCCTGCTGGACGCGCTGGGCGTCCTCGGCGGCGACCACGACGGCGTAGTCGAGCTGGCCGGAGTCGATCATCGTCGCCGCCACCGTCATCGCGTTGACGAAGCCCAGGCAGGCGTTGGTGATGTCGAAGTTCATCGCCTGGGGTCCGAGCCCGATCTCGTGGTGGACGCGGGTCGACACCGAGGGCTCGAGGTTCTCGCGGCTCACCGAGGCGTTGATCATCAGACCGACCTGATCGGTGGAGATGCCCGCCTGCTCGAGCGCGGCGCGGCCGGCCTCGGCGGACCCGGTGGCGAAGTCGCCCGGCTTCTCCCAGTTCCGGCGGGCGTGGACGCCGGCCACGCGCTGGAGGAGCCCCTTCGGCAGGCGGAGCTCAGCGAGAGTGTCGGCGAGCATCTCGTCGAACACCTCCGATCTCACTTCGACCGGAGCGGTGACTTCGGTGATCGAGAGGAGGGCGACGTTGGAGTGCCGGAAGGTCGAGTTGCCGTTCAAGAGGGTCCGTTCGAGTCAGGTGGTGGGGTCGGAGATCCTTCCCCATCCTAATGCCCCCGGGACCATGCGGTCCGCCGCGTCCGCGAGGACAACGCGCGCTGTCGGAATGACGGGTCCCCGGCAGTGATCGGGGTCACGGCGGAACGGGTGCCCGCCGGTGCGCATCACCCGGCCGACGGCGCCCCGCCGGTGCACGCAGCAGATCCGGTCATCGGCTCCCGCCGATGCGCGACCTCGGCCCGCCCACCGGCTCTGTCCTGGCGGGATGCACGCTCGTGGCTCGGACCGTACGCTGGACGGACCCGTTCCCGACCCCGGACCTCATCCATGCACGCCCCCTCCCGCCCGTTCTGGTTCTGGGCGATTCCTGTCAATATCGTCATCATCGCCCTCATCACCGTCTTCATCCTCGTCATCGACGAGGATGAGGCCGCACCGGTCGCAGAGGGCCAGACCGCCGAGCCCGCCGCCGAACCCGCGGGCGAGGAGGTGCGGCGCATCGAGTCGACGGCGAAGCGCGACGCCGACGACCCGTTCGCGCTCGGACAGGTGGACGCCCCGGTGGCGATGGTCGTCTACTCCGACTACCAGTGCCCGTACTGTGCGCAGCACGCGGTGACGACGGAGATCGCGCTCATCGAGGAGTACGTCAACGCCGGGACCCTGCGGATCGAGTGGCGGGACCTCGACTTCTTCGGCGAGGACTCCGAGCGGGCGGCGCGCGCGGCCTGGGCGGCCGGACAGCAGAGCATGTTCCACGAGTTCCACGGCGCGCTCTACGGCGACGGGGAGCAGCTCACCCCCGCCGACCTCACCGAGGAGGCGCTCCTCGAGGTCGCCGAGCAGTTCGGTCTCGACACCGCGACGTTCAGCGCCGACACGGAGTCCGCGGAGGCGGCCGACTGGGTCGAGGCGAACGTCGACGAGGCGAGTGCGATCGGGGCCTTCAACACCCCGAGCTTCCTCGTCAACGGCCAGCCGCTCGCCGGGGCGCTGCCGGCCGAGGAGTTCGAGGCCGCGATCGAGCTCGCGGCGGAGACCGCGCCCTACGATCCCGCCGCCGATCCCGCGGCGGACCCGGCCGAAGCGGGCTGAGGCCGGTCATGAGCATCGGCATCATCGCGGCCTTCCTCGGCGGCGTGCTCGCGCTGCTGAGCCCGTGCGGCGCGCTCCTCGTCCCGGCGTTCTTCGCCTTCACCACCGCCGGCACGGGGCGGCTGCTCCTGCGCACCGGCGTGTTCCTCCTCGGGCTGCTCAGCGTCCTCCTGCCGATCGGGGCGGGCGCGGGGCTCGTCGGCGGACTCCTCACCGAGCACCGGTCGACGGTCATCCTCGTGTCCGGTCTGCTGCTCGTCGGATTCGGCGTGCTCCAGGTCCTCGGCATCGGCTTCGACCTCGGGGCGCGGCTGCCCGGCCGTGCAACGGGCCGCACCGGGGTGCCCGGCCTGCTGAGCTCCTATGTGCTCGGCGCGGTGTCCGGGGTCGCGGGCTTCTGCACCGGCCCCATCCTCGGCGCGGTCCTCACCATGGCGGCCTCGGCCGGGTCCGCCGCCGCCGGACTGCTCCTGCTCTTCGTCTACGCCATCGGGATCGCGGCCCCCATGCTCGTCATCGCCACCGTGTGGCAGCAGCTCGGGTCCTCCCGGCTGCGGTGGCTGCGCGGGCGCACTGTGACGATCGCCGGCCGGGAGATCCACACCACGCAGGCGCTCGGCGGACTCGTGTTCATCGTCGTCGGCCTCGTCTTCATCCTCACCAACGGTCTCATCGGCGTGCCGGAGGTGCTCTCCATGACCGTCCGCTCGTGGCTGCAGTCCTCGGTGCTCGCGCTCCCGGCCTGGGCGAACGTCCTCATCGGCGCGGGCCTGCTCATCGTCCTGTGGTTCGGCGTCCTCACCCCGTTCACCGCTCCCGGGGCCCCGCTCGGCTTCCCGGATCCGGGGTCGGAACCGCGGTCCGCCGTGACGGAACCGGGATCGCAGCCGGCCGGTCCGGATCGCGGATCGCTGCCGGCGGGTCCGGATGACGGGTCCGCCGAGCTCGTCTTCGCCTCGCGCCGGGACCGGCTGCGGGCCGAGCGCCGGGGGCGCTGAGGGTCGGGACGCCGGCCCGTCCCGCCCTCGTCCGCGGACCGGCTCGGCCGCTCTCCTCCTGGGGGGGCACATCCCCGCTGCACCCCGACGTGCGTCGACCCCCTGCCGCGCTCCGCGGGTGCCCGGGCCGGGTAGGCTCGAGGCAGTGACCCACCCCGCTCACACCGGAGTGAGCCGAATCGAAGGGACGACCATGTCGAACGCCCACGCGCACACCACGAACGCCATGCCGCTCTCCGAGCAGATCGTCCTCGTCACCGGGGGCGCCCGAGGGCTCGGCGCGGCGCTCGTCAAGGCCTTCTTCCACGAGGGCGCGACGGTCGTCATCAACTACCGTCACAGCGGGGACGCCGCGCGCGAGCTCGCCGAGGCGATCCGCGCCCGCGGCGGCGATGCGCTCGCCGTCGAGGCGGACGTCACCGACTTCCGCGCCGTCGTCGCGATGTTCGATGCGGTCCGCGCGGAGTTCGGCCGTCCGGTGTCGACGGTGGTGAATAACGCGCTCGTCGACTTCTCCTTCGACGGCGACGAGCGCGACCGAGCCGACGAGATCTCCTATGCCGCGCTCGAGGCCCAGTACCGCGGCACCGTGGGCGGGGCGACCAACGTCATCCAGGCGGCGATGAGCGGATTCCGGGAGATCGGCTCCGGCCGGGTCATCAACATCGGCACCAACCTGTTCCAGAATCCCGTGGTTCCGTACCACGACTACACCGCCGCCAAGGCGGCGCTGCTGTCGATCACCCGGACCTTCGCGAAAGACCTCGGGCCGGCGGGAGTGCGGGTCAACATGGTGTCCGGCGGGCTGCTCCGGACGACCGACGCCTCCTCGGCCACCCCGGAGGCGGTGTTCGACGCGATCGCGGCGGGCACCCCGCTCGGCCATGTGACGACGCCGGAGGAGTTCGCCTCGGCGGCGACGTTCTTCGCCTCCCCGGCCTCGCGCGCGGTGACGGGGCAGAACCTCGTCGTCGACAACGGCCTCGTCATGGACTGACCCGATCCTCCACCCCGAGACAGCAATTTCCGAAGGTTCCTGAAAGCGAAACCTTCGGAAATTGCAGTGTGAGAGCGGCCGTCGCCGGCTGCGTCAGCCGGCGGACACCTCGGCGTCGAGGAACGCGAGGACCCGTGACCAGAGGAGGTCGGCGCTCGCGGTGTCGTACTCGGGGTTCGTCGGGTCGGCGAACAGGTGGCCGTTCCCGGGGTAGACGAAGTGCGCGGCCTGGGCGCCGGATTCCGCGACGGACCGGACGAGCATCTGCGGCGCGCCCTCGTCGATCCACGGATCATCCACCGAGTGGTGGATCTGGAGCGGCACGTGGGACTGCCAGCTCGTGGGCTTCGGCACGCCCCCGGCGTGGAAGAGAAGGGCGCCGGCCGCCCGCTGATCGCGCTTGCCCATCGACTGGGCCATCGCCGCTCCGAGGGAGAACCCGCCGAACACGAGCGGGCCCGCGAGGTCCTCGATGGCCGCCGAGGCGCGGCGTGCGAGCTCGGGGAAGCCCACCTCGTCGCGGTAGGCGATCCCCGGCTCGGTCGAGTCGAAGACGCGCCCGTCGTAGTAGTCGGGGGTGTGGACGGTGTGCCCGGCGTCGGTGAGGATGCTCGCCATGCGGTGGATGCCGTCGTTGAGGCCGACGGCGGAATGGAAGAGAACGACAGTGGTCATGGGTTCATCCTCGCCGACGGCTCGGCAGGGTGCAACGGTGGGGCGCAGCGAATACGCCCCCGAGGTGCGGAGCGCCGCTCGGGGGCGGGGACCCCGTACTGTGGTGTCCACGGCATTACAGCACCACCGCACCACCGCACCACCGACCCGATCGATGCGTCGCACCGTCCCACCCCACCGCCCGCTGCCGCCCGCCGCCGCCAGTCCGACCGGAGCCGGCCGCATTGCAGCCGCACCTCGGCCGGGGCAGGCCGGCACCGATGAAGAGGAGGGTCATGGCTGTCACCCGACGCCGTCCCCGCTGGCAGGAGCTCGCACCGCTCCTGCAGTTCGACATCACCCCGAACCGTCGGCAGGCGCGGCTCAGCCGGGTCGGCGACGTCCACGACCTCCGCACCATCGCGCGCCGTCGCACCCCGCGTGCGGCCTTCGACTACGTGGACGGGGCGGCCGGGGCCGAGCACACCGCGCGCGGCAATCGCGCCGCGTTCGACGAGCTCGTGCTTACCCCGGCGATCCTCGCAGGCAGCGCCGAGGTGGACCTCACCGACTCGATCGCCGGCCGGGAGTTCGCGCTGCCGGTGGGGATCGCCCCGACCGGGTTCACGCGGATGATGCAGACCGAGGGCGTGGTCGCCGGCGTGCGGGCGGCCGAGCACTTCGGGATCCCGTTCACCCTGTCGACCATGGGGACGCGCTCGGTCGAGGACGTCGCCGCCGTCGCCCCCTCCGCCGCGCGGTGGTTCCAGCTCTACCTGTGGCGCGACCGCGCGGCGTCCCAGGATCTCGTCGAGCGGGCGTGGAGGAACGGCTTCGACACCCTCCTCGTCACCGTCGACACCACCGTCGCCGGCCTCCGCCTGCGCGATACCCGCAACGGCATGACCGTGCCGCCCCGGCTCACCCTGGGCACCGTGCTCGACGCCTCGTACCGTCCGCAGTGGTGGTTCGACCTCCTCACCACGGACCCGCTGACCTTCGCCTCGCTGTCGGGGAGCACCTCGGACCTCGCCTCGCTCATCAACGGGATGTTCGATCCGACGCTGAGCATCGAGGACCTCGCCTGGATCCGCGAGATCTGGCCCGGGAAGCTCTTCGTCAAGGGCGTGCTCACCGCCGACGACGCGCGCAGGTCGCTCGACGCCGGCGCCGACGGACTCGTCGTCTCCAACCACGGCGGGCGCCAGCTCGACAAGGCGCCGGTCACCCTCGACGCCCTGCCCGAGGTGCGTCGCGCGGCAGGCGACGATGTCGAGATCATCTTCGACTCGGGGATCATGAGCGGATCCGACGTCGTCGCCGCACTCGCGCTCGGCGCGGATTTCGCGCTCGTCGGCCGCGCCTACCTGTACGGGCTCATGGCCGCCGGCGAGGCGGGGGTGCGCAAGGTGCTCGAGATCCTCGAGCGCGAGATGCGGGTGACGATGCAGCTCATGGGGGCCGCACGGCTGTCCGAGCTCACCCCGGAGATGGTGCGTCGGATCGAGAAGTGATTTCCGCCGCCGAGGTGCGGGAGGCGCGGGTCGGAGGGCCGGCCCGCCGCCCCGGCCGCGGGAACGACGACGGGGAGGCCCGTCGACGACGGACCTCCCCGGTTCGATGCCTGCGGATCAGTACATCGCGTGCTGTCCGCCGTCGATCGGGACGACGGTGCCGTTGATGAAGCCGGCGTCCTCGCTGAGGAGGAAGCTCACGAGGCCGGCGACCTCCTCGGGCTTGCCGAAGCGCTTCATCGGGTTGACCGACACGAACTGCTCGCCGGCGGCCTCCCAGTTGTCGGGATCCATCTGCTTGAGCGAGTTCTCGACCATCGCGGTCATGATCGCGCCGGGGGCGATCGCGTTGATCCGGATGCCGAAGAAGCCGTCGATCGAGCCGAAGGTCTTCACCGTGGCCTGGACGTAGTTCTCGACGTCCTCCGGGCGGGTGACGTCGGCGGTGATGAGCTCGACGCGGGCCTCCGGGGCAGCGGTGGTGACGAGCTTCTTCGTCGCCTCGAGCCCCTCGGCGTTCATGTCGACGAGGACGAGGTTCGCGCCCTCGGCCGCGAGCCGCTCGGCGGTCGCCTGGCCCAGGCCCCAGCCGGCGCCGGTGATGATCACGGTCGAATCGGTGAAACGCGCAGTCATGGAATCTCCTTCGGGTCGGGATCCGGAGCGCTGCGGCCCCGGGCCCGCCATGGCCACGGGACGCGCTCTCCGGCTGTCACCTCGGACAACGGTTCCGGACGGCGGACTATTGCACCCCGGCCGTCGGTAAACTGCGGAATGATGCGACTCCCTCTGCGACCAACCCCGCCCCCGTCCTCGGCGCTCTGCCTGCCCCGGCGTCCGGGGTGCCTGCGATGACGACGGCGGTCGTCCTCATCGCCCTCACTGCGATCCTCATCGGCACAGTGCTCCAGCGGCTGTCCGGCACCGGAGTCGGTCTCGTCGTCGCGCCTGTGCTCGCCCTGCTCCTCGGGCCGGCGCTCGGGGTGTTCCTCACGAACGCGGCGACGGCCGTGTCGAGCTTCCTCATCATGATCGCGGTGTTCCGCGAGGTCGACTGGAAGCGCTACCTGATCTTCGTTCCCACGGCGGTCCTCGGTGCGATCCCGGCGGCGCTCCTCGTCCGCGAGCTCGATGCGGCATGGCTCGACATCGTCATCGGCGCGGTCGTCCTCGTGGCGCTCGTCCTGACCTTCGGGATGCCGCGGGTGCCGCACGTGCGCACCCACGCGCTCACCGGGGCGACGGGATTCGTGGGAGGCTTTCTCAATGCGAGCGCCGGCGTCGCCGCGCCCGCGACGGTGATCTACTCCCAGTTCGCACGCTGGGACCAGCGGTCCTTCGCCGCGACGATGCAGCCGACGTTCGGGACCATGGCGGTGATCTCCATCGTGCTCAAGGTCGCCGTCGGTGCGACGACCTTCGACCAGCTCCCGCCCTGGCAGCTGTTCGCCGCGATCGTCGTCACCGTGGTGCTCGGCATCCGGATCGGCGGGTGGCTCTCGCAGCGGATCCCCGTCGTCGTCGCCCGGCGACTCGCGATCGTGCTCGCCGGGGCGGGCGGTGTCGTCGCCCTGGTGCGCGGCGTCATCATGCTCTGAGGCCGGAAGCGGCGACATCGTGCTCCGCGGCCGGAAGGGAGGATCGCGGCTGCGATCCGGCACCCCGTAACCCGCGTGACCGCGCGGTCTCCGGTCACCGGAAGATGTCGAGCAGGTCTGACCAGAAGCGCACCCGGAAGTAGAACTCTCTCGGCGAGAGCTGCGGATTCTCGTCCCTGCCCGGTGAGAACAGCCATGCGATGCGGCGGTGGAGCGGGCCGCCGCGCCTGTTCGAGTAGTCCGGAAGGCGTCTGCTCGGGCGGGGTGCGCTCTCCTTCCGCTCCTCCTCGGCCTGTCTCCGCTGGTCCGCCGCCTCCTGCGCGAGGCCGCCGAAATGCGGCGCAGTCGCCAACCGTGCGCGCCGCATCCCGGACCGGCTGCGCTGCGGCCCTCCTCCCGCGGTCCGCCGTCGATCGCCCATCGGGCTCATCCCTCGAGCGCCGAGCGCAGCCGCTCGAGCACCTCGGGATCCTCGATCGTCGACGGGACGACGACGTCGGCCCTGCGGTCGGCGATCTCGCGCATGGTCTTGCGGAGGATCTTGCCCGAGCGGGTCTTCGGCAGCGCGGGCACGATGTCGACCTGCTTGAGGGCGGCCACCGGGCCGACCTCGCTCCGGACGAGCGCGACGAGGTCGGCGACGACCGCCTCGGGGTCGGTCTCCGTGCCGTCGGCGAGCACGACGAAGGCGCGCGGGATCTGTCCCTTCGTCTCGTCGTGGACGCCGATCACCGCGCACTCGGCGACGGCGGGGTGGGCGGCGATCGCGGCCTCCATGGTGCCCGTCGACAGGCGGTGCCCGGCGACGTTGATGACGTCGTCGGTGCGTCCCATGACGTACACGTAGCCGTCCTCGTCGAGGTAGCCGCCGTCGCCGGTGAGGTAGTACCCCTCGAACGCCGAGAGGTAGGAGGACACGAAGCGCTCGTCGTCGCCCCAGATCGTGGCCATCGTGCCCGGCGGCAGCGGCAGCCGGATGACGACGAGGCCGTCCTGGCCGGCCGGCACCGGGCTGCCCGCGGCATCGACGATCTCGACCTGGTACCCGGGGACGGGCTTCGTGGGCGAGCCGGCCTTGAGCGGGAACCGGTGGAGGCCGATCGGATTCGTCGCGATGGGCCAGCCGGTCTCCGTCTGCCACCAGTTGTCGATGACGGGGATGTCGCGCCCGGTCGCCTCCGCGAGCTTCTCCGTCGTCCATGCATAGGTGTCCGGGTCGAGGCGCTCGCCGGCGAGGAACCACGCCCGGAGGCTCGACATGTCGTGCTGCTTCATCAGCGCGCAGTCCGGGTCCTCCTTGCGGATGACGCGCATCGCGGTGGGTGCGGCGAAGAAGACGTTCGCCCGGTGCTCGGACACGATGCGGAAGAACGTCGAGGCATCCGGGGTGCCGATCGGCTTGCCCTCGAAGAGCACCGTGGTCACACCGCCGATGAGCGGGGTGTAGACGATGTAGCTGTGGCCCACCACCCAGCCCACGTCCGAGGCGGTGAACATCGTGTCGCCGGGATGGAGGTCGAAGAGGTTCGGCAGCGACCATGCGAGCGCCGTCGCGTAGCCGCCGGCGTCGCGCACGATCCCCTTGGGCCGGCCGGTGGTGCCCGAGGTGTAGAGGACGTAGAGCTCGTCGGTCGCTTTCACCGGGGTGCAGGGCGCGCCCTCCGGGGTCGCGTCCATGAGCTCCTGGTAGTCGAGATCGCGCCCGTCGACGAGCGCACAGCGGTGCTGCGGGCGCTGGACGATGACGGTGAACTCCGGGGTCTCGGCGGCGAGCTCGAGGGCGCGGTCGAGCAGCGGCTTGTACTCGATGACGCGATTGCGCTCGATCCCGCACGAGGTGGAGACGACGGCCTTCGGAGCGGTGTCGTCGATCCGGACGGCGAGCTCGTGGGCGGAGAAGCCGCCGAACACCACCGAGTGGACGACGCCGAGGCGCGCGCAGGCGAGCATCGCGATGACTGCCTCGGGGACCATCGGCATGTAGATGATCACCCGGTCCCCCTTGCCCACGCCGCGGTCGGCGAGGACCCGGGCGAAGCGTGCGGTGAGCTCGGTGAGCTCGGCGTAGGAGTAGCGGCGCACGGTGTCGGTGACGGGGGAGTCGTAGACGAGTGCGGTGTCCTCCCCGCGGCCGGCGATGACGTGGCGGTCGAGGGCGTTGTAGCAGACGTTGAGCTCGCCGTCGGGGAACCAGCGATAGATCGGGGCGTGGCTGTCGTCGAGCGCTCGAGTGGGCTTCGTCGTCCAGTCGATGAGCTCGGCGGCCTCGAGCCAGAAGCCCTGCGGATCCTCTGCGGCGCGGGAGGCCGCCCGGGCATAGGGATCGGAATGGGTCTCGGTTCGGGTCATGATGCGTCCTCCTTCGGATGACCCGCAGCGGTGGGGTCGCTGCGGGCGATGACCTGCACGTCTCCGTTGTGAACCCGATCCGCCCGTTCGGCACGCGCCGAGGCGCCCGCCGGCAGGGTACCGGCGGGCGCCTCGGGGATGGTGGATGCGGGTGCGGGGATCGGGAGGGGAGATGGGGCCCGGTCGGGGAGGTGGAGCCCCGGTCGGGGCCGGCCGGAGGTGGGGGCTCGGCCGGCCGGGGGTCAGATCAGGAACACCGGGAACCAGAACCCGTTGATGAGCGTGAGCCCGCCGACGATCCCGGCGACGATGTAGACGGTGGTCCGGTTCTCCTCGTACCCGTGGAGCTCGCGCCCCTCGGCGTCGCGGGTCTGGTTGACGAGGAGGAGCACCGCGTCGATGATCCACCACACCCCGAAGCCGCCGAAGGTCACGAGCTTGAGCACGCCGGTGCCGATCTTCCCGAGGTAGAAGCGGTCGACGCCGAAGGCTCCGACGAGGATCGAGAGCAGGGCGGCGGTGAGGTAGGACCGCTGATCGCGCCGGTCCCAGCCGTGTGCGCGCTGCCCTCCGGCGGACGGGTGGGTCTGCGGCAGAGGGTGATGGGTGACGCGCCCCTCGGGGCCGCCGGCGGTGTACGAGCTGCGGATCCGCCCCTCGGCGTCGGGGACGTCGTGGCCGGCCGGCGCGGCATCGGCGGGGATGGCGGTGCCGCCGGCGGGGCCAGTCGCGCGGGGATGCGGGTCGGCGGAGGGAGGGAAGGTCGGGGCGTTCATCGTGGCTCCTCGAATCGGGTGGGGTCCGGGTCCGTATCCCGGTTCCTCATGATTCGATTCTTCTCCCCGCAGACCCTGCGGGCATGGGGGCTTCCCCTACCCCGGGGTGCGGGAAGCCGTCCGGTTCGCCCCGGCCGGGCATGCATGCCGTCCGCGATCCGGCGCGGCCCGCGGTACTGCCCCATCCATGACCCAGCGCGGCCCGTGAGACTGCAAAATCCTGCGGTTCCGTTCTCAGGAACCGCAGGATTTTGCATTGTGTCGGGTGGGAGGTGTCAGATCTTGTTGCGGCTGACGAGCTGCTTGGCGATGACGCCGAGCTGGATCTCGTTCGTGCCCTCGCCGACGATCATGAGCGGGGCGTCGCGGTAGTAGCGCTCCACCTCGTACTCGGTCGAGTAGCCGTAGCCGCCGTGGACCCGGATCGCGTCGAGGGCCACCTCGGCGGCCATCTCCGAGGCGTAGTACTTCGCCATGCCGGCCTCCATGTCGACCCGGTCGCCCGAATCGTAGGTGCGGGCGGCATGGAGCACGAGCTGGCGGGCCGCCTCGAGCTTGGTGGCCATCCGGGCGAGGTGGTTGCCCACCGACTGGTGCTTCCAGATCGGCTTGCCCATCGATTCGCGCTCCTGCGCGTACTTCACCGCGTCGTTGAGCGCGGCCTGGGCCACGCCGAGCGAGCGGGAGGCGACCTGGATGCGGCCGATCTCCAGACCCTTCATCATCTGCTTGAACCCCACGCCCTCGGTGCCGCCGAGCAGCTGGGACTGCGGCAGGCGCAGCCCGTCGAAGGAGATCTCGCAGCTCTCCACGCCCTTGTAGCCGAGCTTGGGGAGGTCCTGAGAGATGCTGAAGCCCTCGCCCTTCTCGACGAGGATGATCGAGATGCCCCGGTGGCGCGGCTCGGCCTCCGGGTCGGTCTTGCACAGCAGCGCGAGCAGGTCGGACTTCCGGGCGTTCGTGATCCACGTCTTCGTGCCGTTGATGACGTAGTCGTCGCCGTCCTTCTTCGCCACGGTCCGCATCGCCTGGAGGTCCGAGCCGCCGCCGGGCTCGGTGAGCGCCATGGTCGCGCGGATCTCACCGGTGGCCATCTTGGGCAGGTACTTCTCCTTCTGCTCCTCGGTGCCGAACTCGAGGATGAGCTTGGAGACGACGGTGTGCCCTCCCATCGCGCCGGCGAGCGACATCCAGCCGCGGGCGAGCTCCTGGGTGATGTGGACGTAGGCCTCGGTCGAGACCTTGCCGAAGCCCCAGGGCTCCGGGATGGCCAGACCGAAGATGCCCATCTCCTTCATCTGCTCGATCCACTGGGTCGGGTACTCGTTGGCGTGCTCGACCTCGTTGACGGTGGGACGGACGTCGCGGTCGATGAAGTCCGCGACGGTGGTGATCATCATCTTCTCTTCGCTGCTGATGGTCATGGGAGCTCCTCACGGGGTGGGGTTCGGTATTCAGACTAGGCGGTGGTGCGCGGGCGGTCGGATCGCGGTGCTCAGATCATCGAACCGTCCCGGGCCGAGGTGCGGGTGCGTCCCAGCGACAGGCCGGTGTCGCGGGTGCGGGCGAAGAAGTCGGTGCCCTTGTCGTCGACGACGACGAAGGCGGGGAAGTCCGCGACCCGGATGCGCCACACGGCCTCCATCCCGAGGTCGGCCATGTCGAGCACCTCGACCTCGGTGATGCAGTCCGCGGCGAGCCGGGCGGCCGGCCCGCCCACGGAGCCGAGGTAGAACCCGCCGTGCTCGCGACAGGCCTCGGTGACCTCGGTGGAGCGGTTGCCCTTGGCGAGCATGACGAGCGAGGCGCCGACCGCCTGGAAGTCGCGCACGTAGGCGTCCATCCGGCTCGCGGTGGTGGGGCCGAAGGAGCCGCTCGGCATGCCCTCCGGGGTCTTCGCCGGGCCCGCGTAGTAGACGGGGTGGTCGCGGAAGTAGGCGGGCAGCTCCTCGCCGGCCTCGAGCATCGAGCGCAGACGGGCGTGGGCGATGTCCCGGGCGACGATCATCGTGCCGGTGAGGGACAGGCGGTCGCCCACCTGCCGGGCGGAGAGGTCGGCGCGGATCTCGTCCATCGGGCGATCGAGGTCGATCGGCGTGACCTCGCCGGACTCGATCTCCTCCACGGTGCCGGCGGCCGGCAGGAAGCGGGCGGGGTCGTGCTCGAGCTCCTCGATGAACACCCCCTCCGCATCGATCCGGGCGACGAGCTGGCGGTCGGCCGAGCAGCTCACCGCGATCGCCACCGGAAGGGAGCCGTTGTGGCGCGGCAGCCGGACGACGCGGACGTCGTGGCAGAAGTGCTTGCCGCCGAACTGCGCGCCGAAGCCGAGCGTCTGCGTGAGCCGCAGGACCTTCTCCTCGAAGGCCGTGTCGCGGATGCCGTGGCCGGTCGCGGCATCGCCGGTCTCCGGCAGGGTGTCGAGGGCGTGGGCGCTCGCGAGCTTCGCGGTCTTGAGCGCCGCCTCCGCCGTGGTGCCGCCGATGACGATCGCGAGGTGGTACGGCGGGCAGGCGGCGGTGCCGAGCGAGGAGATCTTGTCCGCGAGGAAGTCGAGCAGGCGCTGCTCGTCGAGGATCGCCTTCGTCTCCTGGTAGAGGAACGACTTGTTCGCGCTGCCGCCGCCCTTGGCCATGAAGAGGAGCTCGTAGCCGGCGTGCGCGTCGAGGCCGATGTCGATCTGCGCCGGCAGGTTGGTGCCGGTGTTCGTCTCCTCGAACAGGGACAGGGGCGCGAGCTGCGAGTAGCGGAGGTTGAGGTCGCGGTAGGCGGCGTGGATCCCGCGGCTCAGGTGCTCGGCGTCCGCGCCGTCGGTGAGGACGTCCGCGCCGCGCTTCGCGGAGACGATCGCGGTGCCGGTGTCCTGGCACATCGGCAGGACCCGCCCGGCGGACACGACGGCGTTCTTGAGGAGGTCGAGTGCGACGTAGCGATCGTTGTCGCTCGACTCCGGGTCGTCGAGGATGCGCCGCAGGCTCGCGAGGTGGTCGGCGCGCAGGAAGTGCGAGATCTCGGTGAACGCGGTCCGGGCGAGCTCCTCGAACACGTGCGGCTCGATGGTGAGGAAGGTCCGCGCGGTGCCGGCCACCTCGGTGCGGACGACCTCGACGCCGTCGATGTCGAGCCTGCGCATGGGCACCGTGGCGGGGCCTGTCGGCAGGATCTCCGAGTAGCGGAACCCGCCGGAAGGGGCGCTCATCAGACCGTCCCCTCGGTGTGGAGGGCGGCGATCTGCTCGGGCGTCCGGCCGATCCCGGCGAGGATCGCGTCGGTGTGCTCGCCGACCGCGGGGATCGGGTCCATCCGGTACTCGACGCCGGACATCGTCACCGGCGGGAGCACCGCCTCGATCGGACCGGCCGGGGTGTCGATGGAGGTCCAGCGACCGCGCTCGACGAGCTGTGGGTGGGATGCGACCTCGGACATGTCGCGCTGCCGGGCGTGGGCGACCTGCGCCTCGAGGAGGAGCTTCTCGCACTCGTCGCCGGTGTACCCGGCGAACACCTCGTGGATCACCGCTTCGAGCTCCTCGCGGTGGGCGAAGCGCTGGGCGGCGCGGTCGAAGCGCGGGTCGGCGGCGACCTCGGGACGGCCGAGCACGGTCTCGCAGAACCGCTGCCATTCCCGCTCGTTCTGGATCGCGAGCACCACCTGGGCGCCGTCGCCGCATGCGAAGGTGCCGTAGGGGGCGATCGCCGCGTGCGAGGTGCCCGCCCGAACCGGCCGCGAACCGCCGTAGCGGGTGAAGTAGAGGGGGAAGCCCATCCATTCGACGAGCGAGTCGAAGAGGCTGACCTCGAGCGCGGCGCCCTCGCCGGTGCGCTCGCGGGTGTAGAGCGCGGTGAGGATGCCGGAGTAGGCGTACATGCCGGCGGAGATGTCCGCGGTGGAGATCCCGGTCTTCGCGGGGAACTCCTCCGTGCCGGTGACGGAGACGAGCCCGGCCTCGGACTGCACGAGCGCATCGTAGGCCTTGGCGGTGCGGTAGGGGCCGTCGGAGCCGTAGCCGGACACGGAGACGTGGATGAGGCGCGGGTTGAGCGCGCGCAGCCGCTCGGCTCCGAGGCCCAGGCGCTCGGCGGCGCCCGGCGCGAGGTTCTGCACGAACACGTCCGCCTCGCGCAGGAGGTCGTCCATGATGTCCGCGGACTCCGGCGCCTTGAGATCGAGGGCGAGGCTTTCCTTCGAGCGGTTGAGCCACACGAAATGGCTCGACTGGCCGTGCACGGTGGTGTCGTAGCCGCGCGCGAAGTCCCCGGCCCCGGGGCGCTCGACCTTGATGACGCGAGCGCCGAGGTCGGCGAGCTGGCGCGTGGCGAACGGGGCGGCGACGGCCTGTTCGCAGCTGACGACGGTGATGCCTGCGAGCGGGAGCTCGGTGGTCATAATCCCTCCACGGTGAGGATCGGCGGTGCGGATGGGCCGGATGCGGTGCCCGGCCGGAGCCGCGGCTCGGCGGTGGTGCGGTGCACGGGTGACTGGCGCCCGGGCGCGGATCGCGCGTGGGAGACGACGAGACGGTCCGACCCACTTGAAGACATGATTCCACAGATGATGCATGATTCCAAGACCGATGTCTCAGAACTACCGAAATGGGGTGGTGAAGGGTAGGATCGAGGGGTGTGCGCACGGGACGGGTTTCATATCGTCCGTCCTCGATCATCCATTCTTCCTGCGGAGGTCACCGGTGACCGCAACCCGAGGTGCAGCCCCGGCTGCGACGAAGCGCGATGTCATCATCGCCGGTCTGCGGCGCCGGATCCTCGCCCGCGAGCTCGAGCGGGGCGCCCGGCTGCGCCAGGACGAGGTCGCCGAGTGGTTCGACTCGTCGATCACCCCGGTGCGCGAGGCCCTGCGCGCCCTCGAGGCGGAGGGGCTCGTCACCTCGGAGGCGCATCGCGGGGTCCGGGTCGCCGGGGTCGATCTCGAGAACCTCAAGGCCGTCTACATCACGCGCCGCCTCACCGAGGCCTACGCGATGGAGCGCGCCACCCCGCGGATCTCGCGGCACGAGCTGCGGACCGCCGAACGGCTGCTCGAGGAGCTCGACGAGGCCTCCGCGGCCGGCGATGCGGCGGCCCGGAACGCGAAGAACATGGAGTTCCACTTCTTCTTCTACGACCGCTGCGGCCTGCCGGGACTCCGCGACGACATCGAGACCCGGTGGTTGGCGTTCCCGTGGGACCTCACGCTCGACAGCGCCGAACGCCTCGGCGATGTCAAGGGGGAGCACCTCGCGATCGTCGAGGCCGTGCGGGCCGTCGATCCGCAGGCGGCTGCGCGGACGGTGAGCGAGCACATCGTCCACGGCTTCCTCAATCTCGCCGCCCAGGTCACCGGCGGCCCGGTCGAGGACCCCTTCGACATCGACGTCGACTGAAACAGCAATTTCCGAAGGTTCCTGAACGCGGATCCGCACGTTTGTGCAATCTCAAGCCGCGTCACCCGCTGCGCTCTCGCGCCTTCGCTGCCAGCCCCTCGGCTCCTCGGTCGAAGTCATCGTCCCGGTGTCATGGATGCGCGGTTCCCGAGGTGGTGCAGGCGGGTGCGGATCGGGAGGGTGCCGTCCGGTGGGGCGGATCATTCGACGGTGCGGATCCTCCGGTCTGCAGATCATGCATCATCCAGTGAAGAATACTGAAATCTTGCGAAATGTTCGCAGAGGCTGAGTGCGCGCGACGTCCTTCTGCGATCCTCGAATCGCCCGCTGTGCTGATCTTCCTATCCTCGGCCCCTCTGGAGACGAATACGACATCACACTCCAGACCATGACTCCGCTCCTCACGGCACTCGCGATCGTCACCTTCGTACCGTTCTTCTCCACGGCCTTCATCGGCTGATCTATAGAGTGCAATTTCCGAAGGTTCCACGCACAGGAACCTTCGGAAATTGCACTCTGATCGGTCACTACGGGGCGGGTGCACGGATCGGGGGGAGTCGACCCGATTCGCACCCACCTCTTAACGATCGTTCGGTTTCGGTTTAAGATCGGAGAGTGCGCCGCAGTGCCGCGCGATCGGATGCGCGTCGCTGATCACCTGCCACTCACCGTCGCTGCGAAGGAGCATGATGACCGAGACCGCATCCCACGGGACCGTGACCCTGACGATCGAGGACCGCCTCGCCCGCGTCGAGCTCAACCGTCCCGAGAAGCTCAACTCCCTCACCCGCGATGTCTTCGAGGACCTGGTCGAGATCGGCACCCGGCTGCAGGGCGACGATTCCGTCGCCGCAGTCGTCCTCACCGGGGCGGGGCGGGCATTCTGCGCCGGCCTCGACCTCGGCGAGTTCGGGAAGATGAAGTCGGGTGAGAAGAATCCGGCGGTGTCCCTGGGTGAGCGGATGGGCGCCGCGAAGGCGATCGCACAGAAGGCGGTCCACATCTGGCAGGTCATCGAGGTGCCGGTCATCGCCGGCGTCCAGGGAGTCGCGTTCGGGGGCGGTCTGCAGATCGCGATGGGCGCCGATGTGCGCATCATGGCCCCGGACACCAAGCTGTCGATGATGGAGATCAACTGGGGGCTCGCCCCGGACATGTGCGGCACCCAGCTGCTCCCGCGCCTCGTCGGCCCGTCGCAGGCGAAGCTCCTGATCTTCACCGGCGACGTGTTCTCCGGGGAGCGGGCAGGCGAGATCGGACTCGCCGACGAGGTCGTCGAGGACCCGGTGGCCCGCGCGCTCGAGGTGGGACGCGCCATCGCCGACAAGTCGCGCACGGCGCTCGTGCGGGCCAAGATGCTCGTCGACCTCGCCGGCACTGCGGACCTCGCCGAGGGGTTCGACAAGGAGCAGGAGGTGATCGCCGAGCTCATGGGCGGTCCCGAACAGATCGAGGCCGTCGACAAGCGCATGGCCGCACTCGCAGCACGCAAGGGAGCACAGTGATGAGCGCACAGCAGGGAACCACCCCGGAGGCAGCCGGGACCGAGGCCGTCCACGACCCGATCGGGCACCTGGCGCCCGACATGCTCGCCGGCCAGGTCGCCTTCATCACCGGCGGCGGCTCCGGCATCAACCTCGGGATCGCGAAGGCCTTCGCCCACTGCGGGGCGGCGGTCGCGATCTGCGGACGGACCGAGGAGAAGCTCGCCGCGGCGGCCGAGGAGATCGCCGCCCTCGGTGCGAAGGTCGCCTACCGCGCCGCCGACGTGCGCGACATCGACGCCCTCCAGGCGTCCATGGACCATGCCGCCTCCGAGCTCGGCGACATCAGCATCGCGGTCGCGGGCGCGGCCGGGAACTTCTTCGCGAAGGCGGAGGACATGAGCTCGAACGCCTTCCGTACCGTGGTCGACATCGATCTCATGGGCGCCTACCACACCGCCCGGTGCGCGTTCCCCTACCTGCAGCGCACCCGCGGCTCGGTCCTCTTCATCTCCGCCTCGCAGGCGTTCAAGGCCACCCGCTACCAGGCGCACGTCGGTGCGGCCAAGGCCGGCATCGAGATGCTCATGAAGGACCTGTCCGTCGAATGGGGCCGCCACGGGATCCGCTCGAACTCCCTGGTCCCCGGCCCGGTCTCCGGGACGGAGGGGATGGCACGGCTGGCCGGCCCGACCGGCGACGACATGTGGAAGAAGGCTGTGCCGCTCGGCCGGTACGCGGACAAGGAGGAGATCGGGGCGATGGCCGCGGTGCTCTCCGGCCCGCTCGGCGCCTATGTCACCGGCGCGCAGTTCCTCGTCGACGGCGGCCTGTCGCAGGTGGGGTCCGGCGACATCTCCGATGCCGTCGGGAAGGCGCTGTTCGGCGACGACTGACATCTCCTCGAGGTCCCACCTCACATCTGAGCTCCGGCCGACGTCTGCAGGGTGATGAAGAAGCCACCGTTCGACCTCGTGGTCCGCACGTACGCGGTCCGCATCCTGCGGTTCTGCCGGTCCATGCACGTGCAGCTCGCCGATGCCGAGGACGCCTATTCCGAGGCGTTCCTCGCGGCCCTGCGCGGGTACGCGGCGCTGCCCGACGACGCCAACATCGAGGCCTGGCTCGTGCGGATCGCGCGCAATGCCTGCATCGACGTCCACCGCAGGAACGCCCGCCGGGCTATCCCGGTCGAGCACCTGCCGGAGCCCGGGTGGACTGCCGGCGGTGCGACCGTCGGCGGAAGCGCACTGCTCTCCGCACGGGAGACCGAGCGTGAGATCGATGTGATGGACATGCTCTGGCTGCTCACCGACCGGCAGCGGGAGGCGATCGCCTGGCACCATGTGTGGGGCCTGCCCTATACCGAGGTGGCCGCCCTCATCGGCGGTTCTCCCGCCGCCGTGCGGCGAGCCGCGTCCGACGGCATCGCCGCACTGCGGATCATGGTCGTCCGGCAGCGGGCGGAGCGGCACCAGGACTCGCCGCCGGGCACGGAGGCGCAGGAGCGATCCGGCTGGCGCAGGACGCGGCGGGAGGGTCCGCGGCGGCGCGGGATCCCGGGAAACCGGGACGGGCGGACCACGGGGTCGGTCGAAGGCAGGGGGTCGGTCGGGGGAATCGAGCCGGTCGAGGACACGGAGACGACGGAGGAACGATGATGACACAGGACACGCGAGGTTCCGCTCCCACCGATTCGGCCTGGCCGGAGGCGGCGCTCGCCGGCCCGGCCTCGGCGCTCGAGGAATCGATGGTGGCGGACCTCAACGCCGCGGTGATCCGACGCTCCGATGTCGCGCCGCTCGTCGACGCCGCGTTCACCCGCATGCAGTCGCCCATGGGTGACCTGCTCGTCTTCGTCACCGCGCGGGGGCTGCTCCGGATCGCTTTCGACACCGAGGAGTTCGCCACCGTCGCCGCCGAGGTGGCGGACGCACTGGGCCCGGTGATCGTCGAGGACGCCGGCATCACCGCGCAGGCGGTGCGCGAGCTCGGCGAGTACTTCGCAGGTGAGCGACGCACGTTCGACGTCGCCCTCGACCTCAGGCTCAGTCGCGGCGCCTTCCGCACCACCGTCCAGCAGGCGCTCGCGGACATCCCCTTCGGATCCACGATGAGCTACGCGGAGATGGCCGATCATCTGGGCAACCCCAAGGCCGTGCGCGCGGTGGGCACCGCCTGCGCGACAAACCCGATCCCTCTTGTCCTGCCGTGCCATCGCATCGTGCGCAGCGACGGCACCTTCGGGAACTACCGCGGCGGGCATGCGCGCAAGCAGTGGGTCCTCGATTTCGAAGCGGGGGTGCTTCCGCTCGCCGGGTGACCGGCCAGCTCCGTGGGATGCCGCCGTTTTCCCGCCGCCGTGAACCCGAACTCGTGCGCGCCCACGCGAGAGAGATGGCTGGCGAGCGTCTCAGACTGGGGTGCCCGCGTTTGCGGGGATGTCCTCTGAGGACGACGACAGGGGAAGGAGGTCCGCTGCCGCGATGACGGTGCCGCTCGCGACGACGGGCCGCACTCCGGTGAGCTTCGCGAACCGGTCGAACGCCGCGTCCACCGCACCGGGGCCGACGATGACGGACTCGAGAGTGCTCGCGCGCGGTGCATCGGTCACGAGACCCGCGGTGCCCGCGCCCGCGTCACCGCGCTCCGGATCGTCGTCCCGGCGGGCGGGTTCAGCGCCGCGTGCCGGAGCGCCCCCGCGTGCCGTCGCATCGACGAGGGCGCTCAGCCGGCCCGCCGAGAATCGGGTGTGGGTGGCTCCGAACCGTTCGGTCTGATCGATCCAGGTGTCGGGTGAGAACCGTGCGGCGAGGATCGCGGCGGCGCCCGCAGTGATCACTGCGGTGAGTTCCGCGGCCAGCGTCGCGGGATCGTGGAGATCTCCCGTGATGAACCATCGGCTGTTCGGGTCGAGACCGTGCGTCGTCGCGTGCTCGCGTGCGATCCCCGCGCAGGCCGCGTGGGTGAGCACCCGCCCGTCGGACCGCGCCGGGGGAGGGGCGGCCAGCGGACTGTTCGGAGGCGGCGCCTCGGTGGGAAGCGCGGCATGGGCCGGGGAGGTGAAGAAGACGCTCAGCGCATCCGGCGGCATCTCACGTGAGTCGGCACCTGCTCCCGGACCCTCCGTCGCGGTGCTGCGGGCCGCTCCGCCGAGCAGCGGGGAACCCGCAAGAGTGTCGGGTTCGTCCTCGGTGAGTTCGATGACGGTGAGCTCGGGGACCGTTGAGCGGCTCACCGCGTTGCGGTACGTCCAGCGCCGATCGAGACCGACGACCCCGAGAACCGGCCGGGTGCGGTCGAGCTGGTCGACGAGCTCCGGCACCTCGGCCTCGGGTTCGCAGCCCACAGCGACGGCACCGAGCGAGGCGCACGCGAGCCAGCACATGATGAAGGCCGGGGAGTTGTGCAGGTCGAGGTGGACCGTGCGTCCCGGTGCGGCACCCGCCGCGCGGAGACGGTCCGCGGTGAGCCGGACGAGCTGGCCGAACTGCCGGTACGACCACGTGTTCGAGTCGCCGGGGCGGGTGATGAAGGTGAGGAACGGGGAACGGTCGCGGTCGCGGACCGCGGCCTCCCACAGAGTGCCGATGTCCACCGGCCCGCCCGGCGACGTGACCGGGGACGCCGCTTCCGGGCGTGCGAAAGCACGCGACGCCGAGCGACTGAGAGATTCAGCGGAATGCGGCGGCGCGGAATCGGCGGAGGAATGATCGTGGGGCGGGGGCGGGTTCACCGGCGACCCTTTCGCGCAGTGTGACGCAGGTCTCACTCAGTGTATCCGGTCGGCCGCCCGGCGCCGAGACCATCAGGCCTGCTGGGCCCCACCGCGCGGCGCGGGCCTGCCCCATCCGCGCGCGCACCGCACCTACGGCCCTCGGTCAGCCGTGCTTGCCCGGTGCGAACGGACGCACCGGCTCGATGTCGCGCTCGGCGGACATGAGCGCCTCGATCGAACCGAAGCGGTGCACCTCGTTGAGGAGGACGAGGGTGGGGCGCATGAGCTTGAGGCGCTCGGCGGCCTCCTCGGCGAGGATGTGCTCGACGTTCATCCATTCGGAGTTCGTGGCCTCGGTCGTCTGATGGCGCAGGTCACCGATCTCCTCACCCCGGGCGACGTAGAAGTACGTGTCGAAGCGGCGGGTGCGTCCGGGTGGGGTGATCCAGTTGGCCCAGGGCTTGAGCGCGGTCGCCGCGATCGTCGCGCCCGCCTCCTCGCCGACCTCGCGCTGTGCGGTGGCGATGAGCGCCTTGGCGAACTCCGGGTCGCCGCCGAGCTCGGTCTTCGACCAGGCGCGGACGTGGGAGTCGAGGATATCGGACGGCAGCTCGAGCGCCGCACCCATCTCGTGGTCCTGGGGGTCGACGCGCCCGCCGGGGTACACGAGGACGCCGGCGGCGAAATCCATGGTGGTGACCCGGTGCTGGACGAAGACCTCGAGGCCGTCGGCGGTGTCGCGCCCGACGATGACGCTCACTGCGGGCTTCACCGGCATCTCCACCCCGGGGGGTGCGATGTTGCTCGCGAGCGATGTGCCCACGCGGTCGGATCGATCGTGTCCTTCGTCGTGCAGGTCCCGCACCATGCTTCCACCTTCGGCTCTGCCGGTCCGGCGCGGCGGACTGCTTCGGTGCAGCCCCCTCGGACCGGTGGTCTCCATCCGTACTGTACTCGCGCGGTGATCCAGGTCACGCCGCGGGTCCGTCATCCGGGCAGGTGAGGGCCCCGGGCACGCGACGACCGCGCTCGGGCCTCAGCGGCCGGACCGGGCGACGATCCGCTGTGCGCGCTTGAGCACCGGGGCGTCGACCATCGCGCCGTCGACGTTGACTGCGGCACCGCCGGCGTCCTCCGCGGCGGCGACCACGCGCCTGGCCCAGGCGACGTCCTCGTCCGAGTCGCCGAACTCGGCGTCGACCGCGGCGAGCTGCCGGGGGTGGATCGCGAGCTTCCCCGCGAAGCCGAGCGCGCGACCGCGCGCGGCTGAGGCCTCGGTTGCCCCCTCAGTGGAGAAGTCGGCGCACGGACCGTCGATGGGGCCCGGCATGCCGAAGGCGCGAGCGGCCATGACGACGCGGGAGCGGGCGAACAGGAGCTCGGTCTCCTCCGCGCCGACGAGGGCGTCGAGCTCGAGCCCGAGGTCGTAGTTGCCGAACGCGAACCGGTGCACCGAGCGGGCCCGGGCGAGGGATTCCGCGGCGACGATGCCGCGCGGGGTCTCGAGGAGCCCGATCGTGTACGGTGCGGCGACCCCGTGCTGGGTGAACTGCTGGCGGATCTCGTGCACCGGCTCCTCGGACTCGCACTTGGGGATCATGATCCCGAACGGGCAGCTGGCGTAGTGTCCCGTGCGGCCGTCGGAATCCGCGCTCAGGCGAGCGGCGGCATCGGCGAGGGCCTCGACGTCGGGATGGAACCAGTCCGTGTCCGCGGCGTTGATCCGCACGACGACCGCGGTGCGATCTGCGGTGTCCCGCCAGTCGCCGGCGGTGAGCCAGGCTCCCACGGCGTCGCGCGCGCTCGCCTTGTCCTCGGGTGCGACGGCGTCCTCGAGGTCGATGATGATGGCATGCGCGCCCGAAGTCCGCGCTTTGTCGAAGCGGTCCGGCCGCGCCGCCGGCACGAACAGGAGGGTCTGTGCGGTGTCGAGCCGCGCGGGTGCGGCGGGGGTCGACTGGCCGGTGTTCGACATGCGAAGTCCTTCGAAGAAGTCCGGTGGTGTACTACCGAAGTTCACTCTAGCGGGTTAGACTGTTGCAGAAAACACAATGAGTCCGGCCCGATTGATGCGCTTTCAGGTAAGAATCGGATCGGGGCCAGCCCCCGCTCGGACTCCCGCCGCACAGACAAGGAGACGCGCAATGGTGCGAGAATTCCAGGGAATCGCAGAGCTCGAGAAGCATATCGGGCAGGAGCTCGGGGCCAGCGACTGGGTCACCGTCGACCAGGACCGGATCAACAAGTTCGCCGATGCCACCGGCGACCACCAGTGGATCCACATCGACGAGGAGAAGGCCAAGGACGGGCCGTTCGGCAGCACGATCGCCCACGGGTTCCTCACCCTCTCCCTCCTGCCGCTGCTCGGCGCCGAGGTGATGAACGTCTCCGGCATGAAGATGAAGATCAACTACGGACTCAACAAGGTCCGCTTCCCCAAGCCGGTGCCCGCCGGATCCAAGGTCCGCGACGTCGTCTCCCTCAAGGAGATCGTCCGCAAGAGCTCCGGCATCCAGGTCGTCATGGATCACGTCATCGAGATCGAGGGCTCCGACCGTCCGGCGTGCATCGCCGAGGCCGTCACCCTGATGATCGAGGACGACTGATCCGCCGCCGCGCCTGCCGGTCCCGCACCGGCCGGCGCGGCATTGCGCTCTCTCCGCTCCGCCGAACCACCCCCTGACCGGCACCCCCGCGTGCCGCCCCGTCCCGAAAGAAGGCAGATCATGGACGATTCCGATCTCAAGCACATCCTGTCCACCGTCCGCGAGTTCGTCCGCGAGCGCGTCATCCCCCGCGAACTCGAGATCGAGGACACCGACGAGATCCCGAAGGAGATCCGCGACGCCGCGGCCGAGATGGGACTCTTCGGCTGGGCCATCCCCGAGGAGTTCGGCGGGCTCGGCCTCAACGCCTACCAGGACGCCAAGCTCTCGTTCGAGCTCGGCTACACCACCCCGTCCTTCCGGTCGCTGTTCGGCACGAACAACGGCATCGCCGGCCAGGTGCTCGTCAACTACGGCACCGATGAGCAGAAGCAGGAATGGCTGCCGAAGATCGCCTCGGGCGAGGTCGTCGCCTCCTTCGCGCTCACCGAGCCCGACGCCGGCTCCGACCCGTCGGGCCTCACCACCAAGGCGGTCAAGGACGGCGACGACTACGTCATCAACGGCGCCAAGCGCTTCATCACCAACGCCGCGCTGTCCGACGTCCTCATGGTCTTCGCGCGCACCAACCCGGAGGCCAAGGGCACCAAGGGCATCTCGGTGTTCCTCGTCCCCACCGACGCCCCCGGCGTCACGGTGGGCCCGCACGACAAGAAGATGGGTCAGGCCGGCGCCTGGACCTCCGAGATCTTCTTCGACGACGTCCGCGTGCCCTCGAAGTACCTCGTCGGCGGCGAGGAGGAGGTCGGCTTCAAGGCCGCGATGGCCTCCCTCAACAAGGGTCGCCTCCACATCGCCGCGATGTGCGTCGGCCAGGCCACTCGGATCCTCGACGACTCGATCGAGCACGCCAAGGTCGCCAAGCAGGGCGGCAGCGCGATCGGCGAGTTCCAGCTCGTCCAGGCGCTCCTCGCCGAGTCCTACGCCGAGCTGTCCGCCGCCCGCGAGATGGTGCTCGCCGCCGCTCGCCGCTGGGACGAGGGCACGGACAAGAAGATCGGTCCGAGCTCCTGCAAGCTCTTCGCCTCCGAGATGCTCGGTCGCGTCGCCGACCGCGGCGTCCAGGTGTTCGGCGGCATGGGCTACATGCGTGAGACCTCGGTCGAGCGCTTCTACCGCCATGCGCGCCTGTTCCGGATCTACGAGGGCACCTCGGAGATCCAGAAGCTCGTCATCGCGCGCCAGCTCCTCAAGGACGCGCACAAGGAAGGCCGCTGAGCATGGGCCTCGTCCGCACCGACCTGAGCGCAGGGATCCTCACGATCACCTTCGACGAGCCGGCGCGCCGCAACCCCCTGAGCGCTGACATGCGGGCCGAGATCGTCGACGCGCTGTCGCCGCTGCCGGACGGTGTGCGCGCGGTGGTCTTCACCGGAGCGGACGGGGTCTTCTCCGCCGGGGGCGACCTCGCCTCGATGCCGCCGGAGAGCCCGGAGGTGTCCGATGCGCGGATGGCCGCCGTCGCGGACTTCATCCGCCTCGTCAGCGGTCTGCCCGTCGTCACCGTCGCCGCGGTCGAGAAGGCCGCCGCGGGAGCCTCCGTGGGGCTCGCGTGCGCGTGCGACGTCATCGTCGCCGGGCGCAGCGCGCAGTTCCTGCTGCCGTTCACCCGGCTCGGCATCGTGCCCGACGGCGGGCTGCTCTCGCTGCTCCCGGCCCGGGTCGGACTCGCGCGAGCACGGCGGCTCATGCTCGCCGGCGATCCCGTCGGCGCCGAGGCCGGAGCGGGCTTCGGCCTCGTCGACGAGCTCGTCGAGGACGGGCAGGCGCTCGACGCGGCCCTGACGATCGCCTCCCGCATGGGGGCGCGGGCGCCAGGACCGATCCGCGCGATCAAGGAGGCCCTGTCCGCAGGCGCCCCGAGCCTCGACGGGGCGCTCGCCGCCGAGGCCGCCGGGCAGCGCGAGCTGTTCTTCACTGCGGACTTCCTCGAGGGCAAGACCGCCTTCTTCGAGAAGCGCCCACCGGAGTTCACCGGGCGCTGAGGAATGCGGGGCCGAGCACGCGCCCGGCCCCGCCCCCTCCCGCAATCCGTCCGTCACTCGTCCGCACCACCACCGCACTCACCGCACCCGCTTCCGCACCACCGATCGAAGGAGTACATCATGGGTCTGCTCGAAGGCCGCACCGCCGTCATCACCGGCGCCGCTCAGGGACTGGGCTACGCCATCGCCGAGACGTTCGTGGCCGAGGGCGCCAACGTCGTCCTCGGCGATCTCAACGCCGAGGCGGTCACCGCCGCCGCCGAGAAGCTCGGCGTGGGCGACCGCGCCGTGGGCCAGGCCTGCAACGTCGTCGACCTCGGCGAGGTCGAGGCGCTCTGCGCGCTCGCCACGGAGAAGTTCGGCTCCCTCGACGTCATGGTCAACAACGCCGGCATCACCCGCGACGCGACCATGCGCAAGATGACCGAGGAGCAGTTCGACCAGGTCATCGCCGTCCACCTGCGCGGCACCTGGAACGGGCTCAAGACCGCCTCGGGCATCATGCGCGACCAGGAGAAGGGCGGCTCGATCATCAACGTGTCGTCGATCTCCGGCAAGGTCGGCATGCTCGGACAGACCAACTACTCGGCCGCCAAGGCCGGGATCGTCGGCATGACGAAGGCCGCGACCAAGGAGGTCGGCTTCAAGAACGTCCGCGTCAACGCGATCCAGCCCGGCTTCATCAACACCGCGATGACCGCGGCGATGCCGCAGCACGTCATCGACTCCAAGCTCGCCGAGATCCCGATGGGACGCCCGGGCGAGCCGAGCGAGGTCGCCTCGGTCGTGCTGTTCCTCGCCTCGGACATGTCGTCGTACATGTCGGGCACCGTCCTCGAGATCGCCGGCGGCCGCCACATCTGATCTCCCGGCTCCTGCCGCGGGGCACCGCACCCGGCCCCCGCCACGGAGCTCCGCACGTCGACCTGGCGCTCGTGCTCGAGAACCGCACCGGATTCCGAGCACCAGCGCCAGGTCGACGGCGTTCCGGCCGGGAACCGGGGCGCGCTCCCGTGGTTCCGCTCTCCGGTCGCCGGCGCGGGTGCCGGGCGGCGCGGGAGTAGGATGTGGGAACCCCACCGGAGCACCCTGAGGAACGAACAGCCTGTGGAATCCTTCATCTTCTTCCCCGTCGACGCGCAATGGCCCACCTGGGTCCTCGCGGTCCTCGTCATCATCGACGGCATCATCCGGATCGTCGCGCTCGGCTGGGTGCCGTACCGCCGGAAGCCCTCGGTGGCCCTCGGCTGGCTGCTCGCGATCTTTCTCATCCCCTACGTCGGCATCCTCGCGTTCCTCCTGTTCGGCTCGTCGAAGCTGCCGCAGAGCCGACGTGCCCAGCAGCGGGAGGTCAATGAGATCATCCGGCAGCGGTCCGACGAGAAGGCGATCCTCGGCCGCGAGGACCACCTGAGCGAACCGCTCATCACCTCCGCGCAGCTCAACTACCGTCTCGGTGCGCTGCCGATGACCCATGGCAACGCCTTCACGCTCGAGCCCGACAACCACCAGTGCATGCTCGACATGGCCGCCGAGGTCGACAAGGCCACGGACTACGTCCACTTCGAGTTCTACATCGTCGCGATCGACGACGCGACCCGGCCCCTCCTCGACTCGCTCCTCGCGGCGCACGCCCGCGGGGTCAAGGTCCGGATCCTCATCGACCATATCGGCTCGCTCGGCTATCCGGGCTACGCGGAGCTCGTCAAGATGCTCAATGCCTCCGGGGTGAGCTGGCGCCGCTGCCTGCCGATCCGTCCCTGGAAGCTCGAGTACCAGAGGCCCGACCTCCGCAACCACCGCAAGATCCTCGTGGTCGACGGCGCCGTGGCCTACACCGGCTCGCAGAACGTCATCCACCGCACCTACAACAAGCGCTCGAACCTGCGGAAGGGCTTCGAGTGGAAGGATCTCTCCGTGCGGTGCACCGGGCCGGTCGTGGCGGAGCTCAACGCGGTGTTCGCCTCGGACTGGTACTCCGAGACCGGGGTCATGCTCACCGAGGAGTTCGACTCCGAGGTCGAATCCCCCTACGACACCGGGATCATGGCGCAGGTCGTGCCGAGCGGGCCGGGGTTCGAGCTCGAGAACAACCTGCGGCTGTTCAACCATCTCATCTACAACGCGAACCACACCGTCGTCGTGTGCTCGCCGTACTTCGTCCCCGACGAATCCCTCATGCACGCGCTCGTCACCGAGTCGCTGTCCGGGGTCGACGTCCGCCTCTATGTGGGCGCGACGAGCGACCACGCGATCACGCAGAAGGCGCAGGAGTCGTACTACGACGAACTCGTCGACGCGGGGGTGCGGATCTTCCAGTACCACGAGCCCACGGTGCTCCACTCGAAGTTCCTCCTCGTCGACGACGAGGTCACGCTCATCGGCTCCTCGAATATGGACGAGCGGTCCTTCGCGATGAACATGGAGGTCACGCTGTTCATCGTCGACGAGGAGTTCACCGACCGGATGTACGCGCTCGAGATCGAGGACTACCGTGCGAACTCCGTCGAGCTCGACGTCGAGGCGTGGCGGCAGCGGTCGATCGGACGGAAGTACCTCGAGAACGTCTGCCGTCTGACGAGCTCCCTGCTCTGAGCCGCGCCCGTCGGCAGCTCCGGCTTCCGGGTTCCCAGCTGGAACTCCGGGCCCTGGGCTGGAAGCCCCGATGTCCGGTTTCGGAGCCGGGACGGAGTGCGTGCACACAGCGCGAGGCCCCGCGCACCGGATGGTGGCGGGGCCTCGTCGTGGTCTGCGCGGTGCGCGAACCGGTCAGTTCTCGTTGCGGGTCGTGGGACCCTCGGCCTCGAGCGGGGTCGAGGGGTCGGAGATCGTGTCGTCGAGGATGACGGCGTCCGAGGAGGTTCCCGTCGACGTCCCGGGGGCGCTCGCCTTGCCGGTGGCCTTGTCCGACGGGGTGGTGACGCCGCTGCCGGCGGTGGTGCCCGCTCCGGCGGCGACCCCGGTGTCCTGTTGGGCGCCGGTCGACGGATCCGCGACGCTGCCGCCGGCCGGCGTGGCAGCGGTGGCGGCCTTCGCCTCGGCGTCCTTCTTCGCGTCGAGATCCTGGGAGTCGGCGGCGGCGGACTTCTCCGCCTTCTTCTGCTCCCGGTTGGTCTTGACGTCCTCGACCTTGCCCTGCACGGCGCCGACGGCCGAACCTGCGGCCGACTGCACGCGGCCGGCGACCTCGGGAGCCTTCTCCTTGACGCGCTCGGCCACGATCGGAGCCTGCTCCTTGACCGTGTCGGTCGCCTTGGTCACGGAGTCCTGGACGCGCGGGTCCTGCCACCATTCCTCGACCTGGGCCTTGAGCTTCTCGTAGCTCTGGCGACCGGCGCGCGAGCCGAGAACGAACCCGATGCCCACGCCCGTGAGCAGGATGAGTCGCTTCTTCATTGTCCCTCCCTGGGATCAGCGCCGCGTTCGGCGCATCGATTCCACGGCAAGCGCCCTTGCTTCCGCGCGATCGAGCGCGAATGCGCTTGCCGGTTCCCCGCCAGTCTATACCGGCAGCGAGTGCTCGTCCCCGTCGGAGGCGCCCCGTGACTCGCGCAGGGCGCGCCCCTTGCGCTGGAAGCGCGCATGCACCTGGGCGTCGTCGACGATCTTCTTCGTCGAGCGGGGCGGGAGCTGGATGGTGTCCTCGGCGAGGACGCCCGCCTGCAGCTGTCGGGCCCTCTCGATCTCGGAGTCGAACTCGGCTCCGAACAGGAGCGCCATGTTCGTCAGCCACAGCCAGAAGAGGAAGATCAGCACGCCGGCGAAGGCCCCGTACGTCGAGTCGAACCCGCCGAACACGACGGCGTAGAGGTACAGGCCCCCGGTGAGGACGATCCACGCGACGAGAGCGACGGCGGCGCCGATCGTGGACAGGGCGAACTTCGCGCGGCGGACGTTGCTCGTGCCCGCGTAGAGGAGGGTGATGAGGAGCAGGGTGAGGATGATCGCGAGGGGGAAGCGGACCCATGGCCACACCGCCGCGAAGGTCTCGTCGAGCCCGAACGGCTCGAGCAGCGAGGTGGAGCCGAGCAGGCACAGAAGGATCGCGACGACGAGGATGATCGCGACGATGGTGACGAGATAGGTCTGGAGGAAGCGCACCCACGTCGACCGCCCCTCGGCCATGTTGTAGACGTCGTTGATCGCCGCACCGAAGGCGCGGACGAACTTGCTCGCCGACCACAGCGCGGCGAGGATGCCGATGCCGAACGCGGCGCCGCCGGCGGGCGACTGCGCCAGGTCGAGGAGCGGCTGCTCGAGCTGCTGCACGTTCCCCTCGCCCGACGCCTGGGAGAGCCAGTCCATGACCCGGGTGACGGTTTGCTCGCCCTCGCCGAAGACGTTCAGGATCGAGAGGATCGCGACGATCGCCGGGATCAGGGCCAGCATGAAGTAGAAGGACAGCGTCGCTGCAGTGTGATGCCGGCGGTTGTGCTTGTACTGGTGCACGGTGCGCGACCAGGCATACTTCCACGAGGCATTCGTCAGCTTGTGCGGCGCGGGTTCGGCGGTGCTACCGGTCCCTGCGCGGGAACCGGCATCCCGCTTCCGGCCCGCTGCGCCGCGCTCCGGGCGCTGTCCGGTTGCGGGGTCCTGGCGGGGGTCCTGCTTCGACTGGGTGCTCACAGTGGAAGTCTAGGCGATTTCACGGCTGCGGAACCGCCTCGTCCGCCTCTCCAGAGTCCTAGGATGGGTGAGGTTCCGACAAGGTACGTTCCGACTGGAAGGACGGCCCCCTCCGTGCGCATCCCCCGAATCCTCGCACTCGTCCTTGCCGGCGGAAAGGGCAGTCGGCTCGACAGCCTCACGCACGACCAGCCCAAGCCCACACTGCCGATCGGGGGCACGTACACGCTCATCGACGTCGCCCTGAGCAACCTCGCCCACTCCCACATCAAGGATGTGTGGATGGTCGAGCAGTTCCAGCCCCACAAGCTCAACCTCTACATCGACAACGGTCGTCCGTGGGATCTCGACCGGACGCACGGCGGGCTCGTCGTCACTCCGCCGTTCGAAGGCGGCAACGGCGAGGGCTTCGCCCAGGGCAACGCGGATTCGCTCGCCCGGCAGCTCGATGCGATGCGGGCGTTCGATCCGGAGCACGTCCTCGTGCTCAGCGCCGACCACCTCTACACCCTCAACTTCCTCGACGTCTACGACACGCATCTCCAGCACGAGGCCGACCTCACCATGGTGACCACCCACCAGGCCGGTGACGTGTCGCGCTACGGCGTCGTCGAGATCGGCTCCGACCGTCGGATCACCGACTTCGCCTACAAGCCCGACGGCGCGACGGATTCCTATGTCGCGACCGAGATCTTCCTCTACCGGGCCCCGGCGCTCTTCGATGCGCTCGAGGAGCTGCAGGAGCGGACGGGGCAGCTGTCCGACTACGGCGACGAGCTGCTGCCGCACTTCCTGCAGAATCACACCGTCGTCTCCCACGACCTCGGCGGCTACTGGATGGATCTCGGCACCCTGCAGTCCTACTGGGCGGCGAACCTCCAGCTCATCGACGGCGACTCGCTCGATCTCGATCGGGAGGACTGGCGGCTGTGGTCGGCGCAGCCGCAGCGGCTGCCGGCCCGGCTGGGGGAGACCGCCGAGGTCTCACGCGCCATGGTGAGCGCGGGCAGCGCAGTCGACGGTGCGGTCGTCCACTCGGTGATCGGCATCGACTGCCGGGTCGAGGCCGGCGCGGAGGTGCGCGACTCCGTGCTGCTCGACGGCGCCGTCGTCGAACAGGGGGTGCGCCTGCGCAACTGCATCGTCGCGCCCGGAGCCCGCGTTGCGGCGGGCCCCGACCGCGGCGCCGACGGCGTCATCACTCTCATCGGGAGCGACGGCACGATCGATGCGCGGGTGCCGTTCGACCACGGGAGCCCGCTGCCCTCGCTGAGCTGAGCGGCGCGATCGGCCGGTCGGGCGCAGCGGTGGAGGGGCTCGGATCGCCCTGCGCCTCCGACCAACCCCGTGAAACAGCAGAATCCTGCGGTTCCGTTCTCAGGAACCGCAGGATTCTGCGATGTGGGCGAGTGAGCCGCGGGGGCTCAGCTCAGCGCATCACTTGCGGGCGTTGACCGCCTCGGTCGCCTGGGGCAGGACCTGGAACAGGTCGCCCACGACGCCGTAGTCGGCGAGCTCGAAGATCGGTGCCTCATCGTCCTTGTTGATGGCGACGATGTTCTTCGAGGTCTGCATGCCGGCGCGGTGCTGGATCGCACCGGAGATGCCCGCGGCCACGTAGAGCTGCGGCGACACGGTCTTGCCGGTCTGGCCGACCTGGTTCGAGTGCGGGTACCAACCGGCGTCGACGGCCGCGCGGGACGCACCCACGGCGGCGCCGAGAGAGTCGGCGAGCGCCTCGACCGGAGCGAAGTCGCCTGCGGTGCCGCGGCCGCCGGAGACCACGATCGCGGCCTCGTTGAGCTGCGGGCGACCGGACTGCGGCTTCTCCTCGACGGAGACGACGCGGGCGGTCTTCGAGGCATCGCTCGGGGCGAAGTCGACGGTCTCGACCGCACCGGCACCGGCGGCGGCCTCGGGGGCCACCGAGTTCGGCTTCACGGCGATGATCGGGGTGCCCTTGGTGACCCGACCGGCGATGGTGTACGAACCGGCGAACACCGACTGGGTGGCGACGAAGCCCTCGGCGACGTCGCTCGCGTCGGTGATGACGCCCGACCCGGTGCGGACGGCCGCGCGGGCGGCGATCTCACGGGCCTCGGCGGTGGCGGGCACGAGCACACCGGCGGGCTGCCGGGTCTCGATGAGGTTCGCCAGGAGCTCGGCCTGCGGAGCCACGAGGAACTCCGAGTAGGCCGGATCCGAGGCGACGAGCACCTTCTCGGCGCCGTACTCGCCGAGCTGCGAGGCGGCCGCCTCGGCCTTGCCGGCATCGCCGACGAAGACCGCGGTGGGCTCGCCGAGGCGCTTGGCGAAGGTGAGCATTTCGAGGGTGGACTTGCGGACGTCGCCGTCCACATGGTCGACGAGAACAAGAACTTCAGACATGGTGTGTATTCAATCCCTTACTCACAGAGGTGACTCTGCGTATCGGATGCGGATCAGACGAGCTTCTTCGAGGCGAGCCATGCGACGAGCTGGTTGCCGCCGTCTCCCTCGTCGGTGACGATCTCACCGGCGGAGCGGGGCGGACGCTCGGTCAGCTCGACGACCTCGGTGGTGGCGCCGGCGGCACCCACCTCGGAGGCGTCGATGCCGAGCTCGTCGAGCTCGTACTCCTCGAGCGGCTTCTTCTTCGCGGCCATGATGCCCTTGAAGGAGGGGTAGCGCGGCTCGTTGATCTGGTCGGTGACCGACACGAGTGCCGGCAGGGAGACCTCGATGTGCTGCGAGGCGGTGTCGCCGTCGCGGCGGATCTTGGCGGTGCCGCCGTCGACCTCGAGGGCCGAGGCCTGGGTGGCGGCGGGGCGGCCGAGGAGCTCGGCGACCTGCACCGGCACGACCGACATCTGGCCGTCGGTGGAGGCGAGTCCGGTGATGATGAGATCGACCGGTCCCTCTTCCTCCTCGACCTTCTTCACCGCGGCCGCGAGCACCTTCGAGGTGCCGAGGGCGCAGGAGGCCTCGAGTGCGTCGTCGAGGATGTGGACGCCGGAGTCCGCACCCATCTGGAGTGCCTTGCGCACGGCGTCGACGGCGTCGTCGGGGCCGACGGTGAGGGCGATGACCTCGGCGTCGTCGGAGTCCTCGGCAATCTTGAGCGCGGCCTCGACCGCGTACTCGTCGAGCTCCGAGAGCAGGCCGTCGACCGAACGATCGACGGTGTTGTCCGACTCGAACGAGCGGTCACCGGCTGCGTCCGGGACGTACTTGACAAAAGTGACAATCCGCATGTGGAGATTCATCCTTCCTGAAGAACCTGGCACCCGTTCGAACGCGAAGACGTGCACCTTCGAAAGGGATGGTTCTCTAACGTTATCAACTGGCGATGATGCCTTCATCATGGAGTCTGCCGATCTCAGCAGATCCCAAGCCGAGGCGCTCGGTGAGCACCGCCTCGGTCTCGGACCCGAAGACCGTCGGGGTGTCCTCGGCGAGGTACTCCCCATTCACCCGGATGGGTGAGGCGCCCACGAGCATGGTGCCGAGCGCGTCGGACTCGAGCGTGCGGAGCACACCCTGGCCGGCCGGGCCGTCCTGCCCGGAGAGCACCTCCTGCGCCACTTCGCCGACCGAGGCATACGGCGCCCACAGCACTCCCGACCCGTCGAGGTCGGCGGTGATCTGCGCGGCCGTGCGGGAGGCGAACCACGGCTTGAGGAGGGCTTCGAGGGTCTCCCGGTACGTGTACCGGTTGGTCTCGAGGGAGAAGTCGGTGGCGAGCGCGGTCTCGAGGGCGGAGACGACGTCGGTCAGGCCGGTGACCGAGACGAGGTTGCCCCACTGGCGCTTGGTGATCGCGGTGACCATGACGTACCGGCCGTCGGCGGTCGCGAAGTCCGAGCCGAACGATCCGAAGATGTGGTTGCCGTGCTTGGCCCTCTCACCCGCCGGCTGCAGGGTCTCGGTGTACCACCCGAGGTTCGCGATCGCGGCGAGCGCGATGTCCTTGAGCGCGATCTCCTCGTACAGCCCCTCGCCGGTCGACCGACGGTGGAGCAGCCCGGTGACCACCGCAGTGGCCGCGGCCTGACCGCACAGGAGGTCCCAGGCGGGCAGGGCGTGGTTGGTCGGCCCGTCGAGCTCCGGCGAACCGGTGATGAGCGGGATGCCGGCCTCGGCGTTGACGGTGTAGTCGACGCCGGGGCCGCCGTCGGCCGAGCCCTGGACCTTGACGTGGATGAGGTCGGCGCGCTTGCCGCGCAGCACCTCGTCGGACAGGAACGGGCGGCCGACGTTGTTCTCGACGAACACGCCCGCGTTCTCACCCGGCGAGGTGATGAGCGCCTGGGCGAGCTCCTGGCCCTTCTCTCTCCGGAGATCGATCGCCACCGAGCGCTTGTTCCGGTTGAGGCTGCCCCAGTAGATCGAGCGCCCCTCCGGGGTGATCGGCCAGCGGTCGATGTCCGGTCCGCCCTGGAGCGGGTCGATCTTGATGACCTCGGCGCCCAGCTGGGCGAGCGCGAGGCACGAGGACGGACCGGCGACGAACGAGTCGTTCTCGAAGACGGTGATCCCGGCGAGCGGCGTGAGAGCCATCAGGCCTCGATCCGCTCGAACACCGCGGCCAGGCCCTGGCCGCCGCCGATGCACATGGTCTCGAGGCCGTAGCGGGCCCCGCGGCGGTCCATCTCGCGGACGAGGGTGGTGAGGATGCGCACGCCGGTGCAGCCCACCGGGTGGCCGAGCGAGATGCCCGAGCCGTTGACGTTCGTGCGCTCGAAGTCGGCCTTGCCGAAGTTCCACTCCCGCGTGCAGGCGAGCGCCTGGGCGGCGAAGGCCTCGTTGAGCTCGATGAGGTCGATGTCGGACAGCGACAGCCCGGCGCGGCCGAGCGCCTTCTCGACGGCGGGGACCGGGCCGATGCCCATCCGGTTCGGCTCGACGCCGGCCACGCCCCAGCTGACGAACCGGGCGAGCGGCTTGAGGCCGAGCTCCTCGGCCTTCGAGCGGGTCATGACGAGGGTCGCGGCCGCGCCGTCGTTCTGTCCCGAGGCGTTGCCGGCGGTGACAGTCGCCTCCGAGTCCTGCTTGCCCATGATCGGCTTGAGCTTCGACAGCGACTCGAGGTTGGCGTCCGGGCGGATGTGCTCGTCGAGCGTGATCTGCTGCTCGGGCTTCTTGCGGGTGGCCGGGATGGTGATCGGGACGATCTCCTCGGCGAAGGTCCCGTTGTCGGTGGCGGCCGCGGCGCGGCGGTGCGACTCGACGGCGAGCTCGTCCTGCTCCTGGCGGGAGATCCCGTACTCGCGGCGCAGGTTCTCCGCGGTCTCGATCATGCCGCCGGGCACCGGGTAGTGCTTGCCGCCGGCGGTAAGGCGGCCGCGCACGAGGCTGTCCTTGAGCTCGACGTTGCCGCCGCGGATGCCCCAGCGGATGTTCTCGTTGAAGAAGGCCGCGCGGCTCATGGTCTCGGCACCGCCGGAGATGACGACCTCGGCGCCGCCGGTGGCGATCGCGGAGACGCCGTCGATCACTGCCTGCAGCGCGGAGCCGCAGCGGCGGTCGACCTGGCGGCCGGGGACGGTGGTGGGCAGGCCGGCGTTGAGCGCGACGACGCGGCCGAGCGCCGGGGCCTCCATCTGCGGGTAGCACTGCCCGAAGATCACGTCGTCGATGACGTCCGGGGCGATGCCGGTGCGCTCGATGAGGGCCTTGACGACCTGGGTGCCGAGCTCTTCCGGGGCGATGTCCTTGAACTGGCCGCCGTAGGCGCCGACGGGGGAGCGCAGGGGTTCGCAGATGACGATGTCTTCGGACATGGGTGCCCTCCTGGAGGCGATGGGTGATGACGGGGGTGTGAACCGTATGTGTCTACTGTGTCACGCGCTATCTATACCTGTCCAGGGGGTAGTCGCGTTTGATTGATACTTCTTCGACGGGTAATCGGGTCGGCGACGACCGCCCGGAGTGCGGTCGGGCGAGAGGGGCGGGTGACGGGTGCCGGATCGGCCGGCAGTGTGCCCCGCCGTCGGTGCGCCGGCCTCAGCCCGGGGCAGGGGAGTCGCCGGACTGACCGGCGGAACGGACGAGACCTCGGTAGTACTCGCACATGCCCGGGACGTAGGCGGGTTCGAACTCGATCTCGGCGGGGTCCGCGGTACCGGTGACGACGGCGGCGAGGCGGTCGAGATAGAACTCCCAGCCGGGACCGGCGAACTCCGCGGTGGCCGCATCGTCGAGGTGGTGGAGGAGGGTGACCCGGGCGCCGCCGGGTGCGGACGCGACCTCGACCGTGAGGCGCCACGGCCGTCCGGATCCGGCATCGATGATGAGGCCGAGGTGGTGCGGCGGCTCGCAGTCGGTGATGTCCGCCGTCTGCTCCGGGGCGCCCTCCTCCGCGTTGAGGCGCAGCGCGATCCGCCCGGACTTCGGATCCCCGGACCATGGCCCGATCCAGGCGGCGGTGCGGCTCGATTCGGTGACGGCAGCCCACAGCTCGACGGGGTCGACGGCGAACTCGCGCGCGATCTCCAGGGTGAGCGGATGGCGCTCGGACAGTCGGCCGGTCGGTGTGGGACCCATGGGCGCTCCTCGGACCTCGCTGCGGGTTCCGGGCTCCGCCGCCCGCACCCTGTCGGGACCCATCGTACGGCGCGGTGCGGTCAGGCAACAGAGGACCGAGGGGGTCCCGAGGGCGAGGGGGAACGTGGCCGTCGGCCTGCCGCTTCTGCGTCATTTCACCGTCGAACTGCCGTTTGCGCTCGAGATTCGAGCCATGGTTCGAGCACGAGCGGCAGGTCGACGCGGGGTCGAGCAGAATCGGCAGGTCGAGGTCGAGGTCGAGGTCGACGAGGCAGGCGAGGTCCCGGACCGGCTTCGAATCCCCTGCTCGGCCCGCTCCGGCGTCCTCAGCCCACTGTGGGCAGGGCGATCTCCGCGGCGGCGAGCACCTCGTGGAGGGCGGGGTTGTCGTCGTCCTCGCGGTGGGCGAGGTAGACCTTGATCGGCTCGTGGTCGACGTCGAGCGGGATCGTCACGAGGTTGGGGTCGTTGAAGCTCGCGACCACCGAGTCGTACGTGATGGTGATGCCGAGGCCCGCGGATACGAGGGCGATGACGATCCACGAGTCCGGGGCCTCCTGGATGACGTTCGGGGTGAACCCGGCGCGGAAGCACCAGTGGTCGATGAGGTCGCGCATGTTCGCGCCGGACTCCGCGGGCAGGAGGATGAGGTCCTCCTCGGCGAGGTCGGCCATGTCCATCGAGCTCCGGCCCACGAACGCGTGATCGGTGTGCACCGCGACCACCGGGCGCTCCATCATCACCGGTCGCCCGGAGATGCGCGGCGGCTTGGCCTGCCAGCGGACGAGCGCGAGGTCGAGGCTGCCGTCGATGACCCGGGTGAGGGCCTCGTTGGCGAAGGTCGTCGACTCGAGGTCGAGGGTGATCCCGGGCTTGCGCTGCCGGGAGGCGTAGGTGAGCTTGGCGACGAGCTTGTTCGACGAGGCGCCGGCGAAGCCGAACCGCACGTGGCCGATGTCGCCGAGGGTGGCGAGCCTGATCGATTCGCGGGCGGTGCGCGTGCTCTCGAGGACCGCCCGGGCCGGTCCGACGAGCGCGGCGCCGGCCGGCGACAGGCTCACCGAGCGGGTGGTGCGCCGGAACAGGTCCGTGCCGAGCTCGCGCTCGAGCTGGCGGATGGTGCGGCTCAGCGGCGGCTGCGCCATGCCGAGGCGGTCGGCGGCGCGCCCGAAGTGCAGCTCCTCGGCGACGGCGAGGAATGCGCGGATCTGATGGATCTCCATGGGCTGCCCGTCCTTGTGTGCGGTGCTCGGGGGTGTGAGGATGGTCGGTGACGCGACGCGGGGTCGTGCGTGCGGCCCGCCGGGCCTCGGCCGGTCCGGTCCGACCGTGGCGATCTGCCCAATTATTGCACGAACCGGGAAGAATGAGGGTGGTATTCGTGCGGGCGATGACTTAATCTGGAGCTCACGGTACCGCTCTCGTCCTGCCCTGCGCTGCGGCGCGGAATCGCGGGCGCCTCCATCGGACACCTCAGCGAAAGTGCTCATGAAAACAGACACAGTGGTCGACCTCGCCGACGCGATCGCCGCGCACGTCCATTCCGGCGACACCGTCGCGCTCGAGGGCTTCTCCCACCTCATCCCGTTCGCCGCGGGCCACGAGATCATCCGGCAGGGCATCACCGATCTGACCTTCTGCCGTATGACCCCCGACCTCATCTGCGACATGATGCTCGCCGCGGGCTGCATCTCGAAGCTCGTGTGCTCGTTCTTCGCCTCCGGCTCCGCGGGCAGCCTCTACGAGGTCCGCCGCCGGCTCGAGCAGCACGACCCGGAGCCGCTCGAGGTCGAGGAGTACAGCCACCACGCGATGGTGCTCCGCTACCACGCCGGGGCCGCGCGCCTGCCGTTCATGCCGATCCGCTCCTTCGCCGGCTCCGACATCCCGTCGATCAACCCGAACATCAAGCTCGTCACCGACCCGTACTCCGGCGGCACCACCTACGTCGTCCCGCCGCTCAACCCGGACGTCACGATCATCCACGCGCAGCGCGCGGACGCCGCCGGCAACGCCCAGATCTGGGGGATCACCGGGGTCCAGCAGGAGGCCGTCTACGCCGCGAAGCGCGCGATCGTCGTCGTCGAGGAGATCGTCGAGCCCGAGGTCATCCGCGCCGATCCCAACCGCACCCTCATCCCCGCCCATGCCGTCGATGCCGTGTGCGTCGTCCCGCAGGGCGCCCATCCGTCCTACGTCCAGGGCTCCTACGACCGGGACTGCGCCTTCTACCGCGAGTGGACGCCCATCAGCAAGGACCCGCAGCGGCTCCGCGAGTGGCTCGACACCCACGTGCGGTCCACCGCCGACCACGCCGAGTACCTCGACGTCCTCGGACGCGAGCGGATGGCCGGCCTCGCCGTGGGGTTCCGGCCCTCGGGGTCGGTGGACTACGGCCGCCGGCTGCTCGGCACCGAGCTCGCGGCCGCCTCGGCCGGGGAGCAC
>ENA-OOKA01000043-OOKA01000043.1-human-skin-metagenome-genome-assembly--contig:-NODE-43-length-46679-cov-8.093064_pt1 | contig 46679 bp, 42 predicted proteins | sample MGYA00248825_ERZ500995 | MGnify/ENA primary metagenome ERZ500995 (study PRJEB25958, sample SAMN03398540) | human skin metagenome | study: EMG produced TPA metagenomics assembly of the Human Skin...
GCGCATGAGCATCCGGCGCCGCATCGATCCGACCGCCGGGCACGAGGCGCTCGTCGCCTGGGTCCAGGCCCGACGCACCGGGGCCGCTCCGGCCCCGCGCGCCACCGTGGCCACCGCGGTGCGCTTCACCCTCGAGGAGCTCGCGACGCGCAATGAGGGCAATTCCGTCGAGGTGCGGATCCCGCCGTTCGGCGTCACGCAGTGCATCGCGGGTCCGCGGCACACCCGCGGCACCCCGCCGAACGTCGTCGAGACCGACCCGGAGACGTGGCTCGCAGTGGCGGTGGGGGAGACCCCGTTCGCCGAGGCGCTCTCCGCCGGCCGGATCGCCGCCTCGGGCACGCGCGCCGATCTCGGACAGGCGACCCCGCTGTTCGACTCCGCGGAGCTGTTCGAGGCCTGAGGCTCCGGCTCCGGCCCGGCGGCACCGCCCTTCCCGCCCTGCGGCCCCGGCCGAGCGGCACCGCCCGCCCCGCCCTGCGGCTCCAGCCCGGCGTCCGCGATGCGGCGGGTCGTTGCCCCGCGAGCACGTGCGCGAGGACAATGGGCTCCATGACTGCGCAGACCGCCCCGACGTCCTTGTTCATCGACGGCCGCCACGTGCCGGCCCCGGACACCTACGACAACATCGACCCGGCCACCGGCCGGTCCCTCGGAGCGGTCTCCCGCGGCACCGCCGAGGACGTCGACCGGGCGGTCACGTCGGCGGCCCGGGCGCAGCGTGAATGGCGCACGTCCTCTCCGGAGCAGCGCTCGCGGCTCCTCGTCGAGGTCGCCCGGCTCGTCCGCGAGGACCGTGAGACGCTCGCCCGCCTCGAGACCGAGGACACCGGCAAGCCCCTCACCCAGGCGTATGCCGACGCCGACACCTGTGCGCGCTACTTCGAGTTCTACGGGCATGCGATCGAGTCGTACTCCGGGCAGACGATCCCCTTCGACCCGGGGATGCACGCCTACACCCGCCGCGAGCCGTACGGCGTGACGGGGCACATCGTCGCGTGGAACTATCCGCTCCAGCTCATCGGGCGCGCGGCGGCGACCTCGCTCGCCACCGGCAACTGCGCGGTGGCCAAGCCCGCCGACGAGACCCCGCGCACCACCGTGCGGCTCGCCGAGCTCATCGCCCGGGCGGGACTGCCGCAGGGCGCCTTCAACGTCGTCACCGGCCTGGGGTCCGAGGCCGGAGCCGCCCTCGCCGCCCACGACGGGGTGGCCCACCTCGGCTTCGTCGGCTCGACCGCGACCGGATCGCTCATCGCCCATGCGGCCGCCGAGCGCGTGGTGCCGACCGTCCTCGAGCTCGGCGGGAAGTCCGCGAACATCGTGTTCGCCGACGCCGACGTCGACGCGGCGATCCCGAGCCTCGTGCGCTCGATCCTGCAGAACGCCGGGCAGACGTGCTCGGCCGGGGCGCGCCTCCTCGTCCACCGCGACGTCCACGCCGAGGTCGTCGACAAGATGGCCGCGGAGTTCGCGCAGGTCACGATCGGCCGCGGGGTCGACGACCCGATGCTCGGCCCGCTCGTGTCCGCCCGGCAGCAGGAGCGGGTGGCCGGGTTCTTCGAGCGGCTGAGCGGCGGCGAGATCGTCACCGGGGGCAGTGCGCCCGAGGGGCTCGGCGAGGACCTGGCCGGCGGAGCCTTCTTCTCCCCGACCATCGTCGACGACGTCGACCCGGCCGCGGAGATCGCCCGCGAGGAGGTGTTCGGCCCCGTCGTCGTCGCGACCGAGTTCACCGACGACGACCAGGCCGTCGCGCTGGCGAACGGCACGGACTACGGCCTCGTGTCGGCGGTGTGGACGAAGGACGTCGGCCGGGCCCACCGGATGGCCGCGGAGATCGAGGCCGGCCAGGTGTTCGTCAACACCTACGGCGCCGGCGGCGGCGTCGAGCTGCCCTTCGGCGGGTTCAAGAAGTCCGGCTACGGCCGGGAGAAGTCGATCGAGGCATTCGACGAATACACCCAGACGAAGACCGTCGTCATCAAGCTCTGAGGCGGGCCGGGCCCGGCGGGCGGTGTCCGGGACCGCCGCTCCCGGTGAACTAGACTGATGGGCGCACACGACAGCGGCCCGGGGGAGCACATGAAGGACACCATCGACGTCTCGGTGCGGCGGAGTCCGCGGTATTCGGCGTTCATCATCGTCGGCGTCGTCCTCGGCATGACGGTCGGACTCGTCCTCAGCCTGCTGCCCGTCGACACGAGCGCGCTCTCCACGCAGGTGACGCGGGGGTCCGTCGTCTGGATGCTCATGGTCGTCGTCGGGATCGTCGGCGGCTTCCTCGGGGCGATCGTCGCCCTCGTCATCGATCGACGCAGTCTCAAGCGCGCCCGCACCTACCAGGTCGGGGCCGAGTACGAGCAGGCGCGCAGCCGCTCCGCGCGACCGGCCCCGGACGCATCCGCAACCGCCGCCGGTGCGGACCCCGCTCGTGGCGCGGACCCTGCCCCCGCCGGGGATCCCGCCGCCGAGGCGCCCGCCCCGCAGCCTGGAACCGGACCTGCCGTGGGAGCGGATGAGCGGACCGACATCGCGGGCGCCTCGGATCCGGAGTCCGGGCGCGGACCCGCAGGGCCGCGCACTGTGGAAGAATGACGGCGTGGCACGCGCAGATGGACAGCTGACTCACGAGATCGACCCAGGGGACAAGAAGCCGCAGGACGAATGCGGCGTGTTCGGGGTCTGGGCGCCGGGCGAGGAGGTGTCCAAACTCGTCTACTACGGCCTCTACGCCCTGCAGCACCGGGGCCAGGAATCCGCCGGCATCGCCGCGAGCAACGGCGAGCAGATCATCGTCTACCGGGACATGGGGCTCGTGTCCCAGGTGTTCGACGAGAACGACCTCGAGACGCTGCCCGGACACATGGCGGTCGGCCACACCCGGTACTCGACCACCGGCTCCTCGACGTGGGAGAACGCGCAGCCGACGCTCGGACCCACCCGCTTCGGCACCGTGGCGCTCGGCCACAACGGCAATCTCACCAACTTCCTCGAGCTCCAGGAGCTCGCCGACACCCGGCAGGAGGAGCGGCAGGAGACGGTCAAGCAGGCGACGCGCAAGAGCAACCGCACGCGCAGCCACCGCGATTCGTCGAACGACACCTCGCTCATCACCGAGCTCCTCGCCTCCGGGGAGGGGGAGAACCTCACCGAGGTCGCTCTCGACCTGTTCCCCCGGCTCGAGGGCGCCTTCAGCCTCGTCTTCATGGACGAGCACACGCTCTACGCCGCCCGCGACCGTCACGGCGTCCGCCCGCTCGCGCTCGGCCGCCTCGAGCGCGGCTGGGTCGTCGCGAGCGAGACCGCGGCGCTCGACATCGTCGGCGCCTCCTTCGTCCGCGCCGTCGAACCCGGTGAGCTCATCGCGATCGACGAGGACGGACTGCGCTCCTACACGTTCGCCGAGCCGGAGCCGGCGCGCTGCGTGTTCGAGTACGTCTACCTCGCACGGCCCGACAGCATCCTCGCCGGCAAGACCGTCCACGCCGCCCGGACGGAGATGGGCCGCGTGCTCGCCCGCGAGTACCCGGTCGACGCCGACATGGTCATCGCGACCCCGGAATCCGGCACCCCGGCAGCGGTCGGCTACGCCGAGGAGTCAGGCATCCCGTTCGGCCAGGGCCTGATGAAGAACGCGTACGTGGGACGGACCTTCATCCAGCCCTCGCAGACGATCCGCCAGCTCGGCATCCGCCTCAAGCTCAACCCGCTGCGCGAGAACATCGAGGGCAAGCGGCTCGTCGTCGTCGACGACTCGATCGTGCGCGGCAACACCCAGCGCGCGCTCGTCCGCATGCTCCGCGAGGCCGGCGCCCGCGAGATCCACATCCGCATCTCCTCCCCGCCGGTGAAATGGCCGTGCTTCTACGGCATCGACTTCGCCACCCGGGCCGAGCTCATCGCGAACGGCCTGTCCACGGACGAGATCTGCCAGTCGCTCGGAGCCGACTCGCTCGGCTACATCTCGCTCGACGGGATGATCTCCGCGACCCAGCAGGAGCGCCGCGAGCTGTGCACCGCGTGCTTCTCCGGCGAGTACCCGATCAGGATCCCGGCGGATGCGACCGCCGTCGAGAGGAGCTGCTGAGATGACGCAGGACGCCACACCCGCCCAGGGCACGACCTATGCCTCCGCCGGCGTCGACGTCGAGGCCGGCGACCGGGCGGTCGAGCTCATGAAGTCCGCGGTGGCGGCCACCCACGGCCCGAACGTCGTCGGGGACTTCGGCGGCTTCGCCGGGCTGTTCGACGTCTCGATGCTCAAGGACTACGAGCGCCCGCAGCTCGCCACCTCGACCGACGGGGTGGGGACCAAGGTCGCGATCGCGCAGGCGCTCGACATCCATCACACCATCGGCTTCGACCTCGTCGGCATGGTCGTCGACGACATCGTCGTGTGCGGCGCGACGCCGCTCATCATGACCGACTACATCGCCTGCGGCCGGGTGGTCCCGGAGCGGATCGCAGACATCGTGCGCGGCATCGCCGAGGCCTGCGCCTCGGCCGGGGTCGCGCTCGTCGGCGGCGAGACGGCCGAGCACCCCGGTCTGCTCGGGGTCGACGAGTACGATGTCGCCGGCGCGGCCACCGGGGTCGTCGAGGCGTCCCGCGTCCTCGGCGCCCACCGGGTCGAGGCGGGCGACGTGCTCGTCGGCCTGCCGTCCTCGGGCCTCCATTCCAACGGCTACTCGCTCGTCCGACGGATCGTCGCCGACTCCGGCTGGACCCTCGAGCGCGAGGTGCCGGAGTTCGGTCGGACGCTCGGCGAGGAGATCCTCGTCCCGACCACCGTGTACTCCGGCCCGCTGCTCGGGCTCCTCGCCGCGCAGCCCGAGGCCGTGCACGCGATGTCGCACGTCACCGGCGGCGGGCTGTCGGCGAACGTCGCCCGCGTACTCCCGCAGGGGCTGCTCGCCACGATGCGCCGCTCGACCTGGACGGTGCCGGCGGTGTTCGAGGTGCTCGGCGACCTCGGCGGGGTCCCGCGCATCGATCGCGAGCGGACGTGGAACCTCGGCGTCGGCATGGTGCTCGTGGTCGCCCCGGACGCGGTCGACGCCGTGCTCTCAGGCGTCGACGGGGCGTGGGTGCTCGGCGAGGTGAGCGCGGACGACCGGGCTCTCGCCGGGGACGAGTACTACGTGCAGGGGGCCAAGGGGGTCGACGGCGGTGCCGCGATCCTCCGCGACTGAGGCCGGTGCCGTGAATGACGACGGCCCCGCCGCAGGGGCGGGGCCGGAAGCCGGATGCTCGCGTCAGCCGCGGCCGGGATCCTCGTCGTCGATGTCGTTGTACTTGTCGGCGTACTCGGAGTAATCGGGTTCCTCGTCGTAGGCGTCGCCGGAGCCGCCGCCGTCGGATGAGGACGTGGCTCCGAGTTCCTTCTGCAATGCGCTCAGATCGGTGTCCGGGCTGTAGTACTTGAGCTTTCGGGCAACCTTGATCTGCTTCGCCTTAGCGCGGCCGCGACCCACAGGCGTCGACCCCCTCTGTCGTCGGTCCAGGTCGCGGCGGAGCGCGGTCCCGGCATCGTGGTTGTCATCTCTCCCGGGGAATCCTACCCGTTCGGGATAGGATGTGCCATTTCTCGGACACTCATGTGGACAGGCGGAGAGCGGGTGTGCGCGGTCCGTCCGGCCCGTTCTCACATAGGGTTGGACCATGGCCTATCAGCGTGATTTCGAGATCCTGCTGCGGGTGTTCGAGCCCCTCGTGGTGCACCCGGAGCTCGCCGACTACCCGGTGTCGGAGAACCGGGAGACGATCGCCGGGCTCGTCGCAGCCGACGCCGACACGCGCCTCATCAGCATCCCGCCGGATCCGGTCGCCGACTCGTACCGGGGGACCCCGATCTTCATGCCCGCGGCCGACGGCGGCGACGAGTTCGACCGGGTGTGTCCGGTGCAGGACGACATCCGGTCCTGGCATGCGCTCGAGGCGCTCGCGGAGAACAGCACGCGCCGCGAGCTCGACCTCGTCGTCCCCAAGGCCGCCCGTCGGCGGGCGGCGGCCCACCGGGTCGAGTGGATGCAGGACGACCCGGACACCCGGGTGTTCACCCGCACCTCGGCCTGGGACGTGTCGCCCGTGTGGTGGCTCGCGCTCGACCCGCAGCGGGATCGGGTCATCAGCGACGACGTCGAGGACGGCGACGAGGAGGGGTTCCGGATCCGGATCCGCACCCCGATCGTCACCGCCTCGGCCCGGGTCGACTGGGCGCTCGAGGTCATCAGGGAGAAGTCGCGGCTGACGAGCGTCGTCGAGTCGACGGAGATGTTCTCCGAGTGGCTCGACGGCTTCGACGTCAACTCGGTCCTCGAGCTCGACATGGGCGGGATGAGCGAGGTGCTGTGGCCGGACACCGGTGCCGAGCTCGTCGCCGACTGGGTCGACAGCCTCGACGCCGACGACGTCGACGGGGCGCGCGCGGCCTTCAACCGGTACACCCGGATGTGGGAGATGCTCGGCCTGTACTCCCGGAGCAGCTAGGAGCGGCGATGGCGAACGCTCCCGGGACGTTCGGCGTCTTCGTCCCCGTCCTCATCGTGCTCGTGGTCATCGTCGTCGTGCTCGGCTTCATGACCGTCATGCGCCGACGGAGCGTGCCGCGCTCGCGGGTACGGTCGACCGCACCCGGCGTCATCGAATCCGCGCTCATCGAGCACAGCTGGAAGCGGTTCGCCCGCACGTGGAACGACGATGATCCGCGGGGCATCCATCTCACGCTCCGGTTCGACGAAGGCGGACGGACCGTGCGGACGACCATGGGCTGGAAGAGCCCGCCGGTGCTGCCCAAGCGGGTGCGCGATCGGATCGTGCGCCGACTGCCTCTCGATCGGAGCACCGGGGTGCAGCTGCCGGACGCGTGGGAGCGGGACGAGGCCGACCGCCGGGCGCGGGCCGGCGGGTACCGGCTCGTGCTCGATCCCGAGATCCCGGTCCTCGTCCACCGCCTCGACGACGGATCGTACACGTGGGAGGAGGACCGGCGGCGGTAGACCGGGTGCGGTCGCGTCCTCGCGGTCATCGTCGCCGGGTCCGCGCTCGCCTCCGGCAGCCGGTTCCGCAGGTGACCTTGCGGTCATAGAGTGGGTGGGACCCGATTCCCCGAGGAAGGACCTCACCATGACGACCGATCCGACCGCTCCCGGCGGGACCCCCGAGCAGATCGAGGCCGAGCAGAGCGCCGCTGAGGAGTTCGCTCCCGAGCGTGAGGAGGAGCTCGCCGCCGACCCCGGCGACGCCGAATCCCCCGAGCCGCTCGACGGCCGTGACGGGCAGCCCGTCGCCGGCAGCTCCGACGAGCCGGAGCTGCTCGACGCCGAGGACCCCCTCACGGATCCGCAGCGGGCCGCAGACGAATCCGGCACCCTCCTCACCGAGACCCCGCTGCCGGAGGACCCGGTCGGCTGACCCCGCCCCTCTCCCAGCGCCCATTGCAAAATCCTGCGGTTCCTGAGAACGGATCCGCAGGATTTCGCAATCTCACCGCCGTGCCGCCGCGGGGCGTCGGAGCGGATAGCCTGGGAAGCGTGACGAACAGTGAGGGCGTCCGCGCCCGCCTCCCGCGGATGCCCGTGCGCCGCACCCTTGCCCGCTGCTGGTGGAGCGCGACCTCGTATCGCCTCGTCCGCGAGGACCCGCCGGTGACGGGGTCGCGGATCCTCCTCGGTGCCCCGCACACCTCGAACTGGGACTTCGTCCACATGCTCGCGATCGCGTGGGACGCGCGCCTGCGGGTCCGCTGGCTCGGCAAGCAGGAGCTCTTCCGCGGTGTCGGCGGGCCGCTCATGCGGCTGCTCGGCGGGGTGCCGGTGGACCGGTCCAACCCGGCCGGACTCATCGAGGCCGTCATCGAGCGGGCGCGCACCGAGCGCGACTTCTCCCTCGTCGTCACGCCCGAGGGCACGCGCTCCGGCGACGGCTGGCGCAGCGGCTTCTATCGGATCGCGATGGCGACCGGTCTGCCGGTGACGCTCGGATTCATCGATGTGCGCACCCGCACGACGGGACTCGGACCGACGATCCGGCTGAGCGGGGACATGGCGGCCGACATGGACCGGATCCGCGCCTTCTACGCCGACAAGGCCGGGATGAAGCCGGAGCTGCGGACCGAGCCGCGGCTCTCCGGGGAAGGTCGGCCCGCGTCCCTGCCCCCGCACGAGGATGAGCCGACACCGCCGTCGCAACAGCGTTGAGAATGCAGAATCCCGCGGTTCCGTTCTCAGGAACCGCGGGATTCTGCTGTTTCACTCGGTGGCTCCGACCGGCGTCGATCCGGTGACCTTTCGATTTTCAGTCGAACGCTCTACCAACTGAGCTACAGAGCCGAATGCGGTCCATCGTACCGCACCGAAGAGCGAAGGCCCTTCTGAAACAGAAGAGCCTTCATGCTCCGCGACCCTGACGGGACTCGAACCCGCGACCTCCGCCGTGACAGGGCGGCGCGCTAACCAACTGCGCCACAGGGCCATATTCATTTGCCGTGCTCTTCGGGGATCCGCCCCATCGTACACGTACCCCCAACGGGATTCGAACCCGTGTCGCCGCCGTGAAAGGGCGGTGTCCTAGGCCACTAGACGATGGGGGCCCAGCTGCCCCGCCGTTCACACGGCGTTTGAACCTCAGTCAGATTACCCCAGACGATTCGCGCTCCGCAAACCGCTGGGCACTGCCAGGGCGTGAGGTGCGTCACCTGGCGGGTCCGAGGCAGGAGGGGTTCGTAGACTGGCAGGATGGAGAGGATCGATGACGCCCGGTTCGACGCGCTCGTCGACGCGGCGATGGCGGATCTCCCGCCGGGGGTCGAGGACTTCATGGACAACGTCGCCCTGTTCGTCCACGACGACCCTCCGCCGGAGACCCCGGATCTGCTCGGCGTCTACGACGGCATCCCGCTGACCGAGCGCGACGGGTCCTGGGGGTTCGTGCCGCCGGACACGATCGTCCTGTTCAAGAATCCGCTCATCGATTTCGCTCGCGACGAGGAGCACCTGGCCGACGAGATCCGGATCACGATCATCCACGAGATCGCCCACCACTACGGCATCGACGACGATCGGCTGCACGAGCTCGGCTGGGGCTGAGGGGTGCAGGTGGCGAGAGGTGCCGGGCGGCCGAGGTGCCGTGCCGCGGGGGCGTCGCGCGGGTCCCGATGGTGACGGATTGGCTCCGACCTCGGCCCGTATCCTAGAGTAGCGGGGTATTCCGACCGCCTCGTTCGACCGAACAGTGCGGTTCGGATGCGCACGACAGCATGAGGACGAGTAGGAGGCAACAGCCACTGATGTCGATTGCGGCCCGCATACACAGCTCGGCGACCCCGGCGCTTCGAGTGCTCAATCTGGCCGGCGTGGAGTACTCGGTGCACGAGTTCGACCACGATCCGGCGGTCCGTCGCTACGGGACGGAGGCGGCCGAGCAGCTCGGCACCGACCCCGCCCGCATCCTCAAGACCCTCATGCTCCTCGTCGACACCGAGCCGGTCGTCGCGCTCCTCCCGGTGTCGGGGCAGCTCGACCTCAAGGCACTCGCTTCCGTGGTCGGCGGCAAGAAGGCGCACCTCGCCGGCATCGCCGAGACCGAGCGCCGCACCGGCTACGTGTCCGGCGGGGTGAGCCCGTTCGGTCAGCGCAGCGCCTCCCCGGTGATCGTCGACCGCACCGCCCACGACTTCGAGACGGTGTTCGTCTCCGCCGGGCGCCGCGGCATGGAGATCGAGCTCCGTCCGGACGACCTCGTCATGCTCACCAACGCCCGCATCGGCAAGATCGCCAACCTCGACTGATTCCCGGCGCATCTCGGTGCACCCCGCACCGGGACCCCTCCCGGTAGCGTTACAGGTACTCCGCCTCGCCCACCTCGGGCTCGCATTCCCCTGCGGACACGTCCGCGAGCATCGCCAGGCATGCGTCGACCTCGGCGGCGGGGACCGCGAACCGATGGGTCACCGTCTCCGCCCAATCGCTGTCCGCAACCGTCCACCCGGACTGCTCCGCGAGCCGCTGGGCATGGGCTGCCCGGGCGTAGTCGAGCTCGGCGGTGATCGGCACGACGAGATGGCGCCGCACGGTGTCGAGCTCGGCGAGCGCCTCGGATGCGGCGGCGCCGTAGGCGCGGACCAGACCGCCCGCGCCGAGCTTCGTCCCGCCGAAGTACCGGGTCACCACCGCGACGACGTTCGTCAGCCCGTGACCGGTGACGACTTCGAGGATCGGGGCGCCTGCGGTGCCGGCCGGCTCACCGTCGTCGGAGAACCGCTGGGTGCGCCCGTCGGGGCCGAGGACGAACGCCGTGCAGTGGTGGCGAGCCTTCGGGTGGGTCGTACGCTGCTCCTCGACGATCGCGCGGGCCCGGTCCTCGGTCGCGGCATGGGCGACGCGGGCGATGAAGCGCGAGCGCTTGATCTCGATCTCTGCGGTGTTCTCACCCACCGGCTCCTCGTACCCCTCGTCGTCCATGCCCGCCACTGTAGCCGGGCGGTGGCCTACGATGAGTGCAGGGCCGGTATGCCGCCGGCCGACACTGCCCGACCGGAGTCGCAGCGCGTCTCGCGGAGCCGGGCCGTCCCGCCGAGGAGAGGGTGCTCATGTCCGATTTCACCGATGCCGAACTCGCCGACATCCGCCGCGAGGCCGAGCGCACCTATGAGCTCGACCGCGCGCACGTCTTCCACTCCTGGTCGGCGCAGGCCCAGCTCTCGCCCATGGTCGTGTCCCGTGCGGCCGGTCCCTACGTGTATGACGGCGAGGGCGCGCGCTTCCTCGACTTCTCGTCGCAGCTCGTCAACACGAACATCGGACACCAGCACCCGGCGGTCGTCCAGGCGATCAAGGACCAGGCCGACCTCATCTGCACGATCAACCCCGCCCACGGCAACGCCGCCCGGTCCGAGGCCGCCCGCCTCATCACCGAGCTCACCCCGGCCGGCCTCGACCATGTGTTCTTCACCAACGGCGGGGCGGACGCGAACGAGCACGCGGTGCGGATGGCGCGCCTGCACACCGGCAAGCACAAGGTGCTCGCCCGCTACCGGAGCTACCACGGCGCGACGCAGACCGCGATCAACCTCACCGGCGACCCCCGCCGGTTCCCCAACGACCGCGGCGATTCGGGCGTCGTCCACTTCTTCGGGCCGTTCCTCTACCGCAGCGAGTTCGATGCGACGACCGAGGCGGAGGAGACCGAGCGCGCGCTCCGGCACCTCGAGCGGACCATCCAGCTCGAGGGGCCGCAGACGATCGCGGCGATCATTCTCGAATCGATCCCGGGCACCGCGGGGATCATGATCCCCACCCCGGAGTACATGCAGGGCGTCCGGCGCCTGTGCGACGAGTACGGACTCGTGTTCATCACCGATGAGGTGATGTCCGGGTTCGGGCGCGCGGGGAAATGGTTCGCCTTCGAGCACTACGACATCGTGCCCGACATCATCACCTTCGCCAAGGGCGTCAACTCCGGCTACGTCCCGCTCGGCGGGGTCATCATGAACAACGAGATCTACGGCTCCTTCGCGGACCGCCCGTACCCCGGCGGTCTGACGTACTCGGGCCATCCCCTCGCCTGCGCCGCCGCGGTCGCGACGATCACGACGATGCGCGAGGAGAACATGATCGAGAACGCCGCGAAGCTCGGCGCGGAGATCGTGGGCCCGCGGCTCAAGGAGTTCTCGGAGAAGTTCCCGAATGTGGGGGAGACCCGCGGGGTGGGGATGTTCTGGGCGCTCGAGCTCGTGCGCGACAAGGAGACCCGCGAGCCGCTCGCGCCCTACGGCGGCGCCTCGCCCGAGGTCACCGAGATCGTCGGGAAGATCAAGGCCGGGGGCGTCATCCCGTTCAACAACTTCCACCGGCTCCACGTGGTGCCGCCGCTCAACATCTCCGCCGACGAGCTCAACGCCGGCCTCGACGTGTTCGAGCAGGTGCTCTCGGAAGCCGACTACTCCTGATTCGGATTGCGATTTCCGGCGGTTCCGTTCACAGGAGCCGCCGGAAATCGCACTCTCGGGGGTGGAAGCTCCGGGCTGGAACTCCGGGCCGGGTCGCTGGGCCGTGGGGTCGTCCTGCCGTCGGGTCGTCAGCGGTCGAGGTGGCCTGCGACGAGGCGCTCGGCGACCCCGGTGAAGAGCCGGACGCCGGCGCACAGGTCCTCGTCCGTCGTGTACTCGCCCTCGTTGTGGGAGATGCCGTCGACGCTCGGGACGAAGAGCATGACCGAGGGGACGACGTCCTTGACGTTCGTCGAATCGTGGCCGGCGATCGTCATCATCGGCCGGTGGCTGAGCCCGAGCTCGTCGGCCACCTCGCGCGCGAGCTCGACCCCGCGGGGATCGTAGGGGAGCAGCCCCCACGAGTGCGCGGTGTCCTTCTCGATCCGGACGTCGGCGAGCTTCTCGATCTCCGCGATCCGCTCGTGGAGCAGGGCGTCGGCCTGCTCCACGAGCGACTCGTCCGGGGAGCGCATGTCGAGGTGGAGGCGCACCTCGCGGGCGACGACCACCGGGGAGTTCGGCAGGATGACCATCTGCCCCACCGAGGTGTGCATGTCGGGGCCGAACCGGTCGGCGAGCTCGCGGGCGGCGACGACGAGGTGCGAGGCGCCGAGCAGCGCGTCGTGCCGGTCGGAGATCACCGTGGAGCCGGTGTGGGACTGGTCCCCGGTGACGATGAGGTGGTACTTCTGCGCGGCCCATGTCGCTTCGACGAGCCCGATCGTCACCCCCTCCTCGTCGAGGTGCCGGCCCTGCTCGATGTGGATCTCGGCGTAGGCTGCGGCCTCGGGGCCCTCGCCGGTGCCGAGCGAACCGCCCGCTTCGAGCGCCTCGGCGACGCTCACCCCCGCGAGGTCGACGGTCTTGAGGACGGCGTCGGCGTCGAGCTTGCCGGTGTAGACGCCCGACCCCATCATCGAGGGCTGGAACCGGGACCCCTCCTCGTTGAACCAGTTGACGACCGCGATGTTGTGCCGCGGCGTCTCCCCGGTCTCCTCGATCCGGCGCACCACGCGCCAGGCGGCCTGCGCGGCGGCGAGCACCCCGTACGCGCCGTCGAACTTCCCGCCGAGCGGCTGCGAGTCGAGGTGCGAGCCGAGCATGACGTACGGTGCGCCCGGCGTCCAGGTGAAGAGGCCGAACTGGTTCCCGACCCGGTCGAACTCGACGGTGAAGCCGCGCTCGGTGAGCCAGCGCGTGAGCCACGCGCGCTGCTCGACGTCCGGAGCGGTGAGCGCTTCGCGGTCGACGCCTCCGCGGGGCGTCTCCCCGAACCGGGAGAGCTCCCGGAAATCGGCGAGCACCTCGGCATCGAGCTGGTCGGCGGTGAGCTGCGAGTAGGGCATGGCTGACTCCTTCGGATCGGCTGCGGTGACCGGGTGGGACCGGCCGCCGCCGCGGAGCCGACGGGCGACCCCGCGGGCGGCGGCGGACGATCAGGGGCGGCTGGTGCGGATGTCCGGGTCGGTGATGCAGTGGACGATCGCCGGGCCGTCATGGGCGAGGGCCGCGGCGAAGGCCTGGGCGAAGTCCGCGGTGCGCTCGACCCGGACGCCGAATCCGCCGAACGAGCGGGCCCACGCGGCGAAGTCCGGGTTGCCGAGCGTCGTGCCGGAGGGCCGGCCCGGGTACTCGCGCTCCTGGTGGGCGACGATCGTGCCGTAGCGGGAGTTGTCGTTGATGACGATCGTGAGGTTCGCGCCCTCGTTCACCGCGGTGGAGAACTCCTGGCCGTTCATCATGAAGCACCCGTCGCCGGCGATGGAGAACACCGTGCGCTCCGGGTGGACGAGTGCGGCGGCGACGGCGGCCGGGACGCCGAACCCCATCGAGCCGTTGCGCGGTCCCAGGGCCGACGGGAATCGATGGACGGGGAGGAACCGGGCCGCCCAGCCGGTGTGGTTCCCGGCGCCGTAGGCGATGATCGCGTCCGCGGGCAGCTGCTCGGCGATCGACCCGAATGCGAGGTCCATGTCGACGTACTCGCGCTCGCCGTCGCCCGCCGAGCCCTCGGCGGCCTCTGCGGAGTCTGCCGGCGGCCGGGGGACGCGCCAGTCGAGGAACGCCTCCCGGGTCTCCGCGATCCAGGCGGGCGCCTCGGCCCCGGAGCCGGGGGATGCCGAACCCGCCTCGGCTCCGGCGACCGCCGTGGCGGATTCCGCGACGGCGGCGCCGAACGCCCGGGTCGTCGACACGATGAGCCGGTCGAGCGGTCCGAAGTGACCGCGTGCGCCGGGGTCGCGTGAGATGACGATCGTCGTGTCCGGGGAGCAGCCGAGCTCGTAGGAGTTCGTCATGATGTCGGTGCGGGCGCAGCCGAGGAAGATGTGGAGGTCGGCCGCATCGAAGACCTCGCGGCTCACCGGTGCGGACCCGATCCCCAGCGCCCCGAGGTAGTGCGGGTGCGCGTGGTCGATCCCGTCGTAGGCCCGGAAGTCGGCGAAGATCCCGACGCCGCGGTCGGCCGCCCAGTCGGCGACCGCCGCCGAGGTGTCCGCGTCCCACATCTCGCCCCCGGTGACGAGGACCGGGCGCCGGGCTGCGGCGATCGCTGCGTCGATCGCCGCGAGGTCGGCGGGGCTCGGACCGGGTTCGGGCACCGGGCGCGGGGGGACGACGGCGCCGTCGACCTCGACGAGCTGGGTGTCCTCGGGCAGGCCGACGATCACCGGGCCGGGGCGCCCGGAAGCGGCGGTGTGCATGGCATCGGCGACGATGCGGGCGGCGGAGCCGGGATCGTCGAGCGTGAGGACCTTCTTCGCCGTCGATCCGAACCACCCGGCGAGGTCGAACTCCTGGAACGCCTCGCGGCCGCGCACCTCGGTGGGGACGAGGCCGACGAAGACGACGAGCGGAGTGGCGTCCTGGTAGGCGTTGTGGATGGCGACCATGACGTTCGAGGCGCCCGGTCCGCGGGTGACCATCGCGATGCCCGGTCGGCCGGTGAGACGGCCCTCGGCGACCGCCATGTAGCCGGCGCCGCCCTCCTGCCGGCACACGATGGTGCGGATCGGGGAGTCGTGGAGCCCGTCGAGCACATCGAGGTACGACTCGCCGGGGACGCAGTAGATCCTCTCGACCCCGTGGGCCTCGAGCTCGCGGACGATGAGGTGGCCCGCCGAGCACGGGCCGGTGCCCGCGGTGGCGGGAGCGGTGGAGTCCGTGCCTGCGGAGGGCGAGGGGGCGGGGGCTGCGGGATCGGTGGATGCGGCGTCGACGCTCATGCCCTCACTCTAACCATGAACACGCCTCCGAGGTCAGGGGCGTCACACCCGCGTCTCAGTCCCGCCGGACGAAATCGGCGATCTCGCCGAGGTGGGCGGCGGTGAGGCATTCGCGGGCCGAGGTGCGGATGAGGAGCGCGTCATCGACGGGGAGGGAGGCGGCGAGCTCCGCGCGGTCCGCCTCGGATGCGGGCAGGTGGTCGTCGATCCAGAGCACGCGCCCCGTCTCCCCGTCCGAGCCGCGGGCGTGCTCGGCGAGGTGGTCCCGCACCGCCTGCTCCTTGCCGTGGAAGATCGTCGGGCCGCGGTCCATGACCGGCAGCCACGGGCTCTCCGGCAGCCCGAGCGCCCGGAACAGGAAGGGGGCGTCGTGCTCCCACGACGAGGCGGTGGTCACCGCGACGCCGGGCGACCGGAGGATGTCGGCGAGTCCGGCGATGATCGCCTCGGAGTAGGCGACGGGCACGAAGCGTCCGTCGGCCACCCGCACGTCGCGGGCGGTGAAGTCACGCGGGAACGGCGGGGAGGGCTCGGTGACGAGCACCCCGTCGATGTCGAGGAAGATGTGCACGCCGGTGCTCGCGCTCCCGCTGCCGGAGGCGGGAGCGTCCGCTCCGGTCATCTGCCGGGTGGCCGGATCCACCGGTCAGCGGGTCGGCGAATCGGGGTGGTTCGGCGAGGCGGGGTTCTCCATGATGACGGTGTTGCCGTCCTCATCGGTGATGAGCGTGTCGCCGTGCGCCGCAGCGACCGCGCGGGGGTCGGGATTCGCCTCGACGTAGCCGCCGCGCTTGTCCTCGGCGCGGTCCGCGGGGCCGAGCACGTCCTTGGCCGCCTCGTTGACCTTGTCGAGTCCGGAGTTGCCGCTGCTCTCGGCGGGATCGGTGGTCCTGTGCTGGTCTTTCGACATGTGCGTCTCCCATCGTGGCTGGTGCACCTGAGATCCCAGCCTACTCCACGCACGGCAAGGCGTCCTGCCGGTCGGGGCGCATCGGCCGGGGAGCGGACCGGACCACGAGTCGCACCGGGCCGGGACGTCGGGGCGACCGCGCCCGGCTCACCCCGTGGGGTGGAGCACCCGGTGGAGGAACTCGCGCGTGCGGTCCTGCTGCGGATCGCCGATCACCTGGGCGGCGGGGCCCTCCTCGACGACGACGCCGTCGGCCATGAACACCACCCGGTCGGCGACGTCGCGGGCGAACGCCATCTCGTGGGTGACGACGATCATCGTCATGCCCTCGTCGGCGAGCGAACGCATGACGTTGAGGACGTCGCCCACGAGCTCGGGATCGAGCGCCGAGGTGGGCTCGTCGAACAGCATGACGTCGGGGTCCATCGACAGGGCGCGGGCGATCGCGGCGCGCTGCTGCTGGCCGCCGGACAGCGAGGCCGGAGACGCATCGAGCTTCTCGATGAGACCGACCCGCTCGAGGTTGTGCTCCGCGACGCGGTCGGCCTCGGACTTCGAGCGCTTGAGGACCTTGCGCTGGGCGACGGTGAGGTTCTCCCGGACGCTGAGGTGGGAGAACAGGTTGAAGCTCTGGAACACCATGCCGATCCGCGTGCGAGCGGCGTCGATGTCGATGTCCGGATCGGTCATTCTCTGTCCGTCGACGACGATCTCGCCGGCGGTCGGGACCTCGAGGAGGTTGATGCACCGCAGGAGCGTCGACTTGCCGCTGCCGGAGGGGCCGATGATGCAGACGACCTCGCCGCGGTGGATCTCGCCGTTGATGTCGCTGAGGACCTCGTTGTCGCCGAAGGCCTTCTTGAGGTTGGTGATGCGGACGATGGGCTCCCCGGTGCGATCGACCTGTCGGCGGGCCGTCTTCGGGGCGCCGGGGGCAGGGGAACCGGATGCGGGTGCGCCGGTCGCGGCGGTCGAGCCTGCGGGTTCGCCGGTGGGCGTGCTCATGAGGATTCCTCTCAGGCTCAGCTCTTCGATCCCACGGCGCCGAACTTCCGTTCGAGCACCCGGGACAGGAAGGACAGCGGGATGGTGATGACGAGGTAGCACAGCGCGATGACGATGAACGGCGTCAGGCTCGCGGAGTTGACGATCTCCGCGCGGGCGAGCGCGGCGAGCTCGCGCCCGCCCACGGCCGAGCCGAGGATGTAGGCGAGCGAGGAGTCCTTCGTCAGCAGGATGAGCTCGTTCGTCAGCGGCGGCAGGATGATGCGGAAGGCCTGCGGCAGGACGATCGTCACCATCGCGCGCGAGGACGACATGCCGAGCGAGCGGGCGGCCTCGACCTGGCCCTTGGGCACGGCCTGGATACCGGCGCGGATCGTCTCGGCCATGTACGCGCTCGACACGAGTCCGAGCGCGATCATGATGACGACGAGCTTGCTCAGGCCCATGCCGGGGAACGCGACCGGCAGGCCGAAGCCCATGACGAGGAACACGACGAGGGCGGGCAGCCCGCGGAAGAACTCGATGTAGATCGCGGAGATCCAGCGGTACGGAGCGACCGAGGACAGGCGCATGAGCGCGAGGACGATCGCGAGCGCCAGGCCGAGGGCGAACCCGAGGACGGTGAAGAGGACGGTGTTCTTCAGTGCGACGGTGATGACCTCGGGGAACATGCCCGCGGCGACCTCGAAGTCGAGGAACGTGTCCGCGAGCTGACCCCAGTCGGCGGCGATGATGACGATCGCGAGCACGATGAGGAGGATCGCGTACTGGATGCCGCGGGAGATCTTCGCCTTCTTGCGCTTGCTCATCCCGGGTTTGACGGCCGGTGCGGGCGGGATGCCCGGGGTCGAGGAGCTGCGGGCGTCGACCGCCGAGGTGCTGGTCCCGGATCCCGGGGAACTGTCCTGGGTCACGATTCACCCTTCTCGGTGCGATGGATCCCGCCCGGGTGCGGTTCGTGGCGCGGGACCGGGCGGGGCAGGGCCGTCGCCGATGCCGGGAGCGGGGAAGCGGGCATTGGCGACGGCGGCTGCGGGTCAGTTGGCCGGGGCGGCGCCGAACCACTCCTCGTAGATCGAGTCGTAGGTGCCGTCCTCCTTCGCAGCGCTGACGACCTCATTGACCTTGTCGATGAGCGCGGTGTTGTCCTTCTTCGCGGCGATGCCGTACTCCTCGCCGGTCTCGATGTCGAACTGGACGGCGTAGTCGGGGTTCTCCTTGGCGAAGTCGTAGAGCACGCCGTTGTCGTTGATGACGGCCTCGACGTCGCCGTTCTGGAGGGCCTGGAGCGACAGCGGGAGATCCTCGTAGGTGATGATCTCCGCGTCGGAGAGGTTCTCCTCCGCGTACTGCAGGCCGGTGGTGCCGGTCTGTGCCGCGATCGGCACACCCGCGAGCCCCGCCTCGTCGGCGATGTTCGCATCGGCCTTCGCGACGACGGCCTGGTTGGCGTCGAAGTAGCCCTCGGAGAACTCGATGACCTCGGCGCGCTCCTCGGTGATCGTCATCCCGGCGGCCGCGAGGTCGCACTCGCCGGTGTTGAACGCTGCTCCGGTGGTGATCGTCTCGAAGGGAGTGTTGACGATCTCCTGCTCGACGCCGAGCTCCTCGGCGACGAGATCGACGAGGTCGACGTCGAAGCCGACGACGTCGCCGTCGCGCTCGAACTGGAACGGCTGGTAGGACAGGTGGGTGCAGACCTTGAGCTTCCCCTCCTCGAGGAGGGGGATGCCGCCCTCACCGGTGGCGGCGGGCTCGGATTCCGATCCCCCGCCGCCGCAGGCGGTGAGGGTGAGAGCGAGTGCGGCGGGAAGTGCCAGGGCGGCTGTCAGGCGTCGGTTCACGGTGTCTCCTCGTCGTGTGGGCGGCCGGGCGGCCGGTGCCGATCGTGCGATCGGCGGGTGGCTGTGCGGCCGGTATGGGGAGAAAATACTCCTCCGGACCGTGACCCGCCCCCGCGCGAGGCCGCCTCACGGGAAATCGTGTCCGTTTCGTTGTGACCCGGGTCTCTCCGCGGCACCGTGTCCCGTCGGCCGCGCGCCATCGGGTCGGCGCCCCGGGGGCAGGTGATCCCGGCGGCCTCGGTCCGCTCAGGCGGCGTCCTCGGCGCGCTCAGGCGGCGGGGTCGGTGATGAGGCCCTCGGAGACCATCCAGTCGAAGGCGACGTCCGCCGGCTCCTCGCCCTCGACGTCGACGCGGAGGTTGAGCTGGCGCATGACCTCGTTCGTCAGCCGATCGCCGAAGGAGTCGAGGATCTCCTTGTATTCCGGATGGTTGTCGAGGGAGTCGGCGTGGAACGTCGGCGCGGCGTTGTAGGCCGGGAAGAACTGGCGGTCGTCCTCGAGCACGGTGAGTTCGAGGGCATCGATCCGTCCATCGGTGGTGTAGACCTCGCCGAAGTTGCAGTCGCCTTCCGCCGTGGCGGCGTAGATCGCTCCGACGTCGTAGACGCCGATCTGGTCGTCCGGCACGCCCTCGGAGCCGCCGCGCGGCATCTCGTAGTGCTCGAGCATCGGATTCATCCCGTCGACGCGCGAATTGAACTCCGCATCGACGCAGAAGGTGCGGTCCTCGACCGGGAGCTCGGTGATTTGGGACAGCGTCGAGATCCCGCCGAGCGCCTCCCGCTGCTCCGGTCCGACGGCGAAGGCGTAGGTGTTGTTCAGCGGCATCGGCGCGCCCCACGTCACCCCGTTCTCGGCATCGATCTCGGACACGGCCTCCCACATCTCCTGCGGGTCGGGGATGCTCTCCTCCTGGCCCAGGTAGGTCAGCCATGCCGTGCCGGTGTATTCGTAGCCGACATCCGCACCGCCGGATTCGATGAGCTGGCGCGAGGGCTGGGAGCCGGGGACGTTCGTCAGGTCGACGACCTCGTAGCCGGCCGCCTCGGCGGCGAGGACCGCGATCTTGCCGAGGATGAGCTGCTCGGTGAAGGACTTCGAGGTCACGGTGATCGGGTCGGCGTCCTCGGCACCGGGCACCGGTTCGATGGTGCCGGGCTCCACGGCGGGGACGAACGACGCTGCCGGCTGCAGGCCGCACCCGGTGAGGGCGAGGGCTGCGGCGGCGAGGGCGGCGGAGAGCGGAAGGCGCTTCATGCTCACAGTCCTTTCGGCCGGGCGAAGTACTCGACGACGCGGCCCAGCCAGTCGATGACGAGCGCGAGGAGCGCGACGATGAGGGAGCCGGAGACGAGCACGGTCGTGAGGTTGAGGTTGACGCCGGTGGTGATGAGCACCCCGAGCCCGCCGCCGTTGATGAAAGTCGCGAGCGTCGCGGTGCCGACGAGGAGGACGAGCGCGGTGCGGATGCCGGCGAGCATGAGCGGCACGGCGAGCGGCAGCTCCACGCGGAACAGCACTGCGGTCGCACTCATCCCCATGCCGCGACCGGCCTCGATGAGGCTGTCGTCGACCTGGGTGAGGCCGACCATGGTGTTGCGGAGCACGGGCAGCACCGCGTAGAGGACGAGCGAGACGATCGCGGCCCAGAACCCGAAGCCCAGCCAGAACGCGAGGAGCACGATGAGACCGATCGCGGGCGCGGCCTGACCGATGTTCGCCACCGTCATCACCGGTCCGGTGAGGAACCGGAGGGCGGGGCGGGTGAGGAGGATGCCGAGCGGGATCGCGATGGCGAGGACGATGAGCGCCGACACCGCGGTGAGGGCGAGGTGCTCGAGCGTGTAGCCCCACAGGGTCGCGGGGTTGAGGGTGCCGAGCTCGGTCTCCGTGAGGTCGGCGGTGACGAGCCAGATGACGAGCGCGGCGAAGACCACGGCGATGCCGAGGATCTGGAAGATCAGCGCGCGACGCTCTCCGGCCCGCTCGACCTCCCGGGCGCTCCGGGGACGCGAGGCCCCCGTCGCCGAGGTGCCCTGAGACGGTGCTCCCGGTGCGGCGTGCTCCGCGGTGCGGGAGTCGGTGGTGCGGGTGTCGGTGGTGCCCGGCCGGCTCATCACGAGCCGCCCTCGGCCGGCGTCGTGTTCTCCCCGCGGGGGGAATCCGGGGTCTGCTCCGCCGTGGCGCCGCGCGCCGAGGTGATGGCATCCATGACGGTCTCGACGCCGATCACCCCGAGGAAGCGGTGCCTGCTGCCGGTGACGATCGCGCTGCTCGTCGAGGACACGAGCATGGTGTCGAGCGCGTCGTTGAGCGAGGCGCGGTCGCCGACCACCGGGAGGTTCTCGTCGCGTGCGGCGGGGAACTCGGTGAGCCGCTCGAGCTGGCGCGAGGAGTACCACTGCACGGGACGTCCGCGGTCGTCGAGGATGACGACGGCGTCGTCGGCGGAGCCCGAGCTGCGCAGGGCGGCGAGGGCGGCGGCGGGGCCGTCCGCGACGGGCGAGGTCACCGTCTCGCGCACCTCGGCGTCGGCGACGCGGCTCAGGGTGAGCTGCTTGAGGCCGGCGCCGGAGCCGATGAAGTTCTCGACGAAGTCGTTCGCGGGGTGCTTGAGGATCTGCTCGGGCGAGTCGTACTGGACGAGCTGGCCGCCCTCGGCGAAGATCGCGATCCAGTCGCCGAGCTTGACCGCCTCGTCGAAGTCGTGGGTGACGCAGACGATGGTCTTCTTGAGCTCGGCCTGGATGCTGATGAGCTCGTCCTGCAGGCGCTGCCGGGTGATCGGGTCGACCGCGCCGAACGGCTCGTCCATGAGGAGCACGGGCGGGTCGGCCGCCAGCGCGCGGGCCACGCCGATCCGCTGCTGCTGGCCGCCGGAGAGCTCGCGCGGGTAGCGGTCGCGATAGGTGTCGGGGTCGAGCGAGACGAGCTCGAGGAGCTCGTCGACGCGGGCGGCGATCCGGTCCTTGTCCAAGCCGAGCATCTTCGGCACGATCCCGATGTTCGTCGCCACCGTCATGTGGGGGAAGAGTCCGCCGGCCTGGATGACGTAGCCGATCCGCCGCCGGAGCTTGTCGGCGTCCATCGTCGTGATGTCCTCGTCGTCCATGATGATGCTGCCGGCGGTGGGCTCGATGAGCCGGTTGATCATCTTGAGCGTGGTCGTCTTGCCGCAGCCCGAGGGGCCGACGAGCATGACGATGCTGCCGGCCGGGATCTCCATGGTGAGACCCCCGACCGCGGGCTTCGCCTGCCCGGGGTAGGTCTTGGTGATCTCGCGCAGGAAGATCTCTGCGCCCTGGGAGTCGGTCGACGTCGGGGTGCGGTCCGCGGCGGTGTCGGCGGATCCGGTGAGCTGATCAGACACGGATACCTTTCGAGGTGGTCAGCCGGCCGATGCCGACGAGGATGAGGTCGAGCACGAGTGCCAGGAGGATGATGCCGATGACGCCGACGACCACCGATTCGAGCGAGTTCGCACCGCCGAGGCGGGACAGCCCGGTGAAGATCAGGCCGCCGAGGCCAGGGCCCAGGGAGTAGGCGGCGATCGCGGCGATGCCCATGACCATCTGCGCGGAGACCCGGATGCCGGCGAGGATGACCGGCCAGGCCATCGGCAGCTCGACGGTGAGGAGGGTGCGCATCCGGCTCATCCCGATGCCGCGCGCGGATTCCACGGTGGCGGCAGGGACCGAGGCGAGCCCGACCACGGCGTTGCGGAGGATCGGGAGCGTGGCGAAGAACGTCACGACGATGACAGCAGGGGTGACGCCGTACCCCACGGGGGCGATGAGGAGACCGATGAGGGCGAAGGACGGGATCGTCAGGCCGATCGCGGTGACGGAGTTGGCCACCGACGTCCAGACCCCGGAGCGGTAGACGAGCGCGGCGATGACGATCGAGATGATGGTGGCGAGGATGAGGCACTGGACCACGAGGCTGAAGTGCTGCCAGCTGGCGAACGCGATCTGCGGGAATCGGTCCACCAGGTAATCCCACATCGTCGCTGCCCCTGTCGGTTCGTCGTCGCGTCTGTCCGGTCTCGTGCGCACTTCGCTTCAGTGCTGCTCACACGCTGCGTCGCCGGTCCCGCCCATCCGTGTTCGGGTGAGCGGGACCGGCGGAGCGCGCAGTGCGTCCACGGTAACGGCAGCGCCGCGGCATTCCCAGCCGCTGGGGTGTCCTGGGGAGATCCGTGTCCAAGTCGTGACCTCGGAGTACGGGCGCGGGTGCGCGGTTCCGGACAGCTCGACCGGGGCCTCCGGCCGGTGGCGTCAGCTGAGCATGTCGCGGACGAGCGGGACGACCTTCTCGCCGTAGAGCTCGATGCTGTGCATGATCTTCTCGTGGGCGAGGGGGCCGGTGCTGACCTTGAGATCGAACCGGGTGGCGCCGAGCGACCGCATGCCGGCGGCGATCTTCGCGGCGACCGTCTCCGGCGAGCCGACGGCCATCGAGCCGTGCCGCACCTCGTGCTCGAAGGAGGCCCGCGAGGGGCGGCCCCAGCCGCGTTCGGCGCCGATCCGTTCGACCTGCGCGGTGTAGGGCTCGTAGATCTCCTCCATCGCCTGCTCGTCGGTGTCGGCGACGTGGCCGTAGGAGTGGTAGCCCACCGGATTCCCCTCGGTCCCGCCGAGCTCGGCGAGCGCGCGCCGGTAGAGATCGGCGAAGGGGGCGAAGCGGTCGACCGGACCGCCGATGATCGCGAGCATGAGCGGGAGGTCGTAGTGGGCCGCGCGGATCACCGACTGCGGGCTGCCGCCGACCGCGATCCAGGTCTTCAGCTGCCCGCTCTCGATGGGCGGGTAGAGGGTGACATCGGTGAGGTCCTGCGTGTGGGTGCCCTGCCACGTGACCGGCTGCTCGGTGCGGAGCTTCGCGAACAGCGCGAGCTTCTCCTCGAACAGCTCCTCGTAGTCCTCGAGGCGGTAGCCGAACAGCGGGAACGACTCGGTGAAGGACCCACGGCCGAGGATGACCTCCGCGCGGCCCGAGCTCAGGGCGTCGAGCGTGGCGAAGCGCTCGTGGACGCGCACCGGGTCGTCGGAGCTCAGCACGGTGACCGCGGAGCCCAGTCGGATGCGCTCGGTGCGGGCGGCGATCGCGGCGAGCACCATCTCCGGGGCGGAGACGGCGAAGTCGTCGCGGTGGTGCTCGCCGATGCCGATGAAGTCGAGGCCGACCTCATCGGCGCGGACACCCTCCTCGACGACGTTGCGGACGGTCTGGGCGTGGGAGAGGAGCGCACCGTCGGGGCCGGCGGTGACGTCGCCGAAGGTGTCGATGCCGAATTCGTGAGTCATGTCCGGGAGAACCTGGTTGAAGCTGCAATTATTCCGGAATACCCCGCCCCGGGGCCCGGTTGTCCCGGATGTGACCACCGCACCCGCTCCCATCACCATCGGCATCCTCGGCGTCGGCAAGCTCGGCACCGCGCTCGGCCGCCTCGTCCTCGACGCCGGGTACGACCTCGTGCTCGCCGGTCGGCCCGCAGCGCAGGACGATCCGATGCTCGGACTCATCGTGACGAGCCTGCTCCCCGAGGCGCGCCTCGCCGATTTCGCGACGCTCGCCGCCGCGGCCCGGGTGACGATCCTCGCCGTTCCCCGCCCCGCCCTCGCCGAGGTCGACCTCGGCGCCCTGCGCGGGATCGTCGTCGATGCGACGAATGCCTGGGAGGCGACCGACGGCGCGCCCCCGGATGCCGGCGTCGGCGGGTCGGACGTCGGGGGCGGGGGATTCGCGGCACTCGCCGCTGCCCATCCCCATCTGTCGTTCGTCCGGGCGTTCAACCATGCCTCGTACACCGACCTCGGCGCTGACGCGCGGCCCGCCGGGGTGCCGGGGAGGAGGGCGCTCGGCGTCGCCGGCGGAGCGCCTGCGGTCGACGCCATCGCGGAGCTCGTCGATGCGCTGGGCTTTGACCCCGTGGTCCTCGATGCGGAGCAGGCCCATCTCCTCGACGTCGACGGGCCGGTGTTCGGCAGGCGACTCGAGCGGGCTGAGTTCGAGGCGGCCGTCGGCATCCCCGGCGGTCGAGCGGTCGATGAGCGCACCTCGGGGGGCGGCGACATCGTGAGGAGCGTCCCGTCCGTCTGACGGTCGGGTGCCCTCGGGCCCGCCGCCGCTTCGCTAGGCTCGGACGTGACGCGCGTCTCATCGCTGGGGCGCCCCCGCGCAGACAACGGCCGTGACCGGCCGACCCGAGGAGGACCCATGACCCATACCTTCGACGAAGCGATCGCGCTCACCCCGGACGGCAGCGGTGCGATGACCGCGCACACGCACCCGGCCTGGGCGAACATGGTGGGGCCCTACGGCGGGATCACCGCCGCGGTCGCCCTGCAGGCCGTGCTCGAGCATCCCGAGGTGCAGGGCCGGCCGGCGGCGCTCACGCTCAACTACACCGCGCCGATCGCCGACGGCGAGTACACCGTCCGCGCGGAGCCGGCGCGCACGAACCGGTCGAACCAGCACTGGACGATCACGGCGACGCAGAACGGCGAGGTCACGGTCACCGGCACCGCGCTGTTCGCGCAGATGCGCGAGACCTGGTCCGACACCGAGGCCGAGTTCCCGCAGGTGCCGCCCCCGGCCGAGGTCGCTCCCCGGCCCGGCGGACTGCCGCTGCCGTGGCTCAACCAGTACGAGATGCGGTTCGTCACCGGCGAGATCCCGGAGAGCCCGGAGCACGCGACCGAGGACTCGGTGACGCGGCAGTGGTTCCGCCATGCCGAGCCGCGGGCCTGGGACTTCCCGGGGATCGCCTCGGCGTGCGACGTGTTCTTCCCCCGGGTCTACCTGCGGACGGGGGAGCGGAAGCCTGCGGGAACCGTGAGCTTCACCGCGTACTTCCACGCCGGTGCCGAAGAGCTCGCCGCGCAGGGCGACTACCTGCTCGGGACCGCCCGGGGATCGCGGTTCGGCGAGGGGCTGTTCGACCAGTCCGCGCAGATCTGGGGCGAGTCCGGGGACCTGCTCGCCACCACCCACCAGCTCGTGTACTTCAAGTAGCCGGTCGACGCAGAAGGACGGTTCGACGCCCGGACGGCCGAGGCCCCGCCTGCCGCGATGATCGCGGGGGCGGGGCCTCGTGCGCGGCGGTTCGAACCGGAGTCCGGCCGGAACAGCGCGGCGTCGGAGCGCCGTCTTCTCAGTGCTTGAAGTCCGGCAGATCCTGGCTCATCCGCGGAGCGACGATGCCGGCGAACGCCGTGAACAGCGAGACCGCGACGAGCAGCGCGGCTGCCGGCCACCAGTGGTTGTCCACCGAGGCCACCATCGCGGTCGTGAGCAGCGGGACGAAGCCGCTGAGCATGCCCGCGGTGTTCTGCGCGAACGCCACTCCCGTGTAGCGGGTCTTGGCCGGGAACAGGCCGGTGAGCACAGTGCCGGAGGCGGCGTACGGGAAGGACAGCGCGGCGACCGCGATCGTCATGCCGATGATGACGAGGAAGGAGTTGCCGCTGTCGATGAGGAGGAAGGCCGGGAAGGCGATGACCGCGGAGATGATCCCGCCGTAGAGGACGACCTTGCTCGCGCCGTACTTCCCGCCCAGGCGGCCGCCGATGATGAGCACGGGGATCTCGACGACGGCGGCGACGAGGGTGCCGAGCAGCATCGTCTCGCTCGACTGGCCGAGGACGTTGACGCCGTACCAGACGACGAACGTCGTCACGAGATAGAAGCCGCCCACACCGAGGAGGGCGGCGGCCATGCCGATGATGATGTGCTTCCACGACTCGCGCAGCGTGGTGCTGATCGGGGCCTTGACGATCTCGTCGGACTCCATGAGCTCCTGGAAGACCGGCGACTCGTCGAGCTTCGAGCGGATCCAGATCGCGAGGAGGAGCATGGGGATCGCCGCGAGGAACGGGATCCTCCAGCCGAAGGAGTCGAAGTTCTGCTGCGAGAAGAAGAGGGTGGCGAGGAAGAACCCGCCGGAGGACAGGATGGTGCCGATCGGGGAGCCGATCTGCGGGATCGCGGCATAGCGCGCGCGGTGCTTGAGCGGGGCGTTCTCGACGACGATCGTCATCGCGCCGGCCCACTCGCCGCCGACGAAGAGCCCCTGGACCACGCGGAGGAGCACGAGGAGGATCGGGGCGAAGATGCCGATCGCGGCGTAGGTCGGGAGCATGCCGATGAGGCCGGTGACGATGCCGATGCCGACGATCGTGACCATGAGGGTCTTGCGACGCCCGATCTTGTCGCCCATCCGACCGAAGATCATGCCGCCGATCGGGCGGGCCACGAGTCCGACCCCGAAGGTCGCGAACGAGGCCATGGCCGCTGCCGCGGCGTTCTCATTGGTGAAGTACTGGACGTTGAAGACGAGCGCGGCCGCGGCGCTGAAGAGGAAGAAGTCGTACCACTCCATCGCGGTGCCGACGAGAGCACCGAGGGTGACCTTGCGCGCTTCGGCCTCGGTGAGCTGCCGGGTGGCACCGGCCTCGAGGTTCGCGGATGTCGTGCGGTGCCCGGCCGCCGGATCGGGGGTGCTCATTGCGTCCTCCTGGATCGTGGTGGGAGTCTGGCTCTCTGTCGACAGCCGAGTCTACGCCGGAGGACGCGCGCGGATCATTGCCGTCAGGTAACGGGATTCCCGACGGCACCTGCCCCGGTCGACCGCGAGGTCGACCGGGGCAGATGGACTCGATCCGTCCGGATCAGCTGGGCCGGTGGGGGAGGTAGACCTCCTCGAAGAGCTGCGCGGCGAACGGCGTGAAGTCGAAGTCCTCGACGTCGTACCACTCGTCGAGCGAGTTGAAGTCCCCGCCCTCCTCGTAGCCGAGCTCCTCGGCGACGCCGGACCACTTGTCCGCAGCGTCCTTCATCCGCTGGGAGGCGTCGGAACCGATGAGTCCGTCCTCCTCGACCTGGGCGATGAGCTCGTCGTTCGTCTCCTTGTACTTCTTCTCCGCCTCCGGATCGAGCGGCGTCATCTCGCCGCCGGCCTCGCGGAGCTGCTTGACGCCTGCGGCATTGCCGTTGGCGATGACCTCGGAGCTCGCGACGAAGCCGGGCTCACCCGCATCGAAGATGATCTGCTGGTAGGCGAGCGGGAGGTTCTGGAAGTTCGATCCGGCGAGCATCGCGCCGGCCCCGCGGCTCGACAGGCTCGACTCCGGCGATGCGTAGGAGACGTTCGGGGCGATCTCGAGGAGACCGGCCTCCTCGGACGGGAGCAGCTGCGCGAGCGTGCAGTCGACGGTGCCGCGCTGGATCGCCTCGAACACCTCGACGTACTCCATCGACACCGGGGTGGCGCCGAGGTTGCTCGCCACGGCCTCGAGCGACACGCTGGGGATGCGGACCTGGCGGCCCTTCCAGTCGTCGAGCGTGGTGCCGGCATCGGAGCAGATCGCGTGGTGGTTGCCCGTGCTCACCACCGGGGTGAGGGGCACGATGCCCTGCTCCTCGTACCCGGTGAGGATCTCCTCGGAGTTCCAGGCCATGTCGATGATCGCGGCGTTGCCCACGAGCTCGCCGACGACGGGGGAGTTCGGCAGCCCCGCCGAGGTGGTGGCGAGCGCGTCGAAGGCCGGGTAGGTGGAGGGGTCGTAGATCGGCAGGGCGTAGGAGACGTCGATGCGTCCGTCGGCCAGGGCGTCGTCGATCTCCGAGTAGCCCGCGATCGCCTGCGCCCAGATGACCTCGACGGTGATCTTCCCGCCGGAGCGCTCCTCGACGTACTCCTTGAAGTCATGGGCCGACTGGGCGGAGACGGAGTTCGGGCCCTGGGCGCCGGCCTGGTAGACGATGTTCACCGGGTCGAGCTCGGCGAGAGCGGCGTCGACGTCCTCCTGGGACGCCCCGTAGTCGAATCCGGTTCCGCCGCCGGTGCCCCCGCCTCCTCCGCCGCTGCCGGCGGATCCGGCACAGGCGCTGAGAGCGAGGACGCCCGTCGCTGCGATGGCGGCAGCGGACAGGAATCGGGGAGATCGGACAGTGGTCATGGGGGTTCCTCCTCATCGAGGACGCTCTGTCGGTCGGGGTGGGGCATGAGCCCACGGCGTTGTGGCTCAGATCACTTATATCACCGATGGGCCGAATTTTTGAGTCCGACGTCAGATTCGCTTCGTCGCGGCGGGCGTGCAGATGAGCTGCAGAACGGTGGGCGTCAGTGCGGCAGCGCCTCGTGCGAGGGCTGGTGACGGCGCCGGGAGACCTCGTGCCGGTGCTCCTGGGCGACCTCGCGCACCGAGGACGCGCGGTGCCGGGTGCGGAGCCGGACGTAGATCCAGTGCCCGATGCAGGCGGCGAGCGCCCAGGCGGTCCCGGTCACCGCTCCGGCCAGGACGTCGGTGAGCCAGTGGTGCCCGAGGTAGATGCGCGAGGTGCCCATGAGCACGCTGAACACGGTCAGCCCGGTGAGCGTGAGGACCCGGCCCCGGCGGCTGCGCACATACAGCAGGACGAGATAGGCGAGCACGGTGGCGATGACGAACGTGTTGAGCGTATGACCGCTCGGGAAGCTGGGCGAGTGCTCGAACGGAGGCACTGCTTCGGTGAGCGGGGGACGCGCCCGTCCGGTCATCGTCTTCCCCTGGGTGGTGAGGAAGAGCGACCCGGCGACGGCCACGACCATGAGCACGAGCGGAGTGCGGGTGCGCCACCACCACGTGAGCGCGATGATGGTCGTGCCGGCGAGGATCGGCATCCCGATCGTGCCCCCGAGGTGGGTGAAACCCGTGACCACCGTGTTGAGCCAGTCCGTGCGCTGTGCGAGCATCCAGGCGTGCACCGGGCCGTCGATCCGCTGGGCCTCTCCTCCTGCCTGGACCGCCTCGTAGAGGTCCTCCAGGGCGTCGAGCGAGAGGGCGATGACGAGGAAGACGGCGGCGACCGGGAGCAGGCCGATGAGGCGGGCGGTGAGCTTCGCGACGCGTCCGGGCGATGCGGTCGGGGCGGTCTCCTCCGGCTGCGCCTGCGAGCCGGGTGCACGATGATCCATAGTCCCGATTCTCGCTCATGCGCGGACCGGCCCACGCGCTGGGCGCCCGTCGGCCGGATCGTCGGCCCGGGGCCGTTCCACCTGCGAATACGCGGGGGCGTGATGAAAATTGAACGAATTGCGGGTTACTCTGGCGTCAGTTCTGCGGCACTCACTGTCGAGGCGCCCTCAGAGCCGACGCGGGTCCCCGGATCCGCTCGACCGTTCGCACGATCGACGATGGAGTTGAAGTGACCGTGATGAGAACAGCAGGGAGCATGAAGTTCCGGACCACGGGGCGCAGGGCGGTGGTCGGGGGTGCTGCAGGATCGGTGCTGCTCCTCGCCTCGGCGTGCGGCACCGCCGGAAGCGTCGGCGGTGGAGGATCCGCCGGAGAATCGGGAGGCTACGAGTACGGAGCCTCGCAGGACGAGATCAATGAGGCGATCGCCGATCTCGAACCCGTGAACATCGTCTACCAGGTGGGAACGCCCTCGGCGAACTCGACCACTGGAGCACGATCGCTGCAGTTCAAGGACGCGGTCGAGGAGATGTCCAACGGCCAGATCGAGGTCGAGATCGTCTGGAGCATGGCCGTCGCCGGGTATCCCGAGGCGATCGACGCCGTCGTCGACGGCCGCGTGGACGTGAGCTACCACCTCGTGGGGTACGAGCCGCAGCGCTTCCCCGAGGCCACCGCGCTGGCGACCGCGCTGGCGAACGTCGAGTACTCTCCCATGGTCGGTGAGATGGTCGCGCACGGTGTGGCTTCCGAGATCGGGTGGAACAGCGAACCGCTCCTCGACCGCTTCGAGCAGGAGGGTGTCAGGCCGCTGGCCCCCTTCATCGCCAACGGCGCCTACTCCCTTAACTGCAACTCGCAGATCGCCACCGGCGACGACCTCGAGGGACGGCAGATCCGGGCCGGCACCTCGGGCCAGAGCCAGGCGGTCCAGGACTTCGGCGCGGTGCCGACGAGCATGGAGTTCACCGAGGCCTTCGAAGCCATGCAGCGCGGCACCATCGACTGCGACCTATCGCCCACCGCGGCCAAGGACATCAGCGGCGTGTTCCAGGCGGCTCCGCACCTGAGCTACACCACCGAGGCCAGCTGGCCCCGGTTCCCGGCCGGCTTCTTCGTCGGATCGAGCTTCGACAACCTCCCGGTCGCCTATCAGCAGATTCTCTTCGATTCGGCTGATCTGCTGGTGAGCGGTTCGGCCCAGGGGTACGTCGACTCGAACAAGAACCACGTCGAGGACATCCGGAGCGTGGACGGCACGATCAACGAGTTCGATTCGGCGATGCAGGACGAACTCCGGGAGATCGTCGACAGCCAGATCGAGACGAACATCGACGACGGCCTGGTGCCGGAGGACATCGTCGAATCGATCGCCGAGCTCGAGGAGAAGTACCGCGGCATCGTCACCGAGCTCGGCTACGAGGACGGCGGCGACATGGAGACCATGGACGAATGGTACGACCCGGCGGCCGACTGGTCGGACTACTCGGATGCGATCTTCGAGGAGGCCGGCGCACTCGACCACCGGCCCGGCAGCTGACACCATCGGCGCGGACCGAACCGCTCTCCGGTGCCGGGTGTGCACCTCTGCTCGACATCATCAAACGTGATTCGAGCGGACGTGCACACTCGGCGCTGGCCGGAACGGGGAGGACACGGTGGGCCCCGTGGGGCTCGAACCCACGACCCGCGGTCGAGGGAAAGAGACAGGCCCGCAATGTTCTACAGGGATGGAACCCATCAAGGCAACGAGCGGCCCATTCCTCGCTTCACCCCCACCGCATCACTGTCAAAATCTCCGTCGCAATCGGTTGCTTGCTGGCTCAATATCAAGCAATCAGCCGCTACGAGAGGTGGGATCCCGCCACGTCATAAGTCTCAGTTGGCAAGATTGGGGAAGGCGGCGAAAAGAGTAGCGAGAATTAATCGGCTAGCGTAGGAGCTGCTCGAAGAACGGCGAACCGGCGCCAAGAAAACTACTTTGAGCACGCACTCGGAAAGCCTTAAGACTCGCGCACGTGCAATCCAATAACCGCCATGGGAAAGACCAGCAGGAGTCGGAGAAACCCATCGCAGGTGGTTTCGGATCAGCAATGCAGTTGTGCCTGACCCTAGAAGTTCAGCGAATGTCAATTGCAAAGCGGCACCTAACGTTTGCCAAGCCAATCGGCCGATTGACTCTCAAGCGCAAGTTGCATTGATTGGTGGCATATCTACATGACCTCCCCTCGCGCTTGACACGCGACCGATCGCATCGCAGGAATACTCAGTAAAAGCATATCCGTTGTCGGTAAGTCAATGCCCGCGGGAGGCACAAATAGTCTTGCGCGTTCGCAATGATGCGCTTCCTTGTACTTTTCTACTCGGATAGAGTCTTGAAGTTGACAAACAAGGGATCTGCATCCCCGTAGGACGAAACTGATGGTTGGAGCGACGACAAATTTGCCCGCGTTGGAGCGAGTCATGTCTATGCCGGGCTGGCCGTCGCTCGTATGCTTGTACCATGATGCCTAGGCGACCGAGGGAACACCAACTAGAGACTGAGTCGATCAACGCTTTCCGTAAAGTGGCTGGTGAGCATGGTTGGGTCGTCCGAGAGATGCCTGAAGACTACGGAATCGATCTCGAAGTGGAAATCTTCGACGACGACGACTATGCAACGGGCAATATCTTTAAAATTCAGATGAAGGCAACTGATAAGCCCGGATCACGATCAATCAGGGTTTCAACCGAATCCCTATTGTACTGGGTACATTTTGATGTACCCGTAATGATCATACTCTATGATTCAAGCGATTGCAGTCTATACGGAAAATGGGTGCACCGGCGGGATCCCGTCGCTGAATTCGCGGAGCAGCAGAAGTCGGTCACAATAAGGTTCGAGGAACGCGATCGGATTTCGGGATCATTTAGTAGGTTCGAAGTCGAACTAGAGGCGCTAAAGAAATTCAAAGAGCGCAGAATCAATGCGCCGTTATCTTGCAGGGTTGGCAATGCGCGCAAATCCGATAACCAGCCGCATGAGGCGCCGATGGATATTTCATCTCAGCTTTTTGTTTTGGAGAATAGATCCATGGGGATGCTCGCGCTTTCCAAGTCGGATGATGCGGACTTCACCTTATCTGCAAGTTCTGAGACGATTCAAGTAACTATTGGACCAAACCTCGCGCACGTTGAAGTGCCGAAAGGATCCGTGGGAGTCGATCCCAGTGAATTATCGCAGTTGGTAATTTCATCTGCAGCGGTACTTCTGTTTCGAATTGGAATCGAAGGTTACGCTTCGAGGCTCGTTGCGACTTTGCCGAATGACTCACAGTGGTTCATTAATGCGAATCTTTCGCTTGATCTGGGCTTGTGTTTGGCGAGCGTCAGCTCCTGGCAGAAGTTGCTTGCGATAGCCGAATGCGTTTCGAATCAATCAACCTCGGACCCGAGTCTTCTGCACATTGCCCAAGTGTACGGAATGCTTGCGCTGTATTCTCCCGAATGTGATACTGAAAATGAACGGATGACAGGGTTCTTGCAGAAGCTTGCGATGCGTCTTTCCAAATTGCCAGATCCTTTGGATGCTGGTGTCGCATATTACAATTTAGCCAACTTCGTCAAATCAAAGGATCCTGCTGCGGCATTAGAGTTTCTGGCCTTGGCTGAACAATATGATTCGCGTTATAGGTCGCGTGAGTACTTTTACGGTGAACGGGCCGAGTGTTTCTACCGTCTGGGTGCTTTTGACAAGATGGCCATCTCCTATGAGAGCGCTGTCGAGGTTGCGAAGGAAAGTGGTTCGGAGCGGCCAGAAGGATACTATGATGTTCGATTGGCAGACAGCTATCTGCTTTCGGGCGAAATATGCAAGGCCTACCAAACTGCTATTGAGTCTCGCGTGTCGGCAAGCGGGGATGAAAACTTCCGGAAGGTTGTTATTTCGATCTCGTCACTCATTATGGAAGTGACTGGTACCCGGGTGCAGAAGTCGAGTTTGGCTTCGTCATTCGGGGAGGCCTCTGATCTTTCTAGTATGCCACTCGAAAAGGTGTTGGAAGAGATGGCATCCGGAGTTCGCGGCGGCGTGTACAACCCAGACTGTTGGATACGCTTGATGCCAGGCCTGTCGGCTGAACATCAGGCTACTGCGCTATTGCTTATCGGTCACTTCTTTCAGAACTCCGAGGCTATGGCGGCTGCGTACATTGCATTCCACGCGTTAGGCTTGGAAGAGATGTCCGCTGCGGTAGGTCATATGGGCTTGGATCTGTTTGACTCAGAATTCTTCGTAATTGTTAGTTCCGGTGAGATACCGGAATCAGAAGCTGCGGCCAAGGCGTTGAAGATGATCGCGTCTAGTAACGCGGTTCCGACACGACCGTTCACGGTTAGAATTCACGAACAACCGGAATAGGTGCTTCTGTCGATTGCGCTGCGTGTTAACTGCATCGAGCCGTCAGTGTAAGTCGTATTTCGGTGTACGAGAAGTTCCTTATTGTTGTGCATAGTTCTGATCGGAGATCTATTGGCCGGATTTGGGGTGCTTGTGGTTGTGGACAATTGTGTTCCGGACATGCGGTGGGCCCCGTGGGGCTCGAACCCACGACCCGCGGATTAAAAGTCCGCTGCTCTACCAGCTGAGCTAGAGGCCCGAACGGTCGAATCGTCAGGATGGGACCGTTCAGCGCGCGATTGCGCGCGGCACAAGTGTAATCCGCGCGGCGGTCGCCTGCCCAATCCCGCGCGCCGCCCGGGCGGACCACTCGGTAGAGTTGCAGAGGCCGCCGGCACTGCTGCGCAGCCTGGACGGACACGGGTGGGGAGGAGGTGCCGGATGGCGATGCGCCGCTCCCGTCCGACCCCGGCCGATCCGAGCGGCACCTGGCGCCTCATCGCCGCTCTCGCCTTCGCGAGCACGGGGCGGCCTTCATGCAGACGCTCGTCGTCCCCATCCAGAACTCCCTGCCCGAGCTGCTCGGCGCACCCCGCTCCGCGACGGCCTGGGTGCTCACCATCTCGCTCGTCGCCGCCGCCGTCACCACCCCGATTTCCGGCCGGCTGGGGGACCTGTTCGGCAAGCGCAGGGTCGCCCTCGCGCTCATCGGTCTCCTCGTCCTCGGCTCGGTCATCGCCGCCCTGTCCTCCGGGCTCGTCGGCGTCCTCGTGGGCCGTGCGCTCCAGGGCGCGAGCATGGGCATCATTGCGGTCTCGATCTCGATCCTCGGCGACCAGCCCGATCCCCGGAAGAACGTCACCGGCATCGCGATCGTCAGCGCCAGCCTGGGTTTCGGCGGCGCTCTCGGACTGCCGCTGAGCGCCTGGATCGTGCAGATCGGGGACTGGAAGCTCCTCTTCTGGGCCACCGCAGCGCTCGGCGTCGTCACCCTGCTCTCCCTCCGCGCCGCCGTGCCCGCCTCCCCGGGAACCCGGCAGCGCGTCGATGTCCTCGGCGCCGTCGGACTCGCCGCCGGCCTGTCGGGCATCCTCGTCGCGATCTCCCAGGGGCCGGTATGGGGATGGATCTCCGCCCCTACGCTCGGCTTCGGGCTCGGCGGCATCGGTGTGCTGTTCGCCTGGGGCGTCTACGAGCTCCGGATCGGTGCCCCGATGGTCGATCTCCGCCTGCTCGCCCGCCGTCGGCTGCTCCTCGTCAACGCCGGGACGATCGCCCTCGGGTTCTCGTTCTTCATCTCCCAGGTGGCCTACATGCAGATGCTCCAGCTGCCGGCCGACACCGAGGCGGGCCTCGGGCTGAGCACGTTCGGCGGCAGCCTGGCGCTCGTCCCCAGCGCCCTGACGATGATGGCGCTCGCTCCCGTGTCCGCGCGGCTCATCACCGTCCTCGGCGGCCACCTCGCGACATGTCTGGGGTCGGTGGTGATCGCGCTGTCCTACGCCTACACCCTCCTCTGGCACGATGCGGTGTGGCACATCGTGCTCTCGAGCACCGTCCTGTGCGCCGGCCTCGCCCTGTCCTACGCCGCGATCCCCACGCTCGTCATGGACGAGGTCCCCCGCGAGGCCACCGGATCCGCCAACGGCGTCAACGCGCTCATGCGCAGCGTCGGCACGAGCAGCGGGGCAACGGTCTCCGGCATGGTGCTCGCAGCGACGAGCCGCGAGGTTGCCGGCTCCCAGGTGCCCTCGCTCGACGGATTCCTCGTGAGCTTCGCGCTCGGGCTTGCCGGAGCGCTCGTGTGCGCTGTCCTCGTCTGGGTCGCTCGCCGCTCCCGCTGACCTGCACTCCAGTCCTCAAGCCGAGCCGAGCCTCCGCCGGCTGCCGCGCTGCAGGTCACACGCCGTCGACCTGTCATGTCCGCTCGATCTTCCCATCGAACTGCCATGTCTGCTCGATTCCGGACGGAGAACCGTGCAGGAGCGGCAGGTCGACGGGAAGAGCGTGCACGAACGGCAGGTGGACGGGACGACGAGATCGGGCAGACCGAGCAACCTCATCCGCTCTCAGAGACGGACGTCCGGCCGGTAGGTGCGCGGCGCCTCGTCCGCAGCAGGTCCGGTGTCGGCCGAGCCGGTGTGCGCGACGACGTCCTGGTCCTCGGAACGCCGCCCGCCGAAGATCCCGGACCTCCGGCCGCGGCGGTCACCGCGACCGCCGCCCTTCCCGGTCTGCTGCTCGTCGACGACCTCGCCGTCGATGACCTCACCGGATCCGCGCTTCTTCTTGAGCCGAATGATGTTCTTGAGTCCGCCGACGACGGTGGCGTCCTTCTTCGGGGTGCTCACCTGCGGGTCGAGCTCGGGCTCGAAGTTCACCGGGAACGGCCCGAACGCCGTGCGCGCCTGGTCGACGACGGTGAGCGCCATCTTCCGATTCACCACCGCGCCGATCACCGCTCCCACGCCGAAGGGCAGCAGCCGCCCGACGAACGAGCCGCTCGCCCGCGCCGCGTACTTCTTGAGCAGCGCCTTGCGCATGCGACGGGTGAGCGAGTTCATCATCGAGGCGGGGACCTGCTTGGCGACGATCTGGCCCCAGTTCGCCGTCACCGCCGGCCCGGTGCCGCGCGCCTGGCCTGCGAACTTCTTGACGAGATCACGACCGGAATCGCCGAGCATGAGGCCCATGACGAGAGCGTTCGCGCGCTCCGGGTCGCGCACCGGCAGGCCGTGCAGCTCGGCGACGGCCTGCGCGTAGAGAGCCGACCCCTCGAGGAATCCCGCGGTCTCCACCGCGGCCACGCCCATCGCCGCGCCGGTGCCGATCCCCGGCACCACTGCGGTGGCGCCCACCGCAGCACCGCCGCCGGTGGTGAGGTTGACATAGTGGCTGCGGACGATCTCTGCGATGTCCGCCGGTGTCGCATCGGGGTTGCGGCGACGCAGCGAGCGGAGGTAGGCGAGGACGGCCGGGCGCTGCACGCTCAGCAGCTTGCGGATGCCGCCCTCGGCCTTGGGATGGAGGGTGCCGTCGTCGTTGATCGCCATGCCGGCGGCCCGGCCGATGCCGGAGTTGACCATCGTGCTCTTCACCATGGGAGTTCCTCTCTCGCACTCGCGCGCCGGGCCGGGTCGGCTCGAATCCGCAAGCGACATTGTGAAGTCGAACACTGCGCATCAGTCTACTTCGCCCCTCCCGGGGTCCCTCGAATCCAACTCCCAGCACCCGTGGGGAATACGCGGAGCACCACCGGCCGCCACGGCCGCCGGAGTACACTGGGCGGCGATGTCGACACCAGGGAACGCCCCGCGCCACCACCGCCCCCGCGTCATGCCCGACCTCGATCACCTGCGGCCGCAGCCGGATCCGGCCGCTCGCGCCGAGGCCGCTCACTCGACCGCCGTCCTCCTCGTGGGCAGCAGGGACGGGCAGCGCGACGCGGACGCGACGGCGCGGTTCGTCCGCCTCGCCGACGAGGTCGGCCTCGAGGCCCTCGCCGAGATCTGGTCCCGGGCGCCGGCGGTCTCACTGCCCGGTGCGCTGTGGCGGCTCTATGCGCTCCGCGATTGGATCCGCCGCTCGCCCCGGCAGGCCGCCGACTGGTTCGACGCCGGCCGCCAGGGCCACTCCGTGGCCGAGGTGCTCGCCGGTGTCGAGACCCCGCCCGGGCCGGATGCGGTGGCCCGCGCCGCTGACCGGATCCTCTCCGGGGCGTTCGCGGGGGATCTCGCCATCGCACTCGCCCGCGCCTCGGCGTTCGTCGAGGTCGCCGCGCGCGGCCGCGTCCTCACCGGGGACACCGGTACCGGTGCCGAGCAGTTCGAGAACCTCGCTCGGGATCTCGCCGGAGCCGCTCGCGCGCGCCGGCAGGGCCGCCTCGTCTGAACCCACCGGGCGAGCACACCGCACGCGTCCCCGACGCGGATCTCGCAGGTCGCCCGGGTGCTGCTGGGAGCGGTTCCGGTGGTGATCGCACAGGTCACCCGGGTTCTCGAGCATCAGGGATCCGCCGTTGGGAAACCGGCGCCGGGACTTGTATCCTGCTCACGTGGCCCGCGAGGGTCGCATCGGGTGTCGGATCGCTGAAGCCCCGGGCTCCAACATCAGCCGCTTCGAGCGGCCTACCGCCGAGAGGCGCTCTCGGTCCGGCACCCGCCCTCCAGCAGCACCGAACGAGGAGAACCGCGTGAGACTGCGCCGGGTTCCACGCGAATCACAGTTCTATGACCTGTTCATCGAGCTCGCCGCTCACCTCCAGGACGGCACCCTCGTCCTCGCCGAGCTCTCCGGGATCCCGGTCGACGAGCGGCGGGCGGCCGCCCGCCGGATGCAGGAGATCTGCGACTCCGCCGACGAATCGGCCGGGGCCGTGCTCCGCCGGCTCCGCGAGAACTACGTCACCCCGCTCGACCGCCAGGATCTCTTCCTCCTCTCCGACACCCTCCGCGAGACGTGCCACGCGCTCGATGCGGTGGGCTTCGCGATGACCTCCTCGGCGTTCGACGAGCTCCCGGTCGGCGCACTCGAGATGCTCGCGCTGCTCTCCACCCAGGCGGACCAGACGCTGCGGATGACCCAGCGGCTGCGCGGCAAGACCGATCACTGGGAGTACGTCGAGTCGATCGACCGGCTCGTCCATCGCGCGGTCGGGCTCCAGCAGAAGGTGTCCGACGCGGTGCCCGCATCCCGCCGCGGACTGACGTACGCGACGGCCGTCATGCAGCTGTCCACCGCCTTCGTCCACGCGTCCCGGTCATTCAAGGAGATCTCGCGGGTGATCGGCACGATCGCCGTCAAGGAGTCCTGAGGTGGAGCTCCTCTTCGCAGCGGTCGTCCTCGTCATCGTGGCGTTCGCGTTCATGAACGGCTTCCACGACGCGGCGATCACCGTCGGCAATGCGGTCGTCCACCGCGCGCTCACACCGCGCCTCGCACTCGCGCTCGCCGCAGTCTTCAACTTCATCGGAGCCCTGCTCGGGCAGAGCATCGCGGAGGTCGTTGTCGCGAACATCGTCGATTTCCCTCCCGATCACGTCGACATCCTCCTCATCGTGCTCGCCGGCGTGCTCGGCGGCCTCGTCTGGAACATCGCCACCTACCTGTTCGCACTGCCGGTGTCCTCGACACACTGCCTGTTCGGCGGGCTCATCGGCGCAGGGCTCGTGTTCGGCGCCACCTCGTCCGGACGTGAGCTCTTCGTCTCGGTGCTCGCCCCCCTCATCCTCACCCCGCTCGTCGCCTTCCTCCTGAGCTTCCTGCTCATGGGCGTGGTCAGCGCGGTCGTCGGCGCGACGGCGATGAAGCCGCTGTTCCGGCGCAGCCGGATGGTCTCGAGCGTCCTCATCGGTGCCCTGTCGCTCGCGCACGGGACCCAGGACGCGCAGAAGTCCGCGGCGATCATGATGGTCGCGGTCCTCGCGTATACCACGACGGAGCCCGTGGTGCTCGACGCGTTCTCCATCGACTGGCCGGTGCGCATCACCATCGCGTGCGCGCTCGCCCTCGGCACCCTGCTCAGCGGCTGGCGGGTGGCGCGCACCCTCAGCGTGCGCATGGTCCAACTCGATCCGGTGAAGTCCGCGGTCTCGGACTTCACCTCAACCTCGTTCATGTTCATCGCCGCACTCCTCCTCCGGGTGCCGGTGTCGATGAGCTTCCTCGTCGTCGCGGCGAATCTCGGCACCCAGTTCGAGGATCGGCGGGCCGGGGTGCGGATGCGCTATCTCGTCCCGGTGCTGGGCTCGTGGCTGCTGAGCCTGCCCGCCGCAGCCGTCCTCGCCGCGCTCCTCGCCCTCGTCCTCCTGCCCGCGCGCTGAGGCGCACGGCCGCCTCGGCCCCGGCCGGCCCTCACATCCGGTGCCGACCCTCCCAGCGGCCACGACGACGAAAAACCCGCGTTTCCTGCTGCGGCACGCGAAACCTGTACAGGAATCGCGTGCCACCGCAGGAAACGCGGGTCACTCGTGTGAAGCGGACCGTTGGGCCGCGGGCGCACCCACGGACCGCAGGACCCGGACGGCCCGGTCAGCCGAAGCGGCCGGAGATGTAGTTCTGGGTCTCCTCGTTCGCCGGGTTGGAGAAGATCGTGCTCGTCTCGTCATACTCGATGAGCTTGCCGGGCTTGCCGGTGCCGGCGATGTTGAAGAACGCGGTCTTGTCGGCCACGCGCGCCGCCTGCTGCATGTTGTGCGTGACGATGACGACCGTGTACTGCTCCTTGAGCTCGTTGATGAGGTCCTCGATCGCGAGCGTGGAGATCGGGTCGAGGGCCGAGCACGGCTCGTCCATGAGGATGACATCGGGGGAGACGGCGATCGTGCGGGCGATGCACAGGCGCTGCTGCTGGCCGCCGGACAGCCCGGATCCCGGGCGGTCGAGGCGGTCCTTGACCTCCTCCCAGAGGTTCGATCCGCGCAGGGAGCGCTCGACGATGTCGTCGGCCTCCGAGCGCGACATCCGCGAGCCGTTGAGCTTGTGGCCGGCGAGGATGTTGTCCCGGATCGACATCGTGGGGAAGGGGTTGGGCCGCTGGAACACCATGCCGACCATGGCCCGGACGTTGACCGGGTCGACGCCCGGAGCGTAGATGTCGTCGCCGTCGAGCATGAGCTGGCCCTTGGCGTAGGCGCCGGGGATGACCTCGTGCATCCGGTTGATCGTGCGGAGGAACGTCGTCTTGCCGCAGCCGGACGGGCCGATGAAGGCGGTCACCGAACGCGGCTCGATGCTGATGTTGACGTCTTCCACCGCGAGGAACTTGTCGTAGTAGACGTTGAGGTTGGTGGCGTCGATGCGCTTGGACATGAGTTCTCTTCCTGCTGTGTGCTTCGGGCTGCGGCTCAGCGGCCGGAGTTCTTGGGGGCGAAGGCCTTCGCGATGACGCGCGCGATGAGGTTGAGCAGCATCACGATGATGATGAGCACGAGGGCTGCCACCCAGGCGCGCAGCGTCGAGGGCTCGGGAGCCGCCGGCGCGGTCGGGTTGACGAGCTGGCGGTAGATGTACACCGGCAGCGCCGTCATCCAGCCGGAGAGCACGTTCCAGTTGACCGTCGCCGCGTAGCCGGCGGTGACGAGGATCGGAGCGGTCTCACCGGTGACGCGGGCGATCGCGAGCGTCACGCCCGAGGCGATGCCGGACATCGCGGTGGGGAGGACGACCTTGAGGATCGTCCGCCACTTGCGGACGCCGAGCGCGTAGGACGCCTCGCGCAGCTCGTTGGGGACGACGCGGAGCATCTCCTCAGTGGAGCGCACGACGACCGGGATCATGAGCACCGACAGCGCGATCGCGGCGGTGAGGCCCATCTTGACCATCTGCATCTGGCTGGGTCCTTCGCCGAGGATCGTCGTGATGACGAGCTGGACGGCCGCGAAGGCGAACAGGCCGGCGACGATCGACGGAATGCCGGTCATGACGTCGACGAAGAACGTGATCGCGCGGGAGAACCAGCCTCCGCGGGAGTACTCGACGAGGTAGATCGAGGCCATGAGCCCGATCGGCACCGAGATCAGGGTGGCGATGGCGGTGATCGCGAGGGTGCCGACGAGTCCGTGGAGGAAGCCGCCCATGAGCGGCGCGCCCTCGTCACGGGTCGCCTGGTCGGTCGCACCGGTGACCCCGGACATGTCGTCCCACAGGAGGTGCGGGTTGGCGAGCAGCGTGGGAAGGCCCTCGGCGACGACCGTCCAGATCACCGACACGAGCGGGAGGAGGGCGATGAGGAAGGCGCCCCACACGAGGTTCTTCCACAGGCCGTCGGTCGCCCGGCGCCGGTTCTCGACGACGAGGGTGGTGACGTACATGCCGATGACGTAGAGCACGGCGGTGAGGACGACGAAGCCGGTCCAGTTGAATCCGCCGCTGAGCACGAACGTCACGGCGGCGGCGAGGACGAGCGCGCCGATGAGCACGGCGATCCAGGTCCACGACGGCTTCTGGCCGGCGGTGAGGGAGTTCTTCTTGGCGACCCGTGCCCGCGGGTCGTGTGCGGCGGTGTCGGTCGTGGTCTTCATCAGTTGGCTCCCGAGAATTCCTTGTGGCGGCTGACGATCCAGCGCGCGACCATGTTCACCGCGAGGGTGATGATGAACAGCATGAGGCCGGCGGCGATGAGCTCGGACTGCCGCATGCCGAACGCCTCGGGGAAGTTGAGTGCGATCTCCGACGGGATCGTCGCATTGCGTCCCGAGGTGATGAGGCTCAGCGAGAACACGCCGGGGGAGAGGACAAGGGTGACGGCCATCGTCTCGCCGAGGGCGCGGCCGAGGCCGAGCATGACCGAGGAGATGATGCCGGCGCGGGCGAACGGGAAGACGGTCATCTTGATCATCTCCCAGCGCGTCGCGCCGAGCGCGAGAGCCGCCTCCTCGTGGAGCTTCGGGGTCTGGATGAAGATCTCCCGGCACAGCGAGGTGATGATCGGCAGGATCATCACCGCGAGCACCACGCCCGAGGTCAGCAGCGTGCGCCCGGTCGTCGAGGGGTCTCCCGCGAAGAACGGGATGAACCCGAGGTTGTTGTGGAGCCACCCGTAGATCGGCACCATGCTCGAGGCGAGGAAGGTCATGCCCCACGCGCCGTAGACCACCGAGGGGATCGCGGCGAGGAGGTCGACGATGTACCCCACCGGGGTAGCGATCTTCCGCGGCGCGTAGTGCGAGATGTAGAGCGCGATCCCGACGGCCACCGGGGTGGCGAGCAGGAGCGCGATGACCGAGGCGATGATGGTGCCCGCCATGAGCGGCCACACGTACTGCCAGAAGGTGTCCGCGCTCTCGATCGAGTCGTGGGTGGAGAACACCTCGGGCCACAGCGCCGGGAGCGCCTCGACGACGAGGAAGATGGCGACGAACGCCAGGACCAGGAGGATGATGACGCCGGCGGCGAGCGCGGTGTTGGAGAAGACCTTGTCCCCGGCCGCGCCTCCGCGGGATTTCGTCAGAGCCGGATTCTTCTTCGGCTCGGTGGCTGTGGTTTCGGTCACGATGACTTCCTCGGTATGCCCGGATGCGGTGGCCGCTCGCCGGGTATGTGGTTCGATCGAGCGCAGCTCCCGCGTCACGATGCGGCCACCGGGTCGTGGAGTGGTGACCCGATGGCCGCATCGTCAGCGATCGCCGCAGGTGAGGGGCATGATCAGCCCTGGGTGCCGATGGCCTCGATCTTCTCGAGTGCGGCGTCGCGGGTGGCGTCCGAGATCGGTGCGGATCCGGCAGCGCCCTCAGCGGTCGACTGTCCATCCTCGGAGACCACGTAGTTCGCGAAGGCCTTCGCCTGATCGGCGGTCTCCTGGTTCTGGTACTGGTTGCAGTAGATGTGGTACGACACGAGGACGATCGGGTAGACGCCGGCCTCCTCGGTGTCGCGCTCGAGCTCGACCGAGCCGTCATCGTTCTGCGTCGCCTTCTCGACCGCCTGGGCGGCGGCATCGGCGGAGTACTCGATGTACTCCTCGCCCACGCCGACGGCCACGGTGCCGAGCTCGCCGACCTGCGAGGCGTCGGCGTAGGTGATAGCACCCTCGGTCGACTGGGTGAGCGACACGACGCCGGAGGTCTGCTGCGCGGACTCCGCGGCGATGTCGGACGGCCAGGCCTCGACGACGTCGTGGGTCCAGGCGTCCGGGGCCGCGGCGGCGAGGTACTCGGTGAAGTTCTCGGTGGTGCCCGAGTCGTCGGCACGGTGGACGACGGTGATGTCGAGGTCGGGGAGCTCGACGCCCTCGTTCTGGGAGGCGATCGCCTCGTCGTTCCACTTGCTGATCTCGCCGGTGAAGACCTTCGCGATGGTGTCGGCGTCCATCTTCACGGCCTCGGAGACCTCGGGCAGGTTGTAGGCCACGGCGACGGGGGAGATGTAGGCCGGGACTTGGAAGATGCCCTCGGGACCGCAGACGGACTCGGCCTGGCTCTTCTCGTCGTCGTCCATCGCGGCGTCGGAACCGGCGAAGGAGTACTGGCCGTTGAGGAAGCCCTCACGGCCCGAGCCGGAGCCGACCGGGTCGTACTGGACGGTGAGGTCGGGGAACTCGCCGGTGATGCCATCGGTCCACGCGGTCATCGCGGCTTCCTGCGAGGAGGCGCCGCCGCCGATGAGGTTGCCCGAGACCTGGGTCTCGCCGCCGCCTTCGCCGCCTCCGCTCTCGGAGCCGCCGTTCGAGCCGCCGCCACCGCAGGCGGAGAGGGTGAGTGCGCCGGCGGCGAAGAGGGCCGCGGCGGGAGCAAAACGCGTGAGCTTCACGTGGATGCCTTTCGATGGGTGCTGAGTCCGGGGCGCTGCCCCGCGTACAGCCATCACGCTAAGAGCGGCGTGTGTATGCAAGACCGTTGCAAGGTGAACGGACGGTGAACTGGCTTCGAAATCACCCGACAGCTCATGAGATCTGGGTCACACTGTGCGGTCGGCGTCGCCCTCTCCTCAGGCGTCGATCGGCCGGTAGCGCTCGAACTCGACGATCCGCGGCACCGGTCCGGGTCGGACGTAGGCGACGAGGATCTCCCCGGGGTTCATGTACGGGTCCTTCTTCGGCAGCCGCTCGGCCAGCCCGGCCGGTGCGTGGTCGGCGAGCACGGCGAGCACGGTCGGCAGCACCGGGCGGTGCGTGCAGATCACCGTCGGCTTGCCCTTCTCGAGGATCGCGACGAGCGCCTTCGCGGTCTTCTTCGGGTTCGCCGCGTTCGCCTTCTCGCTCAGCGGCGCCACGGTCTTGATGCTCCTGCCGACGGCCGCGGAGTACGGCTTGAGGGTCGCCACGCAGCGCTTCCACGGGCTCGACACGACCTTCTTGATCCGCCAGGCGGCGAGCAGTCCGGTGAGCGCCATCGACTGCCGGGTGCCGAGCGCGAGGAGCGGACGCACGTGCTCGGTCTCGTGCCATTTCGAGCGCGGGAACGCCTTGCCGTGGCGCACGATGATGAGCGCCCAGGCGCGCAGCGCACCGGTCCGGTGGGCGTGCTCGAGCCGATCGAGCTGCTCGCGGTCGGCGAACCGGCTGAGCTTCGCGCGCGCCGTGCCGACCGGGAACCACTCCGCGCGGTCGATCTCCTTGGGGTCGTCCGGCTTCGCGGGCTTGTCGCTCGTCACCTCGGCGGCCCAGTAGCTCACGTGCTTGGTGAGTCGCCGGCCGACGGTGTACCGGGCCGAGGGCATGGGCAGCCCGAGGTGGATGTCGAAGCCGGTCTCCTCGGCCACCTCGCGCACGGCGCACTCCGGCAGGGTCTCGCCCTTGTCGACCTTGCCCTTGGGCCATGACCAGTCGTCGTAGCGGGGCCGGTGGACGAGGAGCACCTCGAGGCCGGAGCGGCCCTCCCGCCAGCACACGGCCCCTGCGGCGAGCACATCCGCCTGGAGCCGGGCGGACTCCTCGGCGTTGGTGACGGCGGTGGGGCTCACTGCGGATCCACCGTCCGGCGTCGGTGGTGGCGGCGGATGAGCTCGGACTGGTAGTCGGCGAGCGGCTCGCCCTCGGGGCCGCGCGAGTGACGGGTCCAGATCCCGGCCGGGCCGAGGTGGAAGCTCGAGGTCGTCGGCGCGAACGCGAGATCGAACAGCCCTTCGACCTCGGCGATGTGCTCGGCGTCGCCCAGGCGGACGAGGGCCTCGACCCGGCGGTCGAGATTGCGGTGCATGAGGTCGGCCGACCCGATGTAGGCGACCGTGCGCTCACCGGTGCCGAACACGAAGATCCGCGAGTGCTCGAGATAGCGGCCGAGGATCGATCGCACGGTGATGTTCTCGCTCAGTCCCGGGATGCCCGGACGGATCGCGCAGATCCCGCGCACGAAGAGCTCGATCCGCACGCCGGCGCGCGAAGCGAGGTAGAGCGCGTCGATGATCGGCTCGTCGACGATCGAGTTGACCTTGATCCGGATCCGCGCCTCGTGCCCGGCGCGCGCGTGCTCGATCTCGGCCTCGATGAGCTCGAGGAGACCGGTTCGCACCCGGTTGGGCGCGACGAGGAGGCGGGAGTAGTCGGCGTGCGGGGCGTAGCCCGAGAGCTGGTTGAACAGCTTGGTGAGGTCCTGGCCGACCTCGGGATCGCGGGTGAGGAGGCCGAAGTCCTCGTAGCCGCGAGCGGTCTTCGGGTGGTAGTTGCCGGTGCCGACGTGGCAGTAGCGGACGAGGCCGGTGTTCTCCTGCCGGATGACGAGGCACAGCTTGGCGTGGGTCTTGAGCCCGACGATGCCGTACACGACGTGCACCCCGGCGCGCTCGAGCTTGCGGGCCCACGTGATGTTGGCCTCCTCGTCGAACCGCGCCTTGATCTCGACGACCGCGAGCACCTGCTTGCCCGCCTGCGCCGCGTCGACGAGGGCGTCGATGATCGGGGAGTCGCCCGAGGTGCGGTAGAGGGTCT